>ERZ827168.5127-NODE-5127-length-11279-cov-2.384890_pt1 | contig 11279 bp, 10 predicted proteins | sample MGYA00519868_ERZ827168 | MGnify/ENA primary metagenome ERZ827168 (study PRJEB31778, sample SAMEA3449271) | human gut metagenome | biome: human gut; feature: human-associated habitat; material: faeces | place: United Kingdom | collected 2010/2012 ...
TTTTCCAACTCCCATATTGTGTGCACGGTTTCTTGAATACGAGTTAGCAGTTCATTACAAATAACCCTCTCCTCGCTTTTTGGTAATGACATCTCCACATTAAAAAACTTCTCTAAATAACGGTCAGGAGTATTAATTCCATTGTTCTTCAATGTTTCACATACATAATTCTTGTCATAGGCTACTATAAACTGAATATATGGAAAGTTAGCCGTATTCCTGATCAAACGTAAAACCTCCTTTATTTCTGCTGCGTTCAATCTGTCTATATCATCTATGAAAACAACAGTTTTATGTTTTGTCCTTTCAAGTATTTCTTTTATAAGCTCGTATGGATTTTTATCTTCATTGAAAATACCATGTAACGATTTTCCTATAATCTTTAAAGGTTTTCCTGATTCTTCATCCAATAACAATTCAACGTATTGATCTATTGTAGATGAGATGTTGGGAATATAGTTGCTTAGTTCATCACGTAACATTGCAAAAAATCCCTTTACAATAGAATCTGAAGTGTCACTTTTCCACGGTTCAAATATAATGATGCTTTTGGCAGAGTTATTTTTACTACTATATTGTTCTTTCAGAATATTTATAAAAGTTGTTTTTCCGCTTCCCCAAATACCCGTTATAGAGAAAGTAAAACTTCCTTCTTTATAAAAACATAACTCCAAAGTTTTGTATGCAGATTCGCATACAGCCCTCCTTTTATATGAATCTGTTACATTATTTGTCTTTTCAATCTCAAGTCCTGGCTTTATATTTTCAGCAGGCCTTTTATGATTCAATTGATAACAGATACAAGCCTCCCATAGTATAGGAACTATAATAATAAAATTACTCCAGGCTAAATATCTGCTATAATCACAAATCAATACATAATCCCATTTCCCGGAGAAAAGACAAATACAATATAGAAAGGCCAAAATAAATACAGCCTGACATCTATTCCTATTTATTACTTCCGTTTCCTTTAGGTTATGATAATAATATGCAGATATTATCACAGAATAAATGACAATAAGCCACCATGTGTTGTCTTTGATTTGAGATACAATTGGATCAACCCATATCTTATTTATCCACGTTGTCCAAAAGGAATCAAAAATAAAGAAAGACAATAATATAGTTATACGACTCAACCATTTTAATGGTGATTTTCCGATATTATTCACTAGTTTTTTGAATATCATTCGTAAGTACCTATAATTGGTTAATCTTTTTATCACTCTTTTCATCTGAACCATACATTTACAGCATCATTTTCTGAATAATCATTTGTGTCTTGCCATAAAAAGAAACATCAGCCTTACCCAAAAACGTAATCGGCAAGGTAGAAAGTCCTGCAAGATTATCCATAGGCACAAGTACCGTCTTTACTCCATTCTCCGACAAGATAGAAACCTTGTCTCTGAAATTAATAGCACGCTCTATAGCTCCGACGATAGATATATTACTGATATTTCCTAAAGCTGGCTTCAGTTCCTTGCTGAATACCGATGAAATTATAGATACAAGACATAATTCAACCATAGTGCTGTTAAATCAATATTTACAATACAAACTCAGTAGTGCATAAACAGATTTGATTAATTGATCTTACACGCTTTAAAGCCTTCTTTTAAGATATTTAAAAATATTTCATTGTGTGCTTTAGCATCTTTAATAAAGGCATCAATAGAAAGGATATATGTACCAACTTTATAAGGAATATCCGACTCTAGACTTAGATACCATTCATTTTCTTTGTAATATAAGGTGTCTTTAGAAAACAAAGGAGTATAATGTTCATTTTTAAGCGATAACTTGAATTCATCATTAAATTCAACAATACCATAAAACCATATTCTTTGTATTCTATTAGGATAGTAGTTCATCAATTTTGTTGCCCTTTGTTTCAATTGACTAATAACTTCTTCCGTTTTAGATAATTTTATACCTCTCTTCTTTAATTCTATTATAACCACATCAACCTTACAAGAAAGATCTTCTGGATTATCTGAAAAAATAATTGCTAAATCAGGTCTATTTGAATCTGATTCTTGTTCCACTCCTTGTGTAATTTCTTCAACAATCTCCTGCATTGTTCTTTCACTCATAGCAGTGGTATATGTCATGTATTTATTATCTAATAGCCATAAATTATTATTATAAATAGTTGTTATGTTGTGATTATTCTTCAAAATACTTCTTTTAGGTAATATAAGATTATGAATTGTTGCCTCCGAATCCTTATTTGTTATAGTTTCAAGCTTACTAATAATTTTTTCTCTATATAATATATATTCAGCTAAACTACGAGAAGAAAGATCCATTGCTTTATCATATTTTTCTTCATCCAAATATTCTGCTTCCAACACAGTTTTTTGATCACGCAAAAATTTTTGCTGGGCCATTTCTAAAGATTTAGATCTGGATACTATTCCTATTTCTTCATCTTCAAAATAACCTAATAAATGTGGGTATGATTTTGATAATGACAATTTCGTTTTTTCATTAGATTCTTTAAAAGAAGGTATCTCTCGCTGAATAATATTAGCTATCTTAGTTCGAAATATCTTTTTCACACTTTTCAATATCTCATCATGAAGTGTTAGAGTTTGACGTGACGGATCTACTTGACCATTAAAAATTGAGGATTTCAATAGAAAAATTAATTCATATCCATATGGTATATTATCAGATGATATCAAATCTGACAATTTATACGCTCGATTATCTACACATAAAGCTGTAATTACAAAGGGGGGAGCATAATTATCTTTTTTTTCGATTGAATATTGAAGAGTCATATCTTCAAACATTCTTATTTGAGAAGCATTTACGTCCTCAATTTTGAGAACTGGTAAATCATTCAATGATATAGTTGCCTTTCTGTTTCCTATAAACTGATTCTTTTTTACCTTGCCTACTTTTAGTTCTATATTTATCTCAATTTCTTTACCATCTTCTTTATATACATAAAACCTTGGTAAAAATTCCTCTAATATCATTCTTTTTAAAGCATCAGGTAAGATAGAATTATAGCTACTTAACCGCTTCAAAGTACAATTACTAAAGTGTAAAATTGTTCTTTGTTCTTGTTGAGCTATAGGTTCTAATACCATATTAGAATTATTCTCATCAAACGATGTATTATAAAGAAATGATCTATGCTGTTTATCAAAAATACTAGAAACCTCTATTGTGTCAAAATAATACAAATAGACAAGTCGTCCTACTCCTTTATGAGTAGAATCTTCGACTTGAAGTAATTTGCAAAATTTTGCATAACGTTCTTCTGTAAACCCTACACCATTATCTTGAACAGTTATTTTTAATGTTTCCTGTTTCCCTAGCTCTTCAATGCTGATACAAATATTAATTTTAGATGCATCCGCATCTAAAGAATTGGCTATAGCTTCAATAAAAACCATATCCAAAGAGGGATTTGAAAAGAAAAGCCTTATTGCTTGTTTTATATTAACTTGCATCTTTTAAATATATTATATATCTCAAACATAGAGTTGATTGAAACAAATATATAAAAAAACGCTAAGATACACAACTTTACAAAATAATATTACCGCTTATATTGTTTCTACAATATTGAAGGTCGCTCACAACCATGCTAACATAAAGCCAGCATCCATCGGAGATACGGTGACACTATGCCGTAAGCTGAATCTATAACGACCATGTGAAACAAACATCAGGTTATATTATTGTGCAATTCAAAAATCTTATCACACCGTTCTTCACAATTTTACACCATAAAACTTGTCCTTTTCTATCAAGAGAACTATCTTTGGAACATGAAGACAGAAAAGGAGATTTTAAAAGAAAACGGTCTAACAAACATCGACGAACTCATGGATGTCCAGTTCGGTAAACCCGGAACATCGGAACGTGAAAGATTCCGTGAAGAAGCCCGTACTTATGTGAACGGACATGCCAAAACTGCGGAATGTAGGAACTCCCAAAAGAAACAGAAATAACCAGCTTTTCCTGTCCGTTCCGACGAGCCGGAAAATGCTACCTCCGTAACGTCAAATTCTTCTTTGATTAAGATGGAAAGAGGTGGTTCTCTGAAAAGTCCGTACTTAATAGCTCGATGTATCTGGTTGAATACTAATGTCCTACAAGGTTCATCAGCAAATATTGCAGGAACTGAACCTATTTTTGTAAGCAATGCCGAATTATACAGCCGCAAACATCTGATAATAAACGCATTACATTTCACCCAATTACCCCAAGGCAGATTGGGGCTCTGGGTTCGAGCCCCAAGCGGATCCGAACCTTTTCCTATGACCTTAACAAATATCTGAAAATCACACATCTACTTTATTTTCTTTTCTTATAATCCTTTATTCAAGGTCATTAATAATCAATATATTACATTCCATTCAGAACCATAATCTATGTCTTATCCGTGTCCTATACACCCGTTCGTGATATAGACACAATTAATATTTATTTCTTATGAGACATAGTTTTTCCATTTACTTTTATCTGAAGCGTAGAAAGCTTCAAAAAGACAGCAAGTCAACAATCATGCTCCGCATTATAGTCAATAACAAGGCAACAGATGTAAGCCTGAAGACTTCCATCTTACAGGAACATTGGGACAAGCAGAACAAACGTGTTTCTGCCATGAACCCAGAAGCACACGACATCAATGCATATCTGGACAAAGTAAGTTCCACATTGCAACATCATTACCAACAGGCCCAACTGGAAGGGAAACAGTCGATGATGAACAATGACGGCGAAGCACAACCGATGAGCGGCCATGTAGGGCATACGATGAGCGGTCACGAAGGGCATGCCGCGCACGGTACATCCGCAGCACAACCGGAACCGGCAGGCGAGCATGCCATGTTCGGGGTAAAAGGTTCCTGCGACATGTGTAAACAACGCATCGAAACAGCAGCCAAAAGTGTAAACGGCGTTTCGTCGGTTCATTGGGATAAGGAAAAACAGATGATACATCTACAATACAATCCGTCCAAAACATCTGTGGACGCTATTAGCAAAGCTATTGCCAAAGCGGGGCACGACACAGATACTTATAAAGCGGATCAAACGTCTACGACCAACTGCCGGGCTGCTGCAAATACCGAAAGTAAGCGAGCGCTGCAACCCGACCAAGCGACCGACCCGTCATCGCCACTATTGTCCTTTTTTATACTGGTGGCGATACTCGGTCGCACTCAACCCGGTTGCGTTCTTGAAGAAACGGCTGAACGCAGCCTGGTCTTCGAATCCTAGCATCAAAGCGATCTCTTTAGAGCTTTTAGCCGTATAAAGCAGTAAACGCCGGGCTTCTGCCTGAATGCGGTTATGGATGATACGGATGGCGGAAGGCTGCTGATAGGCGGAAAGGATATTTGCCAGTGTCTTCGGGGATTTGTTCAGCATGTCCGCATATTCCTGCACCTGTTTTTTCTCCTTAAAATAGGTATCGACCAGGACATAGAATTTGCGGATCGTCTCGAACTGGAGGCTGTTCTCCCGAACAGCTCCCTGCCGATCTTCCGCTATTCGCGTACATAATATGATAAACCGTTTCAACAATACCCGGAGCATCTCGTCTTGCAGGTGATCGGTACTGAGAAACTCCTCTTGCATGATCCTCGTCAGCGTGTCGATCTTCCGCCGTTCATCTTCCGAAAGGACAAAAGTCAGCACATGCGATGAACCGTGAAACAGCAACCCGTTGCACGAGACCTCATGATCGTTGCCATGTATACAGTAGAAATTGCCGTTGAACATCAAAGCATAGCATTTGCCTTCGATGCGCAGAAACTCCAAATGATGCAAATGGGAAAGCGGAACGAGCTGTTCCTTCTTCAAAACAACATGCTGATGATCGATATCCAACTCCACTTCGCCGGAATCCACCCATATAAATTTATACAGCGTTTTGTCTTTCAGAAGATCCGGGTCTTCATGGAGCGAATCGGTCAAGACGATCCGCCCCTTTATTTTCGCATTCTCAAATGTCCATTTCATGGTATCTTAATTTTCAATTTTCAAATTCCACTACCTCCAGTTCCCTGGCAACTCTCCCGTATGCCGCCTGAACCAACGCGCAAAGGTATCATAATTAGAGAAATTAAGCATCATAGCAATGCGGGAAGATCTCAGTCGAGTTTTAATCAGTAAGTCTTTCGCCTCAAGCAATACATACTGGCTGATCCATTCCGCAGCCGAAATACCGGAATGCAATTTACATTTGTTATTCAGTTCCGCCGAAGTCATTCCCAACTTCTCAGCAAAATAATAAACCGGATAATGATGATAACGCCTAATCAGCAAAGCGAAATCGTGGAAGAAAGGCGGAACCTCGCTATCCCGGTCGTCCGCCAGATGCCCTTCCTGCTGGAGGAAGAAAATAAGGGCGCGCAAAAGCGATTCCACCACTTTGACACGGACATCGCTCATTCGCTCGATTTGTGACTGCATCAGCTGGATATAAAGCCCGGACTCCTTCAGTTCGTCCGGTGTAATCGTCCGGAACATCAGACGTTGCCGATTGATCAGCAGATCGCTACCGGCATAGATCACGATCCCTTCAAAACCTGTCTCCGAAAAACGGGATATCTCACTCACATCTTCCACAGACGCCAGGAACACCTGTCCGGCAACTATGGAGATTTCCTTTCCAAGTGCTTTGCATTCGAACTTTCCTCCCCGGCAGATCACAGCAAGAGTTCCCGGTTCCAAAGGCAACAGTTCATGATCCTGCCCAGCTTCGACGTGAATGACCTTTAAAGCACTTTCCAATGTCAAATTTGCAATCGACACGGCATGATAGAGGTCGATCGGTAATATTTTATCAGCATTCATTTCCTTCTCACTTTTAAATAAAAACCATTTCACTTCGAACATTTAAAGATAGATGTTAGTTTAATATACACTATCATTTTTATATTTAGTTAAATTGCTATTAATAGCATTTATAGGGTTTATCACGCAATAAACAAAATCGATTGTTTTTATTAAAGATAAAACATTCAGCCATTTTTATTAGTTTTATATTTGCACATCAAAAAAGAAAAAGATGAAGATACCGTTTAAACCAATTGAAATCGAAGATAGAGATATTATAACATCCTTTACGATACCGAGCAATTATAAAAATTGCGATTATTCATTTGCCAACATCTGCAGTTGGCGGTTTCTCTACGATAGCGAGTTCGCCATTGTCAACGGCAGCTTGCTGATCCGTTTCTGGATCGAAAACAAAACGAGAGTCGCTTATATGACTCCTACAGGTCAAGGCGACCTGAAACAGGCCATCGATCTGTTAGAAGCCGATTCGCTCGAACAGGGTCATCCGCTCTGTATGTTAGGCGTAACGCCAGATGCCAAAGAAGAACTCGAAAAGGCAATTCCCGGCGGATTTTTCTACATCCCCGAACGGAATTATTTCGATTATATCTACTTGCGTGAAGACCTGGCAACCCTAAAAGGGAAAAAATACCAGGCAAAACGCAATCATATCAACAAATTCAATAAGAAGTTTGCCTACGAATATATTCCTATCACACCAGAACTGGTTCCCGAATGCCTTCAGCTCGAATGTAAATGGTACAAAGCCAACCGGGAAGATAATGACGAGGAGGATCTGAACGACGAACGCCGTTCTATAATCTACGCCTTGAACCATTATGACGAATTGGGACTTATTGGAGGAGCCATTTGCGTAGACCATCAGATTGTCGCTTTCACTTTTGGTGCCCCGATCAACCATAATACTTTCGGCGTCCACGTAGAAAAGGCAAATGTGAACTATGAGGGGGCTTATGCTGTTATCAACAAAGAATTCGCCTCTCACCTTCCGGAAAAATACACCTATGTGAACCGAGAGGAAGACTTGGGTATTCCCGGTCTGCGCCAGGCTAAACTTTCGTATAACCCGTTCATCCTATTGGAAAAATCCGCGGCAATAAAGAAACCTGCAAAATAATATTGAACGATGGATAACAACAAATCTCAATTGATCGACCTGTGGCGTACTTCTTTCAACGACAGCGAAGAATTTATCAAACTATTCTTCGATCGGGTTTACAAAAAAGAAAACGCCCTGTTTATAGAGAAAAACGGAAAAATCGTTTCCGCCCTTCAAATGCTTCCGTATGTCATGACTTACTACGGAAAGGAGATATCCGTAAACTATATATATGGAGCCTGCACTCTTCCCTCCGAACGAGGTCAGGGACTTATGCGCCAACTGATACAGAAAGCATTCGAAGTGATGGAAAGCCGGAAAGTGGCCTTAACAGTCATTATCCCGGCCGATCCATGGCTGTTCGACTATTACCGCGATTTAGGATATACGGAAGCTTTCGACTATTCAGAAGAAACGTATATCTGCCCTTCTGAAATAGCACTGGAACAGGGTGTTTTGGTTGTACCGCCCGAAGTACCTTCGATGGAGTCTCTCTACAATTTTTTTAATAAGAAGCAGAGAGAACGTATTTGCTATGTGCTGCACGGTTATGACGATTTCGTTACTATCCTGCGCGAATTACAGATGTCCGGAGGACAAATGCTGACCGCCTTAAACATTCAAGAAGAACCGATCGGAATGATCTTTTTCTATCCTGTCGGCGACTATATCTATGTCAAAGAATTGATGTATGACAACGACAACATCAAGAACCTGCTCTTACAGGAAGCTACAACACAGAGCAAGGTGGAAAAGGCCGTCTGCCGTACTCCTTTCACCGGACCGGGAACTTTCCCTTTAGGCATGGCACGTGTCTTGGACCGCGACCGCCTCATCCATCACTGGGCCTTCACCCACGCAAACTCCGTTCTTAACATCGGCGAACTAAAAAAGATGGACACCCAATCGCTCACCCGCTTGTTGCTCAACTATCAGAGCCGGGAAGCTTATATGAGTTTGATGCTTGATTAGCGTTCATTTTACCCAAAAACAAAAGCTCAGCACCACTCCGACAGGTTACGGAGATCCGAAGGAACGATTATCCGATTAATTCGTATTTTTGCAGATTCATACAAAACTATACGAATAAAAAGAGCTGACAATGTTACGGAAAGGAGACCTTACACAAGGAGGTATAATCACCACCCTGCTACAATTCACATTGCCGATGCTGGCAGGATCGCTTTTACAACAATGCTATAACATAGCCGATACACTGATCGTAGGACAATGTATCGGTGCAAATGCGTTGGCAGCGGTCGGTTCCGCCTATACCTTGATGGTTTTCCTGATCTCTATCCTGCTGGGGTTATCGATGGGAAGCGGCACGGTTTTCTCACTGCAATACGGAGCCGGAGACCTGTCCGCCCTGCGACGTAGCATCTACGTTTCTCTCCTGCTGATCGGCACGGTAACCATCTTGCTGAATGTTGCCGTGTTCCTATGGCTCGATCCGATTTTACGATGGTTACAAGTTCCCTATGATATTTATTCGTTGATGCGTAACTATCTGTGGATCATTTTCTGGGGAATAGTCTTCACTTTCCTGTATAATTTTTATGCAGCGTTGCTTCGGGCTGTAGGCGATTCTGTAACACCTTTATGGTTTCTGGCTGTATCGGTCGTTTTGAATATCGGGCTTGATTTGTTTCTTATTCTTGTCCTGGATCAAGGCATCGAAGGAGCGGCAGTCGCAACGGTCATCGCACAGGGAACGGCGGCATCCGGTATCTTGCTGTATACCTATAAAACCCGCCCCGAGCTACGATTACACCGGGAAGATATGTGCTTCGACCGTTCCAGCCTGAGAGAAATCACTTCTTTCTCCACACTGACTTGCGTCCAACAATCTGTGATGAACTTCGGAATATTGATGGTGCAAGGGTTGGTAAATAGTTTTGGTACGGTTGTCATGGCCGCATTCGCCGCAGCAGTCAAGATCGACTCTTTCGCCTATATGCCCGTTCAGGAGTTCGGGAATGCTTTTTCCACCTTCATTGCCCAGAATTTCGGAGCGCGGAAAGGGGATCGCATCCGCCGGGGAGTACGTAGCGCATTTCTTATAACGATCGTCTTTTCCCTTATCATCTCGCTGTTAGTTTTCTTTTTTGCCAAGCCGTTGATGCTTATTTTCGTCCGTCCGGATGAAGCTGAGATACTTCGCATCGGAACAGAATACCTGCGTATCGAAGGAGCTTTTTATTTAGGCATCGGAATCTTATTCCTCCTTTATGGTTATTACCGGGCCATCCGTATGCCGGGAATGTCCGTCGTGCTTACCATTCTGTCTTTAGGTACACGTGTCGTCCTTTCTTATTGGCTGGCATCCATTCCCACTATTGGGGTCACCGGTATTTGGTGGTCTATTCCTATCGGTTGGTTTCTAGCAGACTTAGCCGGCATTGCCTATTACCGTTATCGCAAATATGCAGTCTCACGGACTTGACAAAAATCCGCCTCCGATATACATTTATTACCGGATTTTTCTATCTTTGCAGCCGTAAAAAGTAATGATAAATTATGGACGACAGTATTCCGCGAGAAATAAAAACAGTAAGTAACAAATAACGCGCAGGGGTAAACAGCAAGGCCTCTGTACGTTGACAAAAACGAAAGGAGGCAATAATGAGAACTTTTCTTTATTGTGAAGCCGGCTTTGTGGAAAAAGACCAGTGGCTTCCAAACAGCTGGGTCAATGTAGAATGCCCTACACCGGAAGATATCCATTACCTGACAAACCAATTCAATGTTCCCGAATCTTTCTTAAGCGACATTGCCGATACAGACGAACGCCCGCGTATCGAATATGAAGGGAATTGGCTATTGACCATCATTCGAATCCCGGTACAGAGCCAGGAACAAGGAATCCCTTTCACGACTATCCCCCTGGGGATTATGACGAACAATGAAATCATCATATCCGTTTGCTATTATAAGACGGAACTGATACCGGACTTTATCCGGTACACCCGCCGCAAAGAGGTTGTCGTACGTCACAAATATGACCTGATTCTGCGTCTGATCCATTCATCCGCCGTATGGTTCCTGAAATACCTGAAACAAATCAACAACGAGGTGGCGCATGCCGAAAAGGCACTGGAAAAAAGTATCCGTAATGAAGACTTGCTTCGTCTGATGAAGCTGGAAAAGAGCATGGTTTACTTCAACACATCCATCCGTGGTAATGAAGTGATGCTCACCAAACTGCAAAGCATCTTCCAGGAACCAGTTTATATGGACAACGAACTGGTGGAAGATGTGGAAACAGAGTTAAAGCAGGCGCACCTCACAGTCAATATTTATAGCGATATCCTGACCGGCACGATGGACGCATTCGCCTCCA
>ERZ827168.5129-NODE-5129-length-11274-cov-2.725109_pt1 | contig 11274 bp, 10 predicted proteins | sample MGYA00519868_ERZ827168 | MGnify/ENA primary metagenome ERZ827168 (study PRJEB31778, sample SAMEA3449271) | human gut metagenome | biome: human gut; feature: human-associated habitat; material: faeces | place: United Kingdom | collected 2010/2012 ...
ACTTTTATGCCACTGATGTTACATACATTGGGAAGGTTCCGGTAAGGGAGTCAGTCAGAAGACCTGCCATCATTCATGTTTGGTCGACCTCCAGGGTTAGGGAGGCCAATACGAACAAGTAAAAACAACAATTCAGAAAACTAACAGACATGGTCAGATGTACTTTTCGACCTGTCATGCTTGTCTGTGCCTTAATAGGAAGCACTATATCCCTATACGCACAAAGCAAGTTAGACAGTTTGCAGCGTTTGGACGAGGTCGTCATCACGGCACGTTCCATTCAAAAGGAAGTCATACCCGTACAGCAACTTCAGGGCGAACAGCTACAACGGCTCGCCTCGCACAGCGTGGCCGATGCATTGCGCTACTTTTCGGGTATACAGATCAAGGACTACGGCGGTGTAGGCGGCCTGAAGACCGTAAACATACGCAGCATGGGCACCAATCATGTCGGCGTATTCTACGACGGCATCGAACTGGGCAATGCACAGAACGGAACAGTGGACCTGGGACGCTTCTCGCTGGACAACATGGAGAGTGTCACCTTGTACAACGGGCAGAAAAGCGCCATCTTCCAACCAGCCAAGGACTTCGGATCGACAGGTTCCATCTATTTGCAATCGCGGACACCGAAGTTCGATGACAACGAGACCCATCGGGTGAAAGCCACTTTCAAGACCGGCTCTTTCGGTACCGTCAATCCGGCCTTGCTTTGGGAGCAGAAAGTGAGTGAAAAAGTCAATATGTCGCTTAGCGGCGAATACATGTACACCACCGGTCGCTATAAATTCACCTACCGCGTGGAAGAAGGCTACGACACCATCATCGGCGAACGCGGCGTGGGCCTTTCGGGCGGACAACGGCAGCGTATCGCGCTGGCCCGCGCGCTGGCTGTGGAGCCGGACGTGCTGCTGATGGACGAACCCACCAGCGCGCTGGACCCGGCTTCCACCATGCGCATTGAGGAATTGATGGCGTCCCTGAAGGAAAGCTACACCGTCGTCATCGTCACGCACAATATGCAGCAGGCCGCGCGCATCAGCGACAAATGCGCGTTCTTCCTGGTGGGCGACCTCATCGAATTCGGCGAGACCGAGCAGGTATTCTCCATGCCGAAGGACAAGCGGACCGAGGACTACATTACGGGCCGCTTCGGTTGATGCCCGCGGCCTGTTTTGCAGCCGTTCCCACGGGGCGGCATGTAAAAAAATATGCCCTGCCATTGTGCTTTTTTGCCAAACAACCTATAATAAAGGAGTAACCCTTATGAACGCACGCCTTTCTTTCGACGCAGAGCTGGAGAGCCTTTCCGCGTCGCTCATCCGCATGGGCGCCCTGGCGACGGACGCCATCGACAAAGCGATCGAGGCGCTGGAGGCCAACGACGGCGCGCTGGCCCAAAGCGTTATTGCGGGGGACCGCAACATCGACGATATGGAGCGCAGCATCGAGCACCAGTGCCTGACGCTGCTTTTGCGCCAGCAGCCCGTGGCGGGCGACCTTCGGAAAATATCCACGGCCATCAAGATGATCACGGATATCGAACGCATCGGCGACGCCGCCGCAGATATCGCGGAGATCACCACGCACATCAAGGAGCACGGCATCCCGGCCTCTTTGTCCGACATTGCGGATATGGCCGAGGCCGCGCAGAAAATGGTGGACGATTCCATCCAGTCCTATGTCAGGGAGGACCTGGTTCTGGCTGCGGACGTGATTGCCCGGGACGATGTGGTGGACGATTATTTCAACAAGATCAAAAAAGACCTTGCCGCGTATATCGCCGTGAATGAAGAACATGTGGACTGCGCCATCGACTACATGATGATCGCCAAATATCTGGAGCGTTTGGGCGACCATGCGGTGAACATCTGCGAATGGGTGCAGTTCTACAAAACCGGCATGCACAAAAGCGAACGCATCCTGTAAGGCTGCGGAAAACGGCAAAATGCCCTGCCCGGCATTCTGCGCGAAGAGATTCAAGGCGGCGGCTGCAGGGCCGCGCTTCCCGCGGCTGAAAACCGGTCGGGGAAGTTTGCGTGATATCCTGCGCGAAGAGATTCAAGGCGGCGGCTGTAAGGCCGCGCTTCCCATTGTTAAAAAAGGAGGAAAATCGGTATGCCGAAGGCACCGCGTATTTTTGTGGTGGAGGATGATGAGAGCATCCGCATGCTGCTGGAGGTGGCGCTGCGCTCGTCCGGCTATACGGTAAGCGCGTTCCCGAATGCGGCCGACGCGCTGGCTGAAATGGAGAATACCGTGCCGGACGCGGCGGTGCTGGACATCATGCTGGACGGTATGGACGGCATTACGGCGCTGAAGCTGATGCGTGCGAACGCGCGCCTTGCGGGCGTGCCCGTAATGATGCTGACCGCCAAGGATTCTGAAAACGATAAGATCATCGGCCTGGATGCAGGCGCGGACGATTACATGACAAAACCGTTCAGCGTGCTGGAGCTATGCGCCCGTGTGCGCGCGCTGCTGCGGCGCGGCGGCGCCGCGCCCGCGCCGAAAAAGGGCGGCGTGCTGAAAAGCGGCGGCCTGAAGCTGGACCTTGCGGTGCGCGAGGCCACACGGGACGGGGCTCTGCTGGAACTGACCTATAAGGAATTTGAGCTGCTGCGTGAGCTGATGGAGAACGCACCCGGCGCCATGAGCCGCGACGAACTGCTGCAAAGTGTTTGGGGCTACGACTTCATCGGCGAAACGCGCACGCTGGACATGCACATCGGCACGCTGCGCCATAAGCTGGGCGACGAGAGCACCGCGCCCCGGTACATTAAAACCGTACGCGGTGTGGGATACCGCTTTCTGGGCGAAGTGGAAAAAGAAGGGTAAAGGGACATGAAGAAAAGCATTCTGAAAAGCACGGCGCTCGTATTGTGCGCGGGCCTTGTGTGCTGCCTTTTGCTGACGGCGGCGATTTTTGACGCAAAGACCACGCAGCAGACGGAGACACAGCTGCGCAGCCTTGCCACGGCGCTGGGCTCCGCCTATGACGCGAACGGCGACGCCGACGCGCAGGCGTCGCAGTTTTCGCGGCAGATCGGCGGGCTTCGCGTAACGGTCATTGCAAAGGACGGCACGGTGCTGGGCGATTCCGCCGCCGATTACAAAACCATGGAAAACCACGCCGGCCGCGAGGAGCTGAAAGCGGCAGAGGGCGCGGGTGTGGGCATCTCCGTGCGCCCCAGCGAGACGCTCGGCACCCGCCTGATGTATGCGGCGGTGCGCACGCAGGGCGGGGATTATATCCGTGTGGCCATGCAGTACAACGGCTTTTTGCGGGACCTTGTAAGCCTGCTGCCCGCGTTGCTGGGCGCCGGTCTGGTCGCTTTTGCAGTGGCGGCGTTCGTGGCTACGCGCGTGGCAAAAACCGTGACGGACCCTATTTCCGATTTTACCGAAAGCCTGAAAAACGTGCAGGAGGGCGGCGCACGGCTGGAGCCGGAGAAATACCCTTATGAGGAATTGCAGGCCATGGCGGGCGATATCAACCGCATGTCGGAGGAGATCGCCCGGAACATGCGCCGCCTGGAGCGGGAAAAGGCGAAGATCGACTATATCCTGGACAACATGAACGAGGGCTTCGTGCTGCTGGATACGGACCAGAACATCCTGCTCATCAATGCGTCGGCGTGCCGCGCGTTCGGTGTGAAAAAAACCGAGGCCCAGGGCAAGAACATCCTGCACGCCACGCGCAACATCCCGCTCATCGACGGCGTGGCGGCGGTGCTGAAAAAAGGCGGCCACGTGGCCGTGGATATGCCGCTGCCCGATAAGCGCAAGGGCGAGGTGAACATCAGCCGCGTGAAGCCCGAGGACACGGGCGCCATCGACGGCGGCGCCATCATCATTATCTCGGACGTGACGGCGCAGCGCAACGCGGCCAAGATGCGGCAGGATTTCTTTGAATCCGCCTCACATGAGCTGAAAACGCCCATCACCTCCATCAAGGGCTTTGCCGAGCTGCTGTGCAGCGATATGCCCCTGGGCGGCAACAAGCAGGAGGCGATCTCCAAGCGTATCCTCAAGGAGACGATGCGCATGAGCAGCCTCATCAGCGATATCATCATGATCAGCCGCCTGGAAAGCGGCGACATTACCTTTGAGCGGGAGGTGCTGGACCTTGCCGCCGTGGTGAGCGAGTGCTGCTCGGACGCGGCGGAATTTGCCAGAAGCAGCAAGGTGAGCATCTCGTGCACCACGCAGCCCTGTGTGCTTTCGGCCTCCCACCGGGAGATGAGCGAGCTGGCGGGCAACCTCATCACCAACGCCGTCAAGTACAACCGGCAGGGCGGCCGCGTGGAAGTGAACCTCACGAACGAGAACGGCGCGCCGTGCCTGCGCGTGTTCAACACGGGCGAGCCCATTGCGCCGGAATACGCCCAGCGTATCTTTGAACGGTTCTACCGCATCGACAAGGGCCGCAGCAAGGCGGCGGGCGGCACGGGGCTGGGGCTTGCCATCGTGAAGCACATCGCCACCAATTACGGCGCCAGCGTCACCGTAACGGCCGCGCCGGACGGCAATACCTTCACGGTGCTGTTCCCTGTGCAGGACTGAGCACGCCTTTTTCGCACGAGTGAAAAAGCGGGAAGCCATCATCCGGATGAACGGTTTATTGCTCGGCAGCAAAAAGAGCCCGGCGCGCCGCGAAAGCAGCGCGCCGGGCTCTTTTTGCGCGGGGAAGCAAAGGGGAAAGCGCGAAAGGGAAAAATGGGACCATTTCTCTTAGTACATTTTGCAATGACCGGGAATCGTAAGCGGCAGCTGCACAAGGCAAGGCTCGCAAGACGCAGAAACGCAGTTCCGCCCATCGGACCCCTTGTACGGTTCAAAGCCGTTTTTGCTTTTCCGATGCGCTTTGCGGAACAACGGAATAATGGCCGGCAGGCCGCATGCAATTGCGCCCAAAGCGTATGGCAGCCGTCCAAGAGCATCGGACGGTTCCTTCTTCGTGCTAAAAAACAGGCTGCGGCCGGGGCACTGCCGGGCGCGAGGCGCCGCGCAGGAGGCCCGCGCAGCGGCGCCTGCTGTCGTGCCAGATGGACCGCCTTCCCAAAAAGCCGAAGCTGCTTTTGCAGGCGGAGCCGCCTGCGGGCCGCGCGTGGCCGCAGGGCCAAACGAACGCGCTACCCCAGATAATCGCGAACGTCCACGGGCGCGCCGTTCAGGTTCGCCTCGAAATGCAGGTGGTATCCATATGCGCGGCCCGTTCGGCCCACATAACCGATGAGCTGGCCCTGCTTGACAGGGACGCCGTCGGCGATGCCCTCGGCCCAGGCGGACATATGGGCGTAAATGGTCACCAGCCCGCCGCCATGGCTCAGCTTGACACAGGTGCCGTACGTGTAGTGTGCTTTTGTGCTGACAACACCGTCCGCCGCCGCGTAGATTTTTGTACCCAGCGGCGCGGGGATATCCATGCCGCGGTGGAATTCCTGTACGCCGTTCAGCGTGCGCCAGCCCATGGGCGAGCCGGTGGAATAGCCCGGCAGCGGCCAGTAAAACGCGCCGCCTGTGTATTCGGGCGCGTCGTTGTCGCTTTGGGCGGCCCATTCCGCGTATTCCCGTTCCGCCGCGGCGATCTCCTGCTCCTTGGCGGCAAAGGCGGCCGCGCCGGCCTGCTCGGCCGCCTGCGCGGCGGAAAGCCGGGCGTTTGCCTGCTGCAGCGCCGCGGCATATTCATTTGCAGCGGCTTCCAGTTCCGCATTGGATGCGTCCAGCGCGTCCAGCTCCGCCTGCTGCCGCGCGGCGAGGGCGGCCAGCTCTTCCCGGCGGGCTGTCAGCTCGGCGATGAGCCGTGTGTCACGCACCGCGATGCGCTGCAAATATTCTCCGAATGTGAGCATCTCAGAGAGGCTGTCCGCGCCCAGCAGAACGGCAAGGCCGGATTGACGGCTCATTTCGTACATGCCCTTCATGCGCGCCTCAAAGCTTTGGGTGCTTCGGTCCACCTCCAGCAGTTTGGCTGCCACCTGGGCCTGCGTGCCGGCAAGCTGTGCTTCACATTCCTGTATTTTCAATTGAAGCACCGCGATCTGGGCTTTGACGTTCTGCTCCTTGGCCGTATACAGGTTCACAAGGTCTCCGGCGCGGGCGGCGTCGGTCCGGTTTTGCTCGATCTGCTGCTCGATGGCCTGCTGCTCGGCACGCAGCCGCTCCAGCTTTTCGGCGGGCGTTTCGGCCGCCGCCCGGAACAGCAGCCCCAGCCAGCAAACGGCCAGCAGAGCGGCGGCGCGCCGCATTCCTTTTTTGTACATCCGCGGAAAACCTCCTATTCGGCATTGAGGTAAGGCCACGCCGAAACGGGGTCGCCGTTCAGGTCCACTTCAAAATGCAGATGGTTTCCGGTACTGTTGCCTGTGCTGCCCACATAACCGATGAGCTGGCCTTTTTCCACGAGGTCGCCATCCTTCACCGCGCACGCGGACAGATGACCGTACAGCGTCGCCAGGCTGCCGCCGTGATCCAGCTTGACGGAAATGCCCATCACCCAGTGGTTGTTGAGGCTGGCTGCTCCGTCGGCCGCGGCGTAGACGGGCGTACCCGCCGGGGCGGGGATATCCATGCCGGTGTGTACGTCCTTTGCGCCGTATACCCTGCGCGCCGTACCGAAATCAGAGGAAAGCGTTGTGTAACCCGGCAGGGGCCAGGCGAATTGGGCCGCGCCGCGGGACGGCGCGCCTTCAGGCACGGCGGCGGACCATTCTGCCCACTCCTGCTGCGCCTGCAGATATTGCCGCTGTATTTCCTCTAAGGAGCTATCCTGCGCGGCAAGTGCTTCGAGGCGGCCGATTTCCGCCTGGAGCGTCTGTAATTCTTCGCGCAGGCGTTCCAGCCGTTCCTCCGGTGCTTCTCCGGCCGTGGGCTGGAGCGTGCCGCCCTTGTAAACAGGCGCGGCGGTATCCGACCGGGCCGGGGCGGCGCAGGCAACGAGCGTGCTGGCCAGCACCACAAGGGCCAGCAGAAGGCACAAAAGCGGCGTGCCGCGCCGCTTTTTTCGCAGGCTGAGCATTTCTGCAAAGCGGCGTCTGGTTTCTCCTGCGCCGGAGGCAAAGCCGGTGGTGAGCGCGGATATGCGCCGCCTGCGCGCGGACGCCAGCACGTCCAGCACCGCCGCGCCGTAGGCCCTGCGGTAAGCCATGTCACGGCCTGCCAGCACGGCTTCGTCGCAGGCAAGCTCCATATCCTGCCGCGCGGCGCGGGCCATGCACCACACCAGCGGGTCGAACCAGTGCAGGGCACAGGCGGCCGCCAGCACGAACTGGAAGGGGATATCCCCGGCGCTCCGGTGGCGTGCTTCATGGGCCAGCACATAGGGCAGCGTGTCCGCGCGCAGGCCCGCGCCCTCCGGCAGATAGACAGCCGGACGCAAAAGGCCCGCCAGCATGGGCGTATCCAGCCCGGCCACGGCGTAGACGCGCATGCTCCGGCCGAAGGCGGCGCGGCAGGCGTCCGCAAGCGTTTCGTCCGCAAGCGGCACCCGCCCACGGCGCAGACGGCGCATGGACGTCCCATAGGCAGCCAGGCGCGCGGCCAGGCACAGCGCCGCGCCGACCAGCCAGACGGCCCCGGCAAGCCCGGGCCGGGAGCGGAGCGGCCCCGCCGGGGCGGGGGCCGAAGGAACGGGCACAGCCTTACCGGGCCCGGAGGCCGCCGCCTGCTGTGCGCCGCCGCTTTCTGCCGGGGCGGCGGGGAGCGCCGCTTGCCGGACGGCGGCCGTGGGGAGCGGGATGGACAACGGCGCGGGCCTGTCCTGCACCGGCACCGCGAAGCTGACAGGCAGCGCAAGGCGGACGGCAAGGATCAGCCAGGCCAGCCGGAAGAACCGTGCGGACAGCGCGGCACGCGCAAAATGCCGCAGTACCAGCAGCGCCGCGATGAGCGCGCATGTCCAGGGCAGCATGCCCAGCACAGCGTAAAACAGGTCATTCAGCACCGGGCTCGCCCGCCTTTCGCAGCAGTTCTTTCAGCTCTGCCAATTCGCTGCCGGTAAGCGCTTCGTCCTGCACCAGCGCGGCGACCATACCCGCCACGGAGTTTTTGTAGTAGCGCCGCAGCAGGCCGTTTGTCTCCATGCGGCGGTAGTCTTCCTCCCGCACCCGTGCGCGGTACAGCGTGAAGCGGCCCTCGCGCGTTACTTCCACGAAGCTTTTGTCCGCCAGGCGGCCCAGCAGGACCTTGAGCGTGGAAAGCGACCACGCCTTATCCGCAAGGTCCTCCAGCAGGCGTGCGGTGCGCACGGGCTGCGTGTGCGTCCACAGCGCGAGCATCACGTCCAGCTCAGCCTCCGGCAGTTTTTCAAGCGGTTTTTTCGGCATTGTCCGGCCCCTCCTTTTTCGTTGACAATTGTCGTTGATTTTACGGTATCATATTCCGTGACATTTGTCAACGAAAAAACAGCGGAAGACGGTTGCAAAACGCGGGGAAGGGGTACATAATAAAAGCAGCCGCCTGTGGGACGGGCGGCGAAGCAGAAGAGGCGGCCGGCCGCGGTGCGGCCGCGGATGTGCCCGCACAGGGACGCACCAGGAAAGGACGGTTTGATTTTTATGACATATTCCATCGTGACAAGCAGTAAAACGGGCAATACCCAGGCCGTGGCGGACGCCATTGCCGCCGCGCTGCCGCCGGAGGGCTGCGTTTACCGCGGCGCGCCCGCGCCGGAGGCTCTTGACGCGGACGTGATATTCGCCGGATTCTGGACAGACAAGGGCACATGCGCACAGGACATGGCCGGGTTTTTGCCTTTGTGCGGCGGCAAAAAGGTGGCACTGTTCGGTACGGCGGGGTTCGGCGGGGACCCGGACTATTTCAATATGCTGCTGGAGAATGTGAAAAAGCTGCTGCCTTCGGACGCCGTATATCTGGGCGGCTGGATGTGTCAGGGCCGGATGCCCGGCAGCGTGCGCGCCCGCTTTGCCGCGCAATTGGAGCAGGACCCGGAAAACGCCAACGCAAAACGCATGCTGGAAAATTTCGACCGCGCGCTGTCTCATCCGGACGAAGCGGACCTCGCCGCCGCCGCATTTTTTAGCAATGGGAAGCTTGCTGGGGACACCGCTGCGGCTGAATCCCTGTAAGCAGGAGTGAACAGTGGTGTTTTTGGCATAGAAAAAGCTTGCCTGACCGGCAAACACACAGAGATTCGGCTGTGTGTTTTGGTCAGGCAAGCTTTCCGTTGTTATTGAGATGGGTTTTTTATTGCGGAGCAATCAAAAATCAGTTGCTGCTGCTGCGGCGGCCCAGCAGGCGCAGGATATACAGGAAGATGTTGATGAAGTCCAGATAAAGCTGGAGCGCCGCGAAGATGGACGCTTTCTTCGACATTTCGTAATCGCCTTCGAACGCTGCGTGCAGCTGTTTGATCTTCTGCGTATCATATGCCGTCAGGCCCATGAACACGGCCAGGCCGACAAAGCAGATGATGCGGTCGAACCCGGAGAGCGGCAGGAACATGGAGATGAGCCAGAATACCAAAAGGAAGATCAGCCCGGCCGTCAGGATAGGACGCAGGCCGGAAAGGTCGCGCTTGGTGAACCAGCCGTAGGCCGCCAGCACGCCGAAATACAGCGAGGTCAGCGCGAACACGGTGAGCAGGATCTGAACGTCGTAAGCGAAAAAGACCGCGGAAAACGTGATGCCGTTGAGCACCGCGTAGGCGAAGAACAGGCCGCGGGCCGCGCCGATGCTCAGCTTATGCAGACGGGCGGAAAGCACCATCACCACGACGATCTCGGCAATGGCAAGCGCGAATACCGCAGGCATGCCCATCGTCAGCAGGTAATACAGGCCGCCGCCCGCAGAAAACGCGATAGCGGTACCGAACGTGACCAGCAAACCTAGGAACATCCAGCCAAAGGTCTTGGCGGTATATACGTTCAGAGGCTCGGAGGCGAGACCGCCCTCCATCCACTGGCTGCCATTTTCCTGGAACATAGGGTCAAGGCCCTGTTGCTCATTCATGGATCAATCCCTCATTTCTGTTGTGTATGGGTGGAATGTGCCGTATTGCACATGACAAAAGTATAGCATGCTCAACGCCCGTTTTCAAGATACAGCGCGCAAAGGTCTACCAGAATATCCTCCGGCAGCATGCCCTGCTGGGACAGGCGCGCCGCGCACCGGTCGGCCGCGAGGCCGTGCAGATAAACGCCGCACACGGCTGCCTGCGCCGGGGCCAGGCCCTGCGCGGCCAGCCCGGCAATCATCCCGGCCAGCACATCGCCGCTGCCGCCGCGGGCCAGGCCCGCGTTTCCGGTACGGTTTTCGTACAGCCGCCCGGCCGGCGTGGCCGTCAGTGTGCGGTGGCCCTTCAGCACCACCACGGCGTCCAGCTGTTTGGCCATGGCCAGCGCCGTTTCGGCAGGCGCTGCCAGCACCTGCTGCACGGAGGTGTGGGCAAGGCGCGCCATTTCGCCCGGATGCGGCGTGACGATGAGCCGCCCGGCCGCGGGGCGCATGGCCTGCTTTTCGGCGGCAAGGCTGCACAGGCCGCCGGCGTCCAGCACCACTGTGCCGCGGGTGCGTTCCAGCAGAAGCTTCATTTCCCGCGCGGTGGTTTCATCGGCTTCACGTCCGCAGCCCGCCAGGCATACGGTGGCGGTTTCGGCCATGGAGGCGAGCGCGCTTTCATCCGGCAGCGGCAGGAACGTGGCCTCCAGAACGCGCGCGGCAATGCTTTGGATGACGGATTCTCCCGCGGCCAGCGTAACGACGCCCGCGCCGGCGCGCAGTGCGCCCAGCACGGAAAGGGCGGCGGCGCCGCGGTAGGCCGGGCAGCCGCAGACAGCCAGCACACGGCCGTACGCGCCCTTGTGGCTTTCCGGGGGACGCGGCGGCAAAGCGGCGAACACCATTTCATTCGTGATGACAGCAGGCATAAGAACACTTCCTTTTTTACAGCGGCGGAGCCGGGAATACGGGACCATAGGACCGCCCGGTGCACACGAGCCGCGGGCGAGGCATGCGGGCCGCGGCGCGGGCGTCAGCTTTTTTTAGTGAACACGGGCGGCGCGCAAAGCGTGAGCCTGAAAATATGGTATACTGGTATTGCAGACTTTGCTATTATTGTATCACAAAATCCGCTTCTCAGACGAACGGGCCCGAAAATATTTGCGAGGGCTGCAGTCCGGGACAAAGCAGGCTTCCCATTGTTAAAAAACGCGGCCGACGCACCGACACACAGAGATTCAGTCGCGGCGGCTGGCTCAATGGTTTTCCGTTGTTGAAAAAATTCAGCCGCAGCGGCCCGTAAATCGGGTTTCC
>ERZ827168.5133-NODE-5133-length-11267-cov-2.696040_pt1 | contig 11267 bp, 7 predicted proteins | sample MGYA00519868_ERZ827168 | MGnify/ENA primary metagenome ERZ827168 (study PRJEB31778, sample SAMEA3449271) | human gut metagenome | biome: human gut; feature: human-associated habitat; material: faeces | place: United Kingdom | collected 2010/2012 ...
GTGCTCTGAAGAGATGTGACATTGCTGCGGTCTGTGCCGGTCACTGTTATCATGCCATCTGTGCCGACCAGCTCGAAGTTGTTTTCCATGATGCTGGTGACCATGTCGGTATGGGCGGTTCCAATGCCCCCGTTTTCGAACTCGACCAGAATAGTGGCGCTGTCCTCGGTTTCATGCCCTGTGAAGTTGTGAGTAAAGGCACTGACCCGCTTGGGTTTCCCTCCCAGGAAGGCCAACATGGAGGCACCGTGGATACCTAAATCAATCAGAGCGCCGCCGCCGGCGATCTTCCTGGAAAACCACTCGTCATTCAGCGTTTTCTTGGCCATGCCGTGGGCACGGCGGAAGTGCATGGAAACGAAATCCCCAAAAACGCCCTCATCCAGAAGTTTCTTGGTGTACATATAAGGGGCTACGGTCAGCGCTTCGTGAGATACGCCGAATTTAATACCGCTTTCTTCTATGGCACGCTTGATCTCCAAAGCGTCGTCGGTGGTGATCGCGAGGATTTTTTCACAGAAAACATTCTTTCCGGCCTTCGCTGCTTGCAGAATCATTTCCTTGTGGTCGCAGGTCTCTGCTTCGATTACGATCAGGTCAATTTCGGGGTTGTCCAGTATTTCCTGATAGCTGGATACAAAGGGACAGGAAAGCAGCTTGGCTGCCTCTTTTCCGCGGACGGCATCCCTGTCATAGACACTTACCCAGTCTACGGCTTCGCCGAGGGCTTTCTTGACCATCGGCATAAAAATCCGTGTATGGACGTGCCATGCGCCTGCCAGCGCAAGTTTGAGTGTTTTCATAGTAGACCTCCTGCATCATTATTTGGGATAGCCTGATTATACAATACTTGAAAAAGATTTTCAATACATAATAGAAAATTTTCTGAAATTTTATTTTCAGAAAGAAAATAAAAAGATGTGAATTGTGCTAAAATTTGAATAATAATTTTCGTTGCTTTGTGAAAATATACTTGGAATTGCAACAAATGTGTTGACATATACAGAATGTGTGCTTATAATCAAGGCGTAAAGCGTGAACCACCTATGAACGAAATCAGAAATTGATTCATGAAAATTTTCATGAACGGCAAAGGATGTGAAAACTTTGGCAAGACCGATTACAATCATCTCCGGCCAGTGGTCGGATCTCGGATTGGAAGAAGGCTTCCGAACGTTTGCAAAAATGGGCTATGACGGCGTTGAACTGGCTACACAGTCAGGGCTGGATGTCCACAGAGCGGCAACGGATACGGAATATGCACAGAAGATCCGGGAAATGCTGCAAGAAAACAATCTGGGCCTTTGGGCAATCAGCGCGCATTTGATTGGCCAGTGCGTCGGCGATGTGTGGGACAGTCGTCTGGACAATTTCGCCCCGGCTGCCCTGGCGGGAAAACCGGAAGAGATCCGTGCCTGGGCAATCGAGGAAATGAAAGACGTGGCACGGGCGGCCAAGAACCTGGGCGTGTCTGTGGTGACGGGTTTTCTGGGCAGTCCCATCTGGAAGTATTGGTATAGCTTCCCGCAGACCAGCGATGAGCAGGTGATGGGAGGATTTGACGAAATTGTTGCGCTATGGTCTCCGATCTTTGATGTGTTTGATGCGTGCGGTGTAAAGTTTGCGCTGGAGGTTCACCCTACGGAGATTGCCTTCGACTACTACAGCGCAAAGAAGCTTCTGGAGAAATTCCATTACCGCCCTACCTTGGGCTTCAATTTTGATCCCAGCCATCTGCTCTGGCAGGGGGTCAATCCGGCGATCTTCATCCGGGATTTTGCAGACCGCATCTATCACGTTCACATCAAGGACGTGAAGATGAATATGGATGGGCGCAACGGAATTCTGGGCAGCCACCTGACCTTTGGGGATACCCGCCGGGGCTGGAACTTTGTTTCTGTGGGTCATGGAGACGTGGATTTCGACAGCATTATCCGGGAACTGAACCAGATTGGATATTGCGGGCCGCTATCCGTGGAATGGGAAGACAGCGGCATGGAGCGGATCGCGGGGGCTACGGAATCCCTTGCATTTATTCGTAAAATGAACTTTGAACGTTCCGATGTAGCCTTTGACAGCGCACTGAAGAACGGAAGTTAAACACCTTCATCTTGTTCTGGACCGAATGTATCGGTTTAGATAGAAAACAAAAAAGGAGAATCGAAATGAAGAAGTATTCAAAGAGATTGACATGCGTCCTGTTGGCCTGTGCACTTCTGATGGGGCTGCTTTTGACCGGCTGCGGCGGCTCCGGTTCCAATGATGGCACAAAGGAAGATGCAAGTGCTTCCGGCAAGACCTATCAGACGGAGCTGGTAAATGTTTCTACCAGCGTTACTACCCTGGCGCCCTTTACCAACGGCTTTACCAGCAAAATGCTGACCTACAGCGTCTACGAGCCTTTGATGTCCATGGACTATGAGACCAATGAGATGGTTCCTTTTATCGGAAAAAAGCTGACCAACCCCAGTGAGGGCGTCTATGAGGTTGAGATTTTCGACTACGTTACCGATAGCAACGGCAACCATATCACGGCTGATGATGTCCTTTATTCCTTTGAAAAGGCGCGGGAAAGCGGCTTCTTCAACAACATCATGTCTACTTTGACTGCGGTTGAGAAGATCGATGATTACAACATCCGACTGGTGTTCACCAATATGCGTAAGGACGTTTACAAGCAGGTGCTGTCCAATATCAACATCATTTCCAAGACTGCTTACGAGGCATCCAGCGACGGAATGGCTACGGATAAGCCCTGCGGCACCGGCGCTTATGTGGTCGAGAGCTTTGTTTCCGCTGCAGAGACCGTTGTTGTAGCCCGTGAGGATTATTGGCAGACTGACGATTCCGTTCGTAACTGGATTTCCACCCAGAATACCAAGCGTATTGCCTTCCAGGCGCTGGCCGATAAGACTGCCAATGCCATGGCGCTCCGCTCCGGCGAAATCGACATCACCTACGCAATTGCTGACGAGGATCAGCAGACCTTTGTGGACTTTGATTCCATGACGGCTAAGGAAGGCTACAGCGCATGTTTCATGCCCAACGGCGCGCATCGCCATATCACTTTCAACTGCAGCACCAATAGCCCCTGCCAGGACGTCAATCTGCGGAAGGCCATCTGCCATGCCATTGACATTGATGGTGTCATTGCCTCCTGTGACCGTTTCATCGGTGCGCGTTACAATGAATATAGTGCCTGCCCCAACTACACCGATGTTCCCGCTTCCATGCTGAAGGAAGCAGGCAGCTACTGGGAATACGATGTTGATCTGGCTAAGGAATACCTGGCAAAGTCCAGCTATAATGGCGAGACGATCCGGATCTTAGTCAATCCTGCCGGCTGGATGGCGGCGGGCACCGTTATCGGAGCTTACCTGGACGCTATCGGTATCAAGTACGAACTGCTGAGTTACGATACCGCGCTGTATGCTGACCAGCACGCAGATGAGTCCGGCACCTTATATGATATTGATCTGAGCGAGATCTCTAACTTCTTCGCATTCTGGAATGCAAATACCACTCTGGACATTAACAGTTATTCCAGCGGTGTGAACCACCTGTTCATTAAAGATGACCATCTGCAGGAGCTGTATGACGCAGCTGCCAGCGCAGACGGTACTCCCGAAGACATCCAGGCACTGGCTGACTATGTTGATGAGCAGTGTTACGCTTACAGCCTGTTCTACTGCACCCACGTGTTCTACGGCAGCGACCGTATCACCAAATGGGCACGAATTGAGCGCCAGCCTATCCCCGGCGCATGCGAATACAGCAGATAAAATAATTGCCTGATTTTTAGACCCAAAGGCGGCCGCTCCTCGATTACCCCTGAGGAGCGGCTGCTGATACTCAGAGAGGTGAGCATATGTGGCGTTATCTTGGTAAAAGAATCCTGCAGTTTATCCCGGTTATCTTTGCGGTTGCAATTCTGATTTTCTCCCTTTTGTATATCACACCTGGTGACCCTGCCCAGCAGATGCTGGGCGGCGTAGGCACGGCGGAACAGGTTGCGGAGCTGAAGCACCAGCTTGGCATAGACAGACCCTTCCTGGTTCAGCTGGGCGATTTCCTGAAGAATGCTTTCCTGAAGTTTGACTTCGGTTCTTCCTATATGAACAAGGTCGATGTCAAAAGTGAAATTTTAAAGAAGCTTCCATACACTGCAAAAATTGCAGCAATTGTCTGCATTGTTCAGATGATAATTGCGATTCCCCTGGGTGTAGCAGCTGCTACACATAAAGGAAAATTCATTGACCGTTTCTGCATTTTCATTGCCATGGTGGGCAACTCCCTTCCAGGCTTTCTGTTTGCAATGATGATGGTGCTGATATTCTCCGTAAACCTGAACTGGCTTCCGGCCTATGGTATCAAGCACTGGTACAGCTACGTGCTTCCCTGTGCCGCTTCCGCGATCATGGGTATCGCGGGGTTGGCAAGACAGACGCGCAGTCAGATGCTGGATGTCATCAGTTCCGATTATTGTGTTACCGCAAAGGCAAAGGGTGTTCCGGCAAAAAGAATTCTGTACACCCACGCACTGCCCAATGCTTTGATCCCGATCATCACCGATATCGGCGGTTCGTTTGGACGTGCTTTGGGCGGCACCGTCGTGATTGAAAACGTGTTTGCAATTCCGGGCTTGGGACTGTATCTGGTAAATGGCATTAACCAGCGTGACTATCCGGTCGTGCGCGGCACAGTTGTTGTGCTTGCGCTGCTGTTCAGCATAGTTATGCTGGCAGTGGACTTGTGTTATGCCTATATTGATCCAAGGATCAAGGCACAGTACGAGGGACAGCAGAAAAAGAGAGGGAAGAAAAATGGCTGAGATGGATTTGAAGGATAAGGAAAAAAATGCTGTTTCCCTTCAGAACAAGGGCGATGAGGAGTACATTAAGGAAGGTACCTGGAAAGACGGCGCTTTTTACACGGTGATGTCCCAGTTCGTTCGTAACCCTACTGCGCTGCTTGGCTTTGCGGTAATGCTCGTAATTGTCGTGGCCTGTGTGGCAGCACCACTGCTGTGCAATTTCTCCCCATATGAGGTCAACCCGATTGAGCAGTACCAGACACCCAATGCGGTCCACTGGTTCGGGACGGACAGCATGGGACGTGATATGTTTGCCCGGATCCTCTACGGCGGCCGGAACTCTCTGGCCCTGGGCATTGGAAGTTCCATCATTGGCGCAGTTCTGGGAATCATTCTGGGTACCATTGCCGGCTACTTCGGCGGAACGGTGGATAACGTTATTATGCGCTGTTGCGATGTTGTGCAGAACATACCTGATGTGCTGCTGGCAATCTGTGTCTCACAGGCTATGGGCGGCGGCCTTGTGCCGACGCTGGTTGCTTTGTCTGTTACCAGCGTACCCGGACTGGTGCGCTTACTCAGAGCCAGCATGATGGGTGTCCGTGGTCAGGAATTTGTGGAAGCTGCCGAGGCAATTGACTGTTCCAAGATCAGCATTATGTTCCGTCATGTTCTGCCTAACTGCCTGTCCCCCATTATCGTCAGCATTTCCATGAGCGCGGGCAGTAAGATCCTGCAATCCGCCGGCCTGAGCTATATCGGATTGGGTGTTCAGGAGCCGCTGGCTGAGTGGGGCGCTATGATTTCTGCCGCAAAAACCTCGTTCATGGCATATCCCTACATTATTATCATGCCTGGCATCTTTATCATGCTGGTCGTCCTCTCCTTCAATCTGATCGGAGACGGACTTCGCGATGCGCTGGATCCTAAAATGCGTCAGTAAGGAGGAACGATTATGGAAGATGTGCTCTTAAAGGTGAAAAACCTGACTGTTCATTATGTGACCCGGTCCGAGACAGTCAAAGCAGTCAACAATGTCAGTTTTGAACTGCGAAAGGGCGAAACCATTGGCCTGGTTGGCGAAACCGGTGCCGGCAAGACAACGATTGCCCGTACTATTATGCATATCCTGCCTGCACCTCCGGCGCAAATTGTGAGCGGCACCGTAGAGCTGGAAGGAGAAGACCTGTACAAAAAGAGCGAGACAGAACTGGAAAAGATCCGCGGCAACAAAATGGCAATGGTTTTCCAGGATCCCATGACGGCCTTGAATCCCGTAAAGCGCGTTGGTTGGCAAATTGCCGAAGGAATCCGAATGCACCAGAAAATCTCCAAGGAAGATGCTGACAAGAAGGCACTGGAGATTTTCGAAATGGTCGGTATCCCCGCAGAACGATTTCGCGAGTATCCCCATCAGTTTTCCGGCGGTATGAAGCAGCGTGTGGTCATTGCCATTGCCTTGGCCTGCAACCCGGATTTGCTGATCTGCGATGAGCCTACAACTGCCCTGGACGTTACCATACAGGCGCAGGTCCTGGATATGATCACAGATTTGAAGAAGAAACGAAATATGGCGCTGATCATGATTACGCATGATCTTGCGATTGTTGCGGAGACCTGCGACAAGGTAGCTGTCGTCTACGCGGGACAGATTGTAGAATACGGTACTGTCCGCCAGCTGTTCAAGAATCCGTCGCACCCCTATTCGCTGGGGCTGTTTGGCGCAATTCCAATGCTGGACAAGGATGTGCACAGGCTGAGCCCTATCAACGGTGCTCCGCCCGATCCGACGCATCTGCCCGAAGGCTGTTACTTCAGGACACGATGCCCATATGTGACAGACGCCTGCCGCAGCGGAGATGTGGCAGTAGTGGATTTGGGAGAAGGCCACCTGTGCAAGTGCTGCCGCTTTGATAAAAAGCAGGAAGGATAAGGTTGAAACATGGGAGCAATTGTTGAAGTCAAACACTTGAAGAAATATTTCCCAACTCCAAAAGGGGCACTGCACGCGGTAGATGATGTATCCTTCAAAATTGAAGAGGGTACGACTCTTGGCGTGGTTGGCGAGAGCGGATGCGGCAAGAGCACGCTGGGCAGAACGATTATTCACCTGCAGGACAGTACGGACGGTCAGATCCTTTTTGACGGAGAGGACATTACCCATGTGGACCGGAAGCAGCTTAGCGAACTGCGTCACAAAATGCAGATTATTTTCCAGGATCCTTTCAGTTCTCTAAATCCCCGTATGACAGTGGATGACACCATCAACGAGCCGATCCGCCGCAGTGGAAAGTACAGTAAGGATGAAATTGCCCGAGAGACTACCAAACTTATGGAATTGGTTGGCATTGACAGCCGTATGCGCCGGGCCTATCCTCACGAATTGGACGGCGGCCGCCGCCAGCGTGTGGGTATTGCGCGCGCCCTGGCAATGAATCCCAGATTTATTGTCTGTGATGAGCCTGTGTCGGCGCTGGATGTTTCCATCCAGGCCCAGATTCTGAATTTGCTGCAGGATCTGCAGGAAGAACGGCACCTCACATATATGTTCATTACCCATGACATGTCCGTGGTGCGGCATCTTTCAACGGATATTGCGGTTATGTACCTTGGACAAATGGTGGAAATCAGCCCGGCCAAGGAAATATTCTTAAAAACTCTGCACCCTTACACGAAGGTTCTGTTGTCCGCGATACCTTCTACGGACATTGACCATCCAAAGCAGCGAATTCTGGTTAAAGGAGAGCTTGTATCTCCCATCGAACCAAAGCCCGGATGCAGATTTTATGCCCGGTGTCCCTATGCAACAGAGGAATGCACAAAACCACAGCACTTGGAAGAGGTTTTGCCAAAGCATTATGTTGCGTGCTGCCATGCAAGAAGTCTCAATGGACTGTAATCTGCGTATTTGCGTATCAAAACGACAAAGGGAGGTATCGTGATGGAGAAAAAAAGAGTTGGTGTTATTGGAAGCGGCATGATTGGCAAGCAGCACGTTGAAGCGCTGCGCCGCATCCCCTGCGTTGAGGTCGTTTCACTGGCCGAAATGAATGAAGCGTTAGGGCGGAAGATGGCTGAGGAACTTGCTATTCCGACTTTCTATACGGATTATAAGAAAATGATTGAAAATGAGAAACTGGACTGCGTTCATATCTGCACGCCTAATTTCACCCATTTTGAAATCAGCAGGTTTGCCATTGAGGCCGGCGTCAATGTATTCAGTGAAAAACCAATGACCAATACCACTGCTGAAGCGGAAGAATTGGTCGCACTCGCAAAGACTCACAATGTAGTCTGCGGCGTGGACTTCAATTACCGTCAGAACGCTATGGTTCAAGAAATGCACGAACGGGTGGCACAGGACAAATGGGGAAAGACTTACTTAGTTCGCGCTGAATACATCCAGGATTGGATGATGTACGATACAGACTATAACTGGCGCTGTGTCCCGGCTCTGGGCGGAAAGAGCCGAACGGTAGCAGATATTGGCAGTCACTGCTTTGATACACTGCAGTATATTCTGGGGGAACGGATCGTAAAGGTGTTTGCAAAACTGGACACGGTTATTCCTCAGAGAAAGAAGTTCGCAAAGCAGGCAGCAACATACCAGGCCCAGTCCGGCGAGGACTATACGCTGGTGAATATCGATACGGAAGACATGGCAGCTGTTCTGCTGGAGTTTGAAAGCGGCATCAGAGGTATCGTGGAACTGTCTCAGGTGTCGGCGGGGTACAAAAATGCGTTTAAGGTGAATGTGGATGGAGCGGCCTATTCTATGAGCTGGGATCAGGAGAATCCGGATAAGCTTGTGATCAGCAGCCGTGAAACCGGCAGATTGCTGACTTATGCATCCAGCGGCGCGATGACCGGAGACGCGAACGACTACGCCCCCCTGCCTGCTGGGCATCCTGTTGCATGGCCCGATGCAATGAAGAACGGATTCAGCAGCTTTTATTCCTATCTCTGCAAGGGTGGGGAAAAGCGTTTCGTAGATTTTGAAGGCGGTGCGGAAATTGTAAAGTTGGTGGATGCTTGCCTGGAAAGCAATCGTACAGGGGCTTGGGTAAGCCTGATCTGAGATTTGGAACTGCGTCAGAGATATAGAATAATGTGCGTGAGATACTTACATTATTTCCTTTGAGCACCACGAACAGGCGGAAGTAGTTTTATCATAATGTGCCCCCTTTTTTTGAACTGCAAATCTATGCAAAAAGCCGTCTGAATTCTACGAAGAATTCAGACGGCCTTCATTGGTTAAAGAAAACCACCAGCCGGGCTGGTCGTTCCAAAAAGCTTTACCTATATGCTTCCAGACCCGACTGATACCGTACTGGAGATTGAATACAAGGATGCTTGCCTGTGAAGCCAATTTCCGCAATCGTTTTGGGCGCAGATCAGCGCGGAGCGAACGTCTATGCCGCCTATACACTGAAGTTCCCGAACGAACGGAAAAAGCCGGCGTGACAGAGCCTCATCAGGGACAACTGCCCGATGAACCCGGCAAAGGAACTGGACTGTGAAAAGGAAATTGGCTCGACCGCACCGGGTAAGCTGGCTGACATTATCGTTTGGGATGAAGAACTGAACCGCAAAACGGGGCTCCTGTTGGAAAACGATACAAGAGAAAACAACAAGGACATCAATCCGAACCTTGAACCACACAGAGGAGGAATTTGGAATGGCAAAGAATCGTTACGTAGGCAGCTATCCAGTCATTGGCATCCGTCCCATCATCGACGGCCGCAGAGGCCCCATGAAGCTGCGTGAGAGCCTTGAGAGTCAGGTAATGGCCATGGCGGAGGCTGCGAAAAAGCTCTTCGAGAATACCCTTTATTACTCCAACGGCGACCATGTAAAGGTGGTCATAGCCGACTCCACCATTGGCCGCGTGCCGGAATCCGCTGCCTGCGCCGAAAAGTTCCGCAGGGAAGGCGTGTCCATAACCCTCTCCGTCACTCCCTGCTGGTGCTACGGCTCCGAAACCATGGATATGGACCCGCTTACCATAAAAGCAGTCTGGGGCTTTAACGGCACCGAACGCCCGGGCGCGGGTTACCTTGCCTCAGTGCTTGCTTCGCACGCGCAAAAAGGGCTCCCCGCATTCGGTATTTACGGCAAAGACGTAATGGACGCCGACAACACCGAAATCCCTTACGACGTTGCGGAAAAAATGCTCCGCTTTATGCGCGCGGCGGTAGCAGCCGCCACCATGCGCGGCAAGTCGTACCTTCAGATAGGTTCTATCACAATGGGTATTGCAGGCTCGATTATCGACCCCGACTTTTTCGAGGACTATCTCGGCATGCGCGTCGAATCGGTTGACGAAGTGGAAATCATCCGCCGCATGAACGAAAAAATTTACGACAAAAAGGAATACGAAAAAGCTTTAAAATGGGTTAAAGAAAACTGTCGCCCCGACTTCGATAAAAACCCCGCCGAACTTCAAAAAACACCCGCTCAGAAAGAAAAAGACTGGGAATTCACCGTTAAAATGTGCATGATTATCAAAGACTTGTTTAACGGCAACAAAGCGCTTCAAAAAAACTTCACCGAAGAATCGGTCGGACACAACGCCATCGTCGGCGGCTTCCAGGGTCAACGCCAGTGACGGACTTCTATCCGAACTGCGACTTCCCCGAAAGTATTTTAAACTCCACTTTCGACTGGAACGGCGCGCGCGAACCTTACGTTTTAGCGACCGAAAACGACACCTTGAACGGTGTTTCGATGCTGTTCAACAAGCTTTTGACGGGGCGCGCGCAAATCTTTGCGGACGTAAGAACCTATTGGTCGGCGGACTCCGTTAAACGCGTTACGGGGTACGACGTCGAGGGCAAAGCGAAACTTGCGGGCGGGTTTATACACCTTATCAACAGCGGCGCGGCGTGCGTTGACGCTTCGGGCGAAGTTAAAGACGATGCAGGCAACCCCGTTATGAAACGTTGGTGGGAAACTACCGAAAAAGACGCCGATACCCTTATGTCTCACACTACGTGGCCGTACGCCGACTTAGGCTACTTCCGCGGCGGCGGATACTCGTCGCGTTTCGTCACCCGTGCCGAAATGCCCGTCACCATGACCCGTTTGAACATAGTAAAAGGCTTAGGCCCCGTTATGCAGATTGCGGAAGGCTGGACGGTCAACCTTCCCGATAACGTGACCGACGTTTTGTGGAAACGCACCGACTACACCTGGCCGTGCACCTGGTTTACCCCGCGCATTACCGGCAAAGGCGCGTTTACTTCCGCTTACGACGTTATGAACAACTGGGGCGCAAACCACGGCGCGATTACCTACGGGCATATCGGCGCGGATTTGATAACCCTTTGCTCTATCCTCCGCATACCCGTTGCGATGCACAACGTTGACGATAAAGATATTTTTCGCCCCGCCGCATGGAACGCTTTCGGACAGGATAAGGAAGGACAGGACTTCCGCGCGTGCAAAAACTACG
>ERZ827168.5135-NODE-5135-length-11262-cov-12.812171_pt1 | contig 11262 bp, 7 predicted proteins | sample MGYA00519868_ERZ827168 | MGnify/ENA primary metagenome ERZ827168 (study PRJEB31778, sample SAMEA3449271) | human gut metagenome | biome: human gut; feature: human-associated habitat; material: faeces | place: United Kingdom | collected 2010/2012 ...
CTAATATTACTATTACTGCAAGTAGTTCTATTAGTGTAAATGCATTTCTCTTTTTCATATATCCTCCTTATTCTTATTTATAATATACCACAATTATATAAAAATTTAAACTGTATATAAAAACAAATATAAGGGTTAACCTCATATCTGTCTATTTTATATTTTTTCATATAAATATTGAATAGGTCTTGCTGTTTTATAATATTCCATAGTTTCATTCATTAATATTACTATATATTCTTTATTATCATGTTTATATTTGTAAATTTTCATAGGTATAATATTATTATCATAATTAACAAGTAAAGAATCTTTATTCCATTTTATATTATCGTAATTTGTACTTCCATCTTTTAAAAGTTCAAGTATTTTGTATTTAGTATCTAAGTTACTTTTTTGTTTGTTTTTATTATACATATATTTTAAATCAGGTAATATTTCTATTATTCTATATTTACCTATAAGTTCTTCATCTATTTCATAATCTACATTTTCATTAAATTTATTTAAATAATGAATATAATCATCATTATTTTCATTTAAATCATAAGCATCCACATATATTTCTATTTCATTATTATTATATACTTCAGTAAAAAATCCCCTAATTTGTATTTTATTATCATGTGCATATGAAACCATTTTTGAATATGCATCTTCTATTTCATTTTTATCACATTTTATTATTAAATATTTCTCATTTTTACTTAAATCAATAGTTTCTAACTCATTAACTTCTATATCTTCATCTACTAAATAACCTACAAATGCATCAATATTTTCATATTCATAACCAATTTCAAAATTACACATAACTGGTTTATCATATTTAATATTATTTTTATCTAATATGTTTTTAACTTCAATTAATCTATTTTCTAAATCTTCTCTATTTTTTAAAATTACTCTTTTACCTATTTTATATTTTTCTCTATATGGTTTAAAATTAACATTCATACTATCACCTCTAATCATATTTTTTAAAATACTTAATTTGTTATCTATGTCTTTTCCTTGTAATGTAAGTTCTTCTATTTGTTTATTTATTATTGATTCATCATTATTATTTTTTAATTTCTTTATATCTTCTAAAGAAAAACCAAGTTCTTTATATTTAGATATTTTATTAAATTCTTCTAATTGATCCTCATCATAATATCTATATCCAGTATATTTATCTATTACTTTAGGTATAAATAAACCAATTTCGTTATAATAACGAAGTGTTTTAATTGTTACTTTATTAAGTAATGAAAATTCTCCAATCTTATACATAATTCCTCCTTTCAAGTAATTTATATCACTCCAGTTAAGGGTAGAGTCAATACTATTCTATAATAAAATAGCAAGTAAATAAATACTTGCTATTTGTAGTTAACATTATTTGTCTTTCTTTTTAGTTTCTTTTTTTGGCTTTTCTTCTTTTTCTTCTACAACTAAATCTTCATCTGGCATTTTACCATTTTCTGCTAAATAATCAATTTGTTCTTTTGTTAATGTTTCATTTTCAAGTAATGCATTTGCAATTAATTCTAATAAACTCATATTTTCTTTTAATATTTTCTTTGCATTATCATAACATTCATTAATTATTTTACGCATTTCTATATCTATTTCATGAGCAACTTCATTAGAGAAATTCTTAGATTTATTATAATCTCTTCCTAGGAATACTCCTCCCTCTTCTTGTTCAAATTGTATAGGTCCAAGATCACTCATACCATATTCAGTAACCATTGCTCTTGCTATTTTAGTTGCTTTTTCAAAGTCATTATGAGCACCTGTTGAAACTTCATTATAAACAAGTTCTTCTGCTACTCTTCCTCCTAAAAGGCCAGTAATTCTTTCTAGTAATTCTTTTTTTGTTGAAGTATATGTTTCTTCTCTTGGAAGCATCATAGCATATCCACCTGCATATCCTCTTGGAATAATTGTAACTTTCTGTACATCATTAGCATCATCTAATTTAAGTCCAAGTACAACATGTCCTGCCTCATGATGTGCAACCATTTGTTTTTCTTTTTCTGTATATTTTTTGCTCTTTTTAGCCGGTCCCATTAATACTCTATCAGTTGCTTCATCTATTTCTGACATTGATATTTCAGTTTTATTTCTACGAACAGCTAAAAGTGCTGCTTCATTTAGTAAATTCTCTAAATCTGCTCCACTAAATCCAACTGTTCTTTTTGCTATATTAGAAAGTTTTACAGAAGGTGCAAAAGTTTTATTTCTTGCATGAACTTCTAGTATTTCTTCTCTTCCTTTAACATCTGGAAGATTAACTGTAACTTGTCTATCAAATCTTCCTGGTCTAAGTAATGCTGGATCAAGTACATCAGGTCTATTTGTTGCTGCAATTATTATTATTCCTTCGTTAGCACCAAATCCATCCATTTCAGTAAGTAACTGATTAAGAGTTTGTTCTCTTTCATCATGTCCACCACCTAAACCAGTTCCTCTTTGTCTACCTACTGCGTCTATTTCATCTATAAATACTAAACATGGTGCATTTTGCTTTGCTTGTTTAAACATATCTCTTACACGAGATGCACCTATACCAACAAATAGTTCAACGAAATCAGAACCACTTATAAAGTAGAAAGGTACATTTGCTTCTCCCGCAACTGCTTTTGCAAGCAATGTTTTTCCTGTTCCAGGAGGACCTACTAAAAGTACTCCTTTAGGTATTCTAGCACCAAGTTTTTGAAACTTCTTTGGATTTTTTAAGAAATCTATAAGTTCTGCAACTTCTTCCTTTTCTTCTATTAATCCAGCAACATCTTTAAATGTTACTTTTCCATTGTCTTCACTAAGTTTAGCTCTACTCTTACCAAAATCAAGTGATTTACTACTACTTCCCATTTGTCTACTAAAGAAGTATAATGCACCACCTACTAATATAATCATAGGAAGTACATTTATTGCAAATTGTAATAATGCACTTGCATCTGGGTCACTCTCTGCGTTTATTTCAAAATTTTTCTTATCTTTTTCAGCAATAATTCTTTCCATTATAGTTTCAGATAATGGTAACTTCGCATAAAATGTTTCATTTTCTTTGTAACCATCAAGCTTACCAGTAACTTCATAAATTGAAGCACTTCCTCTAGGGACAAGTTTCAATTCTGTAATCTTTCCTTCTTTTAAATTTTTCTCAAACTCACTATAAGATAGTATATTTATCTTCCCACCAAATAAACCAGTAGAAAATACTATAAATAATGTTGCAATTATAAGTAATAAATATGGCATCAAGCCCTTTTTAACTGTATTTTTTTTCATGTTTCCTCCTCGTACTTGATTATTATATCACACTTTTCATTTTTTTCCCCATTATATTTTGATTTTTTCACTCCTGGTATCCACAGAATAATATCATTAGCATCTACTACTATTGGATATCTATCTCTATCACTCTTTTTAATCTTTGAATCAATAAATATATCTTTAATCTTTTTACTACCATTTAAACCCTTTACACAAATTTTATCTCCATTTTTTCTATTTCTAACATATATAGGTAAAGTAACATTTTTTTTATTTAATCTGCATACATAATTACTATCATCACTTATATCATCTACTATATGAAATATACCATTATTTATTATGAGTCCATCTTTAATTTCATATTTATAATCCTTAGAAATTTCTTTATTTTTACAGAATGACACTTTGTCATAATTTCTAATAACAACCAATTCATTAGGTAAACTAACTCTCATATTTGGCTTATTACTAAAAATTAATTTATTAACTATGTCAATATGTTTTTTTTCTATAAGATACAAATTATCACCATATAAATCATGAAAAATAAAATTCATTATTTTTTCTCTAATTAAATCATCCAACTTTATATATTCATTTATATATAACTTATTATCTTTATAAACACTATCCACACATTTATTAACTATATCATCTATATAATTACTATATTTAAATAATTCACTGCTAAATTTTAAAAATTTCAAATGAACATTTTTATTTTCATTTTTTAAAAACGGAAGCATATTATGTCTATACCTATTTCTAGTATATAAATCACTTTCATTAGTTTTATCAACAACATATGGTATATTATTTATATTATTATAATTATCTATATCACTTTTTGTATAAAAAACAAGAGGTCTAACTATTTTATAATCTTGTTTTTCTGTAATAGCAGGAAATCCAGCATAGCCCTTTAATGTAGAACCTCTAACAAGTCGCATCAATATAGTTTCAATAAGATCATCACCATGATGAGCAGTAAACAATATTTTTGCATCATATTTTTTTATTACACTATCAAAAAAATCATATCTCTTTTTTCTAGCAAAACTTTCAAAATTAGAATTCTTACACTTTTCTAATTTCATATATTCAAATATTACATTATTTTTTTTGCAATAATTGTGCACAAATATCTCTTCATCATCACTTTCTTTTCTAATTCCATGATTAACATGTGCACAAACTATATTCATATTTATTTTTTTTCTATATTCCAAGAGTATATTTAAAAGAGCCATAGAATCTGGTCCACCAGATAATCCAATAACTACATAATCATTTATATTAATTAAATTATTATCAGATAAAAACCTAATTGCCTCCTCCATCTAATCACCTCTTTTAAAGAGTATTTTATCACTTAAATAAGTCATTTGCAATCAAAAAGATTAATGTTTAATCACTAACCTTTTTGTTTTTAACCAATCGTCTTTTTTTATATCTTTCTCTTTAAATAAATGTTCTCTTGGTGTTATATATTGTATATTTCCCTTCTCATCAGTATATATATCAACATCATAAAATCCCATTATATTTGATACATCTTTTCTTTCCATAAATTGTGATTGATAACACAATGAAGGCACTAACAATCCATGTACATTTCTATATATACAATAATATGATTTATGATAATGACCTTCTGCAATCATTTTTGGTTTATTACCTGATGACATACTATCTATGGTGTTTTGTAAAGATCTTGATCTATATTTTGAAACACCTCCACCTGGATGTCGCATTCTTATCTTAACACCATTAATCACTACATCAGCATGATCTTGTCCCTCATATATCATATCACTTCTATCACGTTCAATTACTTCGCCTAATATTATTCCACCATTTGTTTTATGAGATTCATCATGACTACCCTGTATAAATCTTGTCTTTATTCCTTCTACTCTAGGATACATATCAATAACATAATCAGATTGTTCCTTAGCACCATTCATAAATCTAGAATATATCTGTAACTTTCTTTTTTCACCATAATCCCCATCTACTAAATCTCCACAATGCAAAACATCACTTATTTCCTTTTCATAAAAATATTTATATGCAGTGTTTAACATATGAAGCTGTTGCTCTTTTGAACACAAATGTGTATCAGATACAATTCCTACAGTAAATTTATTGCAATCATTCATAGATGGTTTAATTTTTTTATTTGATATATTATTTTGTTTCCTTATTTTTTTTATAATATATTCATTATTAACTAAAACTATATCTACTGAATATCCAAAATAATTAAGTAAATGTGAAAGCCCGTACACTTCATCTACAGAAATTCCTAATCTATTTGCTAAATCCATAACACTTTCTTCTTTTTTTAAATATTTTGTATATATTGTTTTTGCCTCTTCAAAAGTAAGCATTCTATTAAATTTCATTATTTTTTGCACCCCTTTTTAATACTTTTACTTTACTATAATCATCTTTATATGTTTGATAATATGGAGCATACGTAACTTCTTTTTCTTTAAATCTCCCATCTTTAGTAAGATACGCAGTTAAAAGAACATATCCAACATTATGAGGTATAGCACTATTTCTTATTCTAGGGGTTGTAGATACTAAACTAGAAACAGATATTTCTTCCATATCTCTTTCAGTTATTTGTTGATCTATTAATGTATGACCATCCAAAATAATATCTACTTTTTCCTCACTTCTTATAGCAGAAATTGCATCTTGTTGCTTTAACGATATAGTTTTGGCTCTATCAAATGCTCCAACTTTTAAATGTTGAGCAAGAATTTTCATCTTTTTTACATTAATTAAACATCTCATATTTCCAAGATATATCATATCATCTCTTAATTCAGATATTTTTCTACCTATATCTATACCATTTTTTGATGTATGCGTAGTATCTTGATCTCCAGTAATAAAATATGTTTTCATACCCTCTATGTATGGATAATTTAAAACAACATAATTTATTTGACTATCCGTTGTATCAGAAAAAAGCATTTGATAATATGGATTCTTTAGAGCATACAATCCCTCTGTTATGTCCCCTAAATGTATTACATTTCTATAACCGTTTTTAAATGCTTCTTCATATGCATTATTTAACCTAGACAATTGTTGATACTTACTTCCCAATCTAGTATCCGAAATTAATAGTGCTTTAAATTCATTCTCATCACCTATATCAATAGTATGAATATTATCTCCATTTAAATTTCTCTCATCCAAATTCAATATAGTTGAATCTTCGCCACTACCAGACACAATTACATTTATACCATCTTTTTTTAACTTGCCAACAATATTCCAAAAATCTAAAATAGATAAATTAAATCTCTTACATACATCAACACAAGTTTTTTCCTTCCTAGTATATTCCTTAAATGTTTCAATATCAAATTGTTCTTTTTTCATTTTACCTCCAATCACAAAAAAAGTAGACAAACTTATTACAAATTTATCTACTTAAGAAAAGGAATATAAATAAAGTTTCTAAATAAGCACCATTTAAATACTTCATAAGCATTCCTCCTACCCTAATAAGTATATCATAATTATAATATTATTTCTATAAATTAACTAATAATTATTTTATCATCTTTAACATCTACATCTATTTGACTGTTTGCCTTTATTTCATTATTTATTATTCTCTTTGCAATTAATGTTTCTAACTCTTTATTAACTAATCTTTTAAGTGGTCTTGCACCATAATATTCATCATAACCATTATCAATAAAATATTCTTTTGCTTTATCACTAAGATTTATCTTAACATTCAAATCCTTAAGTCTATTTGTAATTTCATCAATTATTTTATCTAATATTTCATGTAACACTTCTTTTGTCAATTTCTTAAATACTATAACTTCATCAATTCTATTAATAAATTCTGGTTTAAAATATTTATGAAGCTCATTCATTACTTTATCTTCTTCATTATTTAATATATATTCACTACCAATATTTGATGTCATTATTATTATTGTATTCTTAAAATCAACAGTCCTACCATTAGAATCAGTTAACCTACCTTCATCCAATATTTGAAGTAACAAATTAAGAACATCCGGATGTGCTTTTTCTATTTCATCAAAAAGTACAATACTATAAGGATTTCTTCTAACGGCTTCTGTTAATTGGCCACCTTCTTCATAACCAATATAACCAGGTGCAGCACCAATTAATCTAGACACAGAATACTTTTCCATATATTCAGACATATCAATTCTTACCATATGATGCTCATCATCAAATAACTCATACGCTAAACTTCTAGCAACCTCCGTTTTACCTACACCAGTAGGTCCTAAAAATATAAATGAACCAATAGGTCTATTAGGATCCTTAATTCCACTCCTAGAACGAATTATAGCATCACTAACAAGTTTTAAAGCTTCCTCTTGCCCCTTAACCCTTTTATTTAAATTGTTCTCTAAATTAAGTATTTTGTCCTTTTCACTACTAACAAGTTTAGCAATAGGAATATTAGTCCACTTACTAATAACATTAGCAATATCATCACTAGTTACAGTATCACTTAATAACTTATTTTTTGATACACTCATTAGCTCCTTTAACTCTTTCTCAAGTTCAGGAATGACACCATGTCTTAACTTAGCAGCAGTTTCTAAATCATATCTATTCTCGGCTTGTTCTAAAAGAAATTTTTCTTCATCAATTTTTGATTTCAACTTCTTAATATCATCATTTATATTCTTTTCCTTATCCCACGCCTCAGTTAATGTTTTCTCATCACTCTTTAACTTAGTTAAACTATTATCTATCTCTTCCATTCTTTTTTTAGATAATTCATCCTTTTCCTTCTTTATTGCTTCTTTTTCAATTTCCAAACGCATTATTTTCCTAGTAAGCTCATCAAGTTTAGTTGGTACACTATCCATTTGTACCCTTATAGTAGCACATGCCTCATCAACTAAATCAATTGCCTTATCAGGTAAATATCTATCAGTTATATATCTATTAGATAAAGTTGCAGCACTTATAAGTGCCTTATCTTGTATAGTAACACCATGATGTATTTCAAATCTTTCTTTTAAACCACGCAATATAGTAATAGTATCTTCAACACTCGGTTCACTTACTATAATTCTTTGAAATCTTCTTTCAAGTGCACCATCTTTTTCAATATATTTCCTATATTCATTTAATGTAGTAGCACCAATTACATGAATCTCACCTCTCGCAAGCATTGGCTTTAATATGTTACTAGTATCCATTGCACCCTCTACTGCACCAGTACCAACAATAGTATGAATTTCATCAATAAACATTATAATATTACCCTCAGATTTCTTTACCTCATTAAGTACTTTTTCCAATCTTTCTTCAAATTCACCCCTATATTTAGCACCTGCAATTAAAGAAGCCATATTAAGTTCCCATATAACTTTATCTTTTAAAGAAAGAGGAACATCACCCTTTACAATTCTTTCAGCAAGCCCCTCTACTATAGCTGTTTTACCAACACCTGGTTCACCAATAAGAACTGGATTATTTTTTGTTTTTCTTGATAAAATACGAGTTATAGAACGAATCTCCTCATCTCTACCAATTACTGGATCAATTTTCCTTTTCTTAACATCTTCATTTATATTACGACCATACTTTTCAAGTACGTTTTCTTCTTCATTTTGATTATACATATTTATCACCCCATATAACATTATATATATTTTTTGGCACTTGTCAATAGAGAGTGCTAAAAAACTTTTACATTTTTATTATAATCATTATAAACATATTTATGCAAAAAAAAGCATATTGCTATGCTTTCTTTAATCCGCTAATTTTTCTTCTAATACATCTAATGGTTCATCATCAGAGAAATCTGATTCTAATTCAAACTTAACTTGAGAATATTTTTTAGCACCTGTACCAGCAGGTATTTGTTTACCAATTATTACATTCTCTTTTAATCCTTGTAATCTATCAACTTTGCCTTTAATTGCAGCATCAGTTAAAATTCTTGTAGTTTCTTGGAATGATGCAGCTGATAAGAACGAATCTGTTTCAAGTGACGCCTTTGTAATACCTAATAATACTGGTCTACCTGTTGCAGGTTGTTTACCTTCAAGAATTAATTCTTTATTTGTTTCAGTAAACTTACCTAAAGACACTAATGTACCAAGTAATAATTTTGAATCACCTTCATCCAATATTCTTATTCTTGAAATCATTCTTCTAGCAATAATCTCAACGTGTTTATCAGATATTCCAACACCTTGTGAACAATATACTTTTTGTACTTCTTTTAATATATATTTTTGTACTGTAACTGGATCAGTTACTGCAAGTAATTCTTTTGGATTTATATTACCGCTTGTAAGTACATCGCCTGGTTTAACAGTATCTCCTACTTCAACTAATAATTTAGCTCCATAGTTTGTAGTATGCTCTTTTGAATCAGCATCATTTACAATAGTAATCTTATACTTTCCATTAACATTTTCTATATTAGTAATTTTACCAGATATTTCTGCTATTGTTGCTTTTCCTTTAGGGTTTCTTGCTTCAAACAATTCTTGTACACGAGGTAAACCTTGAGTTATATCGTCGCCTCCAGCAACCCCACCTGTATGGAATGTTCTCATGGTTAACTGAGTACCTGGTTCTCCAATTGATTGAGCAGCCATAATACCAACAGCTTCCCCTAATTCAACCATATTACCAGTAGCCAAGTTTCTACCATAACATTTTCTACATACACCATTTGGTGTTTTACATGAAAGTAAACTTCTAATCTCTACACTCGTAACACCTGCTTTAATTATTTTATCTGCAAGTGGTTCAGTTATATATTCATTTCTTTCAGCAATAACTTCACCAGTTTCTGGATTTACAACTTTTTTATTAGTAAATCTACCTAAAATTCTATCATATAGTGATTCAATAACAGTTCCTGCTTTTTCATCTTTTATCTCTTCAACAACAACACCTTGTAATGTTCCACAATCTTCTTCTCTTACAATTACATCTTGTGCAACATCTACTAATCTTCTTGTTAAATATCCAGATTCAGCAGTTTTTAAAGCTGTATCCGCACTACCTTTACGAGCACCATGAGTTGATAAGAAGAATTCAGATACTGAAAGTCCTTCTATAAATGATGATGTAATTGGTATTTCAACTGACTCTCCATTTGGTTTAGCCATAAGTCCACGCATACCAGCAAGTTGGGTAAAGTTATTTAAATTACCACGTGCTTTTGAACTCATCATTATGAATATTGGATTATCAACATCTTGTTTAGAATATTGTTCAAGTTCTTTTTGAACCTTCATTTTTGCATTATGGAAATCTATGTTATACTTAATTCAACAGAAACTGAGGTGATTGTGGAATGAATTCAATTTATACGCCCATAAAGAAAGATAATTTCTCCAAAATCGAAGAAGAATTTGATTATGAAATTCTTAAAATAGGAAGGTTTTCCAAGAAGCCGCCTTTGATCAATCACAGCATTTTCATGAACCATTTCAAGATCCTGTTCTTCCTGCATGGACATTGCCGGATTATCGTTGAGGATCAGGAATACCAGGTCGGGCCGGGCGATCTGCTGATCGTGGTCAGCGTAAAGCGGCATAAGCTGTTCCAGCGCGAGGGCGATAACCTTTACATCGAATTGCCGCTCACCTTTACGCAGGCGGCACTGGGCGCGGAACTGGATGTGCCTACGCTGGGCAAGCCGGTAAAATACCGCTTCCCGGAGGGCACGCAGCCCGGACAGGTATTCTGTATCCGCGGCGAGGGCGTAATGCATCTGCGCGGCAACGGCAAGGGCGATCTGTATGTGACCGCCGTGGTTGAAATTCCCAAAAAGCTGACGGAAAAGCAGAAGGATCTGCTGCGCCAGTTCGAAGCGACGACATCCGGAAATCAGTATGAAAAGAAAAAAAGCTTCTTCGATCGCGTGAAGGACGCCTTCACCTGATTGAGAAACGATACGCAGGCTCAGCTGATATATCAGTTGAGCCTGTT
>ERZ827168.5138-NODE-5138-length-11260-cov-4.663186_pt1 | contig 11260 bp, 10 predicted proteins | sample MGYA00519868_ERZ827168 | MGnify/ENA primary metagenome ERZ827168 (study PRJEB31778, sample SAMEA3449271) | human gut metagenome | biome: human gut; feature: human-associated habitat; material: faeces | place: United Kingdom | collected 2010/2012 ...
AGTTACCATGACCGATACCAACCTTGCGGTCGTCAGCTACAGAACCCGGAATACAAAATGCCTGCAGACCGATACCGATAGCTTCAGCAGCTTCAGCAGCGTTCTTGCAGCCCTTCTTAATGGCGATGGCGCAACCTACAACGTATGCCCATTTTGCATTTTCGAAACAGATGGGCTGAGTTTCTTCACAAGTCTTATAAGGATCGAGACCATGAGCTTCGCAGATAGCATTGGCTTCTTCGATGTCTTTGATACCGTTTGCGTTCAATGCAGCAAGAATCTGCTTGATACGACGGTCTTGGCTTTCAAATTTTACTTCTCTAATCATATGTCTTTCCTCCTTATATTATTCGTGACGTGGGTCAATGTGTTTAACTGCACCTTGCTCTTCAGTGAAGCGGCCGTATGTACCGGTAACTTTCTTCAATGCTTCATTGGCGTCTGTACCTTTCTTGATTTCATCCATAAACTTGCCCAGATGAACAAATTCGTAACCGCAGATTTCGTCGTTCTTGTCCAAAGCGATAGTCTTGATGTAACCTTCTGCCATTTCCAAGTAACGAGAACCCTTAGCCAACGTTCCGTATAATGTGCCTACCTGGCTGCGCAGACCTTTGCCCAAGTCTTCCAAGCCAGCTCCAATCATCAAACCGCCTTCAGAGAAAGCAGACTGAGTACGACCGTAAACAATTTGCAGGAAGAGTTCGCGCATAGCTGTGTTGATAGCGTCGCAAACGAGGTCAGTATTCAATGCTTCGAGGATAGTCTTTCCCGGGAGGATTTCTGATGCCATAGCAGCAGAATGAGTCATACCGGAGCAACCGATAGTCTCAACCAAAGCTTCCTGGATAACGCCTTCCTTTACATTGAGGGTTAATTTACATGCACCTTGCTGAGGAGCACACCAGCCAATACCGTGTGTCAGACCAGAGATGTCAACAATTTCTTTAGCTTTTACCCATTTACCTTCTTCGGGAATAGGAGCCGGTCCGTGATTAGGACCTTTCTTCACAACACACATGTGTTCCACTTCGTGTGAATAAGTCATAATTAGCTCTTTTTTTAAGTGATATAATTAAAAAAAACGTAGTCCACTTTTATTAGTCGGGTGCAAAGTTAGTTGTTTTCCCCGTTTCTGCCAACTGTTCAATTTGACTTTTTTATTAAAAAGAAGTAATAAGAAGCTGAATTTCTGCGGAATGTAAAGTGGAGTTTGCAGTTGACTGTTTTTTCTCGTCTCTGATAGGGCTTGTGAATCAATAAGGTATGTGCTTGTTAATCAGGAAGTAATTTTGCCAACCCCTTGCTTGCGTCTTGGCAAACTTTTGCCATGCCTATGGCAAAGTTTTGCCAACGCGGTGGCAAAGTCTTGCCAATGGTAAGGCAAAATCCTGCCAACTGGTTGGCAAGGCGAAGAAAATAAAGGGGAGTCCGTGTTTGACTATGGCTGCAAAGTCTTACCTTTGTGGCACATTAAATAAAATACAAACTATGATAGAAGTTACAGATGTGGCATTGCGCCAGGCTGCCGGTGAAGGGATGGATGCATTCATCGGCGTATTCACCGGTGCTTATAAGAAAGAAATAGGCGGAGAAATGACTGCCGGGACGATGTCTTTGCTTACCGGTGAACAGCATTCATTGTTGGCCTATCAGATATTCCGTGATGAAGTGATGGAAGGGGGCTTCTGCCAACTGATTCAAAATGGTTATGGCGGTTATATTTTCGACAATCCGTTTGCCAAAGTGATGCGTTTGTGGGGAGTGGGCGATTTGAGCAAGTTGGTTTATGCTGCCAAGAAAATATACGATAGCCATCGTGACGACTTGGAACGCGAACGCACAGACGAGGAATTTATGGCAATGTACGAGCAATATGAGGCTTTCGATGAACTGGAAGATGAATTTTTGGAAAAAGAGGAGGAATATACAGCTTTGGTTGCCGGCTATGTGGATGAGCATTTGGAGCTGTTTGCCAAGATTGTGTGATAGAGAGTAACGAGGAAAGGCATATTAGCCTATACCCATTCTTGCCTTTCGGTATTGGAGAGATGTGCTATCTGAAAGCTAAAATATGCGAGCTATGAATGCCGGGATGAAAAATGGAATTAATTTATTGATGATTCTTGTATTGTTTATCTCATGTGTACAAGAAAAAGAGGACAATAATGTCTTAAGACGTGTGGAAGCGTGTATGGAATTATTTCCTGATAGTGCCTTGTCGCTTCTGAGTCAAATTGAATGTCCCGAATGTATGAGAGGACAACAGAGAGCAGATTATGCTTTGCTTTTAACGCAGGCTTTGGATAAAAACTATTTGGATAATTTGCAGTCAGACTCATTGATAATGATAGCGGTAGAATATTATAAACAGGAAGGTGATAAATTGAAGGCAGGGAAGGCTTACTTTTATTATGGAAAAGTGATGTTGTTAAAGGAGCGCTTCTCAGATGCTATGCAGGCTTATCTGGAAGCATCGAGTCTCTTGGAAGAAACTAGGGATTATAAAGTACAAGGGATGGTCTGGGAATATATAGGGTATTTGAACTCGGTTCAAGGATTGTATGAAAATTCTATAGACAATTTTAAACATTCTATCAGGTACTATGAACTGGCGAGTGACAGACGTCGTATTTTATATGGTTATAGGAATATGGCAAGAGGCTATTTTTCGGTACATCATAATGATAGTGCAGGTTGGTATGCTGAAAAAGGGCTTGTGTTGAGTGGCACTGTTAGTGGTATGAAGGCATCTTTTCTACATTTATTAGGACTTATTGCCAATAATGAAAAACGATATCCACAAGCAATAGAGTATTTTTCAAATGCAATGGAAGTTTGTGATAATTTAAATGATAAATATCGTTATAGTTTGTCTTTGGGACGTGTTTATTCTGAAGTAGGTCAAAAGAAAAAAGCTGAAGATTGTTTTGTTTCTTGTATCAATGCAACTAATATTTTTGTGTCTTCGGGTGCATATTACTATTTGGCTGATATGCATAAAAAAGATGGTAATTATTTGAAAGCGTTTTTGTATAAAGAGAAGTCTGATTCATTATTAGAGGTGACTCGTAATGCTGAACTGCAAAAGCAGTTGTTGGATTTGCAGAATAAGTATGAAAATGATAAGCTTATTTTGGAAAATAAACAGATAAGGCTGGAAAATGAGAAACAGACTTATTTTTATTTGTTTTTATTTGTATTCATATTAGGGTTGGGCATCATCGCTTTCTTTCTGGTTAGGAAAAGGTATCGAACAAAATTGTTGCGTAATGTCGAGATTATTGGAAATAATAATGCAATTATTAATAGATATGCTTGTAGAATTGCAGAATTGGAGAATGTGAGCTTACAAGAACGTCAGGCTAAAAAAGAGGAAATAGGAATCCTGAATAGAAAAATCCTTTGTTTAATAGCAGAAAATAAGCGAGTATGTGAGAATTCGAGTGTTGACGCCTTGTTTGTATTAGAGGAATTGAAGCAAGGAAATTTGATTATTAGTAATATGACTATTGCTGAACGGCAACATATATTTGACTTTCTGGATTTGGTTCATGCGAATTTTATTACTCGACTTAAACAAGAGTTTGATTTAACAAAAAATGAATTATTGTTGGCTGCGTTGCTGAAAGTGGGATTCTCTAACAAGCAATTAATGATTGTTTTTGATTGTGAAATGAAATCCATATATAAAAACAGACAAAGACTAAAAGCAGATTTAGGACTTACTAAGAATGATTCTTTAGAGCAAATGATAATGATGTATTGAGAAAAAAACGTTTTTTTGTCCTATATGTTTCTTTGTAGTGTGTTGATATATAATTTATTACCTACCCTATTTTTGTCCGCATAGTTATTGCTGAATTATTGTTGAATAGTCCCTAATTTTGTATAAATAAAAAATGAAAGACTATGAAACTGAAAATTATCTTATCTGTATTGTTGTTATTTTCTTTATTAAAGGTCGATGCTAATCCTTTGGTCGACATAAGTATTGCTTCTGGAAAAGAAGAAGTCTTTTTGCATTCAAATGATATTCCTTTTGAAATTCTGACTACGGGAAAAGAAGATGGAAGCCGTTCCGTTATACCATTAGTGCCATTTGTTGTATTCGTTGAAGATTCTAATTATTCCGTGGAATTGGATTTTATGGAAGGAATCGGGGTAGTGGAAATTGCCATTTCCCAAAATGGTTCTGTGATTTATTCTTCTTCCGAGAATATTCTATCTCCCCTTCGGAAATATTTGCAACTTCCTTTCGGAGTATCAGGGGAGTATTGTATAGAAATTAAAGGAGATAATGGGGCATATGCATATGGCTGTTTTGAATTATGATATATTGTTAACTAAAAAATGTAATGCTTATGAAAAAGATTAGTTTATTGTTGGTAGGAGTGTTAGCTCTATTTTCTTGTGAGCAAGAGGAATTGGATAACTTTGTGGAAAGTAGTGGTGTGGGGCAGGTGATGACAAGGGCGATAGGTTCTAGTGCGGATTTTGATCCGATAAGTGAGCTTGCCGAAATTCCAGTGAATATTTTGAATATTGGAAACTCTAAACAAAAGTATCTTACTTGTAAAGAGAAAGGTACTGAAATTTGTTTAACAGATAAAGATGATGGATCTTTGAGGCAGAGATGGTATCTGAAGTATGGAAGAACTATTGTTGTTGCTGGGGGAAATAATAGAGTGACATCCGATACATATGGAGTTGTTACTCCTAATAACTATTTATCTTCAGAAATACCTGATAATCTTCGTTTGAGTTATTGGAATAAATCAACTTTTGATTCACCTTTGGCTGGACCTGGCTTAAGCTTTAATTGTTTGGCTGATGCTAATTGTATGATATATACGATGTATGGAAACTTTAATACTGGTTTGTCTTCTTATTATTTGCAATCAGAATCTTCAACGTCTTCCTCTGTAAAGTTTAAAACGAATAATTCCTCAAGCCTCGCTTTATGGGAAATAGTTCCTGTTGGTGAATATGAACTTGTTGGTTTAGAGTATGTACGGACTACGGTTGACAGCTTTGAACCTACAGAAGTGATTTGTGACCATGATGAATATACAAATGAACATTTAAGCGTTGATACATGGAACTATTCTTTATCTACAAGCTATACAGAAAAATCTGATTTTTCAAAAACAGAAGGAGTAAGTGTCACTATTTCAGGAGGATTGAACGTGGGTATACCTAATGTGGTAGGAGATGATTCTTCGCTTGGAGTAAATGTTTCTGTACAGCAGCAGACAAATAAATCTTGGACTTATGGTACAAGTGATAGTAAAACGGTAACAAAAACGAGAACTGGACAAATCCCGATTCAACCAGGTGAAACTGTAAAACTTGATGCGGTGTTAGTCATGTACAAAGGTAGTTTGACTTACGTTGCTACATTAAGGAAAATAGGGGATACTAAAACGTTTAGAGTTAAAGGAAAATGGAGTGGAGACTGCTTTTCTTCTTTTGAAGCTAGAACATATAATCCAACAACAGGGAAATTGGTAGGAGAATATGTTTTAGAATAATGTGATTGTCTAAATTATGGTTGTTTATAAATGTTAAATAAATATTGGGGCGTGCAGTATTTAGATTAATCTTTCATTTAATCTTAAAAACAATGAAAAAACGAGGAGAGTGCTATATTACTCAATTCTTTTATCTAAATTTGCAAACTCTAATATTTATAGGAAAGATGAAACAATTAAAATTCTTGATGGTTGCCTTGACATTGTTGATGGGCATTGCGTTTACTTCGTGTCTGAATTCAGATGACGGAGAGTATGATGACATTTATGGCATGGTTTTAGTGAATAACTATATGGGATTACTCTCTTTTGAAGATGCTGCGGGTAACACTTATCAACCTACATCGGCTTCTGTTACTCAATTTGAGGCAAATTCGAGTTTGAAGATTTCAGATTCTCGAATGGGAATCATCTTAGGAAAGAGCATAGAACCTGAGACGAATGAAAAATCTAAAACTACCAACTTCACTTTGAAGAATTTTCAGCCTATTTCTTTTGCAAACGCTGTCGTATCAATGACAGCAGAAAGCTTGGTTGTTGATGCGCCGGAAACAGCACCGGTGATAACTTTGAAATTGGAAAATGGGTCAGTTCAGCCATTTTTGTATAACAAGGATATACTTGTAACTCCTATAGCTTGGAGACTGCAAAATGACAACGATAAGTTTAAGATGCATAAATTTGCTTTAGCTTGTGTACTGGATGAAATTGAAGCAGGGGCCACAGACCTTGTTTTCTATCTACGTCATGATAAGGGTGCTGATGATAAGACAGATGTTTATTATTCTAATTGGTATGGGTATGATATAAAAAATGCTTTAGAAAGGTTTAAAGAAAAAGCAGGAAATCTTCCTACTAAATTAGTTATTAAGTCGCATGAAAGTGGAAATAATAGCAATACAGAAATACCGGAAAACTATACGGAATATACTGTAGAATACAAAATTGCGTCTACTAATCAATAAATTGATATTGAATTACAAAGATTTATTTCATATAGCAATACTACTGATTTCCTCTCCGGCTCGTGCCTGGGAGGAAATTAGTTTAGAGGATAGGCGAAAAGTATTTACTGCTTTTGTCTATCCTATGATTGGTTTATGCGGGTTGTCCGTTTTCATCGGCTCTTTGATGAAGATGGGATGGGACGGGCCGCAAAGCTTTCAATATGCCATGACACAATGCTGTGCGGTGGCTGTATCCTTGTTTGGAGGATATTTTTTGGCAGCCTATCTCATCAATGGGTTGCGTGTCCGCATGTTTATGCTGGACAGTGATATTCCTTTGGCGCAACAGTTTGCAGGTTATGCACTGGTAGTGGTGTTCATGCTGAGGATTGTTATCGGCATATTGCCTGATTTCGGCATTATGGCTCTGTTGCTCCAATTCTATATCGTGTATGTTGTGTGGGAAGGAAGCAAAAAGGTGATGCAGATAGCGGAAAAAGACCGTTTGCGTTTCACCATTCTTTCTTCTATTTTGTTAATAGCTTGTCCGGTGGCCATTGAATGGATATTCAATAAGCTGACGGTAGTGCTAAACTGATAAATGTTATGAAACAAGCTCCTGTAAATATAAAGAATAAGCGTGCTACGTTCGATTACGAACTGACGGACACCTATACGGCCGGCATTGTGCTTACGGGCACAGAAATCAAGTCCATCCGGTTGGGGAAAGCAAGCTTAGTCGATACGTTCTGTTACTTTGCCAACGGCGAATTGTGGGTGAAGAACATGCATGTGGCCGAATACTTCTATGGTTCGTACAACAACCACAATGCACGCAGGGAGCGCAAGCTTTTGTTGAATAAGAAGGAACTTGAAAAACTGATGCGCGGCACGAAAGATCCGGGTTTCACCATTGTTCCCGTGCGCTTGTTTATCAATGAAAAAGGGCTGGCCAAACTTGTGGTGGCACTTGCCAAAGGTAAGAAGCAATATGATAAGCGCGAATCACTGAAGGAAAAAGATGACAAACGCGATATGGCGCGTATGTTTAAAAGATAATATGAGTAAACTTGGTAGTTTGGTGCGTGAGCGCATCCTTATTCTGGATGGTGCAATGGGCACCATGATACAGCAATACAACTTGACAGAGGAAGATTTTCGGGGTGAACGCTTCTCGCAGATTCTCGGACAGATGAAAGGTAACAATGACCTGCTTTGTCTGACACGCCCCGATGTGATACAAGACATTCACCGCAAGTATCTGGCGGCAGGTGCAGATATTATCGAAACAAATACATTCAGTTCCACCCGCGTCAGTATGGCCGATTATCATGTGCAGGACTATGTGCGTGAGATGAATCTTGCCGCAGTGCGCCTGGCACGCAAAGTGGCAGATGAGTTTACTTCTCTTACTCCCGACAAACCCCGTTTTGTGGCAGGCTCCGTAGGACCGACGAACAAGACCTGCTCCATGAGTCCCGATGTGAACAATCCGGCCTTTCGTGCCTTGAGCTACGATGAACTGGCCGATGCCTACCGTGAGCAGATGGAAGCATTGCTCGAAGGTGGTGTGGATGCTTTGCTGATAGAAACCATTTTTGATACGCTGAATGCCAAGGCTGCTATTTTTGCCGCCGGGCAGGCGATGGAAACTGTAGGAGTTCATGTACCCTTGATGCTCTCTGTGACTGTTTCTGATATTGGAGGGCGTACTCTGTCGGGACAAACTTTGGATGCTTTTCTCGCCTCCGTGCAACATGCCGATATTTTTTCAGTTGGGTTGAACTGCTCCTTTGGCGCCCGCCAGCTGAAACCTTTCCTGGAGCAGCTTGCTGTCCGTGCACCTTATTATATCAGTGCTTATCCCAACGCCGGACTGCCCAACAGTTTGGGCACATACGACCAGACTCCTGCCGATATGGCACATGAAGTAAAAGAGTATATCCATGAGGGATTGGTGAATATTATCGGTGGTTGTTGCGGAACGACAGATGCCTACATTGCCGAGTACTCCTCGCTGATTGCCGGTGCAACGCCCCATCAGCCGGTTCCCAGACCGGAAAATCTTTGGCTCTCCGGGCTTGAACTTCTGGAAGTGAAGCCGGAAAACAACTTCGTGAATGTGGGTGAACGCTGCAATGTGGCAGGTTCGCGCAAATTCCTGCGTCTGATTAATGAAAAGAAATACGACGAGGCGCTCAGCATCGCTCGCCGGCAGGTGGAAGACGGTGCGCAGGTCATCGACATCAATATGGATGACGGACTGCTGGATGCCCGGACAGAGATGACGACTTTCCTCCATCTGATAGCTTCGGAACCGGAGATTGCCCGTGTTCCCGTCATGATAGACTCCTCTAAGTGGGAAGTGATTGTGGCCGGATTGAAATGCTTGCAAGGCAAGTCCATCGTCAACTCCATCTCCTTGAAGGAGGGGGAAGATAAATTCCTGGAGCATGCGCGTACCATCAAGCAATATGGTGCGGCGACCGTGGTGATGGCTTTTGATGAAAAAGGGCAGGCAGACACGTACGAACGTAAGATTGAGGTCTGCGAACGGGCATACCGTCTTTTGGTGGACAAGATAGGTTTCAATCCCCATGATATAATTTTCGACCCGAATGTACTTGCCGTGGCAACCGGTATGGACGAGCACAACAATTATGCTGTAGACTTTATCCGTGCCACCGGATGGATACGCAAGAATCTGCCCGGTGCGCATGTCAGTGGAGGAGTGAGTAACCTTTCCTTCTCTTTCCGCGGCAATAATTACATTCGCGAGGCGATGCATGCCGTATTCCTTTACTATGCCATCCGCGAGGGCATGGATATGGGTATCGTCAATCCGGCTACCTCCGTTCTTTACACCGATATTCCCGCTGATATATTGGAGCGCATAGAGGATGTGGTCTTGAACCGTCGTCCCGATGCTGCCGAGCGCCTGATAGAAACTGCCGAACGCTTGAAAGCGGAAGCAGAGGCGGCAAAAACTTCTGGAGGAGAGCGGCAGGCTGCCGCCCATTCCCAACTTGCCTGGAGAGAGGGGACTCCTGTGGAAGAACGGTTGAAGTACGCCTTGACAAAGGGTATCGGCGATTATCTGGAAGAAGACCTTGCCGAAGCGCTGAAGCTGTATCCCAAGGCTGTTTCCATCATTGAAGGTCCGTTGATGGCAGGCATGAATCATGTCGGCGACTTGTTTGGGGCAGGCAAGATGTTCCTGCCGCAAGTAGTGAAGACGGCGCGCACCATGAAGAGGGCGGTTGCCATCCTCCAGCCCGTAATCGAGTCGGAGAAAGAAGAAGGTGCGACTGCTGCCGGGAAGGTACTACTGGCTACGGTGAAAGGTGATGTGCACGACATTGGCAAGAATATAGTCTCGGTAGTAATGGCATGCAACGGCTACGAAATAATAGACCTTGGCGTCATGGTGCCTGCCGAAACCATTGTACAGCATGCCATAGAGGAAAAGGTAGACATGATAGGATTGAGTGGCTTGATAACCCCTTCGCTGGATGAAATGGTGCATGTAGCCATTGAGCTGGAAAAGGCAGGTCTGGACGTTCCTCTGCTGATAGGTGGTGCCACGACTTCACCGCTTCACACAGCTCTGAAAATTGCTCCGGTCTATCATGCTCCCGTAATCCATCTGAAGGACGCTTCACAGAATGCTACAGTAGCAGCCAAGCTGATGAATCCTAAGACAAAGGAGGAGCTGGAAGAAGAACTGCATGAGAAGTATCGGCAGTTGTGCGAAAAGAACCGGGAGAAACAAGTGACAACCGTTTCCCTGGAAGAAGCGAGAAAGAACAAACTGAATCTGTTTTAAATAGGAAGGAAAATAAGGATTAAGGATTAATCCTTAATCCCTATTTTTTTATCTTCTTCTTCGGTTAGTGGTCTGAACGGTGGGCTGTACATACCCACTATTTGAATCCCCGGATAATCTCTCTCAAGATTCTCCCTCAGATTCTTTAGAACCTCATCGTCCTTGCCACCATAAAAGTAGTGAGTCTTTTCCTGTTTCACGCTCTCTTCAAAGATGTGAGGCATGATATCAGGCGCAGCACATCGGTCACACTTTAGCCCCTTCTTCCTGGCAATCTTCACAATGGGCATACCATCCACAATCGCCATTGTAGAAGAAGCATAAGTCTCAGCTACCTTCTCATTCTCCTTAGCAGAAATGATTCCAGGCACACCAATAAGGTCAACGGTTGCACTGGCAGGCTCTGTGGGGAGGGAAAACACCGCCTCCACAAGTTGATCCATTGTTGTGGCACAGAACCCGATGCCGCATACTTTTAAGTTTCTCTCTCGCCGGTATGTCTCCATTACTTCTTCTCTTCCTTAATCTGCTTCTCTATCCACGCATAGGACTCCCTAAGTCCTTCTTCAAGATCCGTCTTCGGCTCCCAGCCAAGGATCGTCTTCGCCTTGGTGTAATCCGCATAGCGGGCACTATCTCCTTCAGGCTTGGTCGTATCAAACTCAGGCTCGATGTCCTTGCCGCTGATCTCAGCTACCTTATATGCGATTTCCCTTATCGTGGTGGAGTGATCCGGACCGATCTGAATCCAGCCATGTCCCCAGCCCTTGTCAAGCGCAAGAACGAGAGCGTCCACGATATCATTGACATGTATGAAGGCTCGTCCCTGATTACCGGATCCCCAGACCACAAATGGTTCTTCCGGATAGTTGACAGCCTTGCGAATCAGCGCCGGAATAACCTGACTGCGTGCGCCGTAGTCGGTTGGGGTGCCATAGACGTTATGGAACATC
>ERZ827168.5139-NODE-5139-length-11249-cov-4.303913_pt1 | contig 11249 bp, 8 predicted proteins | sample MGYA00519868_ERZ827168 | MGnify/ENA primary metagenome ERZ827168 (study PRJEB31778, sample SAMEA3449271) | human gut metagenome | biome: human gut; feature: human-associated habitat; material: faeces | place: United Kingdom | collected 2010/2012 ...
GTCGCAGAATTTGTAGAAGCCGTAGCTGTCGGGGCGCACGTCGATCTGCCGGACGGCGTAACGAGTGCGGATCATCGAAGGGATTTTGCAGCAGGGATCGTCGAGCATCCAGCCTTCGTCTTCGAACTGCCGCCCCGTAGCGACGCATTCGAGCGTGTAATGAGTGGGTGTAAAATTCTCCATGTAGTATCTTTGGGTATCTTTGGTTTTCAGGACATGCGCCCTTTGAAATCGGCGTAACCGAATTCCCGGACGATGCGGACGGCTCCGTCGGCGTCGGCGACGGCGATCGCGGGGTGCGCCACGCCGTTGAACATCGTGGTCTTGACCATCGTGTAGTGGATCATATCCTCGAATACGATCCGCTCGCCGACCTGCAATTCGTGGTCGAACGCCCAGTCGCCGCAGTAATCCCCCGCCAGACAGCTGTTGCCGCCCATGCGCCAGCGCCGGTCGCCTTCCTGCGGTTCGCGGGCCCCGACGATCGCCGGCTTGTAGGGCATTTCGAGGCAGTCGGGCATGTGGCAGGCGAACGACACGTCGAGCATGGCCGTGTGCACGCCGCCGTTTTCGACGATGTCCTCGACCGTCGAGACCAGATAGCCCGTGCGCCACGTAAAGGCGCTGCCCGGTTCGAGAATCAGCCGCAGGCGGGGATGGCGCGCCCGAAAATCGCGCAGCAGCGCGATCAGGTCATCGCAATCGTAGTCGGCGTGGGTCATCAGGTGGCCGCCGCCCATGTTGAGCCACTGGATGCGGTCGAGATAACGGCCGAAATGCCGCTCTACGGCTTCGAGCGCCTTGCGGAGATGCTCCGACCGCGATTCGCACAGCACATGGAAATGCAGCCCCTCGATCCCGTCGGGCAGACCGCCCTGCGTTTCCAGCTCCTCGGCGGTCACTCCCAGCCGCGAACCCGCCACGCAGGGGTTGTAAAGATCGGTCTCCACGGGCGAATAGCGCGGGTTGACGCGCAGACCGCACGAGATGCCGCGCAGCAGCGCCATTGCACCGAAACGGCGGAATTGTCCGAGCGAATTGAAGGTGATATGGCTGGTGCAATCGAGTATCTCGCCGATATTGCGGTCGGTGTAGACCGGAGCATACGTGTGCGCCGGCTGCCCGAACTCTTCGCGTACCAGCCGGGCCTCGGCGGCCGAACTGGCCGTCGCGCCGTCGCTGTGACGCGCCAACAGGGGGAAGATACTCCACATGGCGCACGCTTTGAGCGCGACGATCACCTCGGCGCCCGACTCGCGGCGCACGCGGTCGACGACCGAAAGATTCCGCGCCAGCAGACGTTCGTCCAACAGAAAACAGGGCGAGGGAACCCGTTTGAAATCAATCATTCGTTGTTCAAAGAATTAACGTGCAAATATACATTAATATCGTAAAGCAGCACTAAGTATAAATACCCATTCCCGCAGAGACGAAGAAAAAGCGGAATTTACCCGATTACACAGGGTAAATTCCGCTGTCGGCCGCCCTGCGGCGGAGCGGGTCAGCGCTTCGGCTCCTTGTCCGCGGCGAAGGCCTCTTCGACCTCGCGTTCCTTCCTCATACGGTCCTTGCGGGTGTAATCCTCCACCTGATCGACCAGTTCGTTGATGTTGTCCTCGAAATTCTGCTCGCAGGGCGTGCAGGTCGTCTGTTCGTCTTTCATAATTTTTATTCGTTTGATGTGATACGGTTTCCCTTCCCCGTGCAAATTGCATACAAAAAGACGATCCGTTCTGCACGGACACCGCGGAAAATCGTTCCGCGAGTTAGGAAAAACGGGGAAAATTTCGTAATTTTACGATTGAATAAATCGAAATCGTCTATGATATTCCTCACCGCAATGGATTTCACGCTTCCGCTGGCCGATCCCGTGCTGAAGTTTCTCATCATCCTGCTCATCATTCTCGGAGCACCGTTGTTGCTGAACAAGATCCGCATCCCGCCGCTGTTGGGGCTCATCATCGCCGGAGCCGTGATCGGCCCCCACGGCTTCAACCTCGTCCTGCGCGACAGCAGCATCATCCTTTCGGGCACGGCGGGGCTGCTCTACATCATGTTCCTGGCGGGATTGGAAATCGATATGGGCGATTTCAAACGCAACAGCCTGCGCAGCCTGACTTTCGGTCTCTATACCTTCTGCGTGCCGATGGCGCTCGGTATCGTCGCGGGATACTACCTGCTCGGCTTTTCGTGGCTCACTTCGGTACTGCTGGCCAGCATGTTCGCTTCGCACACGCTGATCGCCTACCCCATTATCAGCAAGCTGGGAATCAGCAAGAACAATGCGGTCTGCATCACCGTGGGCGGAACGATGATTACCGATACGCTCGCGCTGTTGGTGCTGACGATCGTCGTCGCGCTCTCGACGGGTAACGCCGACGACATGTTCTGGGTGCGGTTGGGGCTGTCGATCACGGCCTTCACGCTCTTCGTTCTGTTGGGATTCCCCCTGATCGGGCGCTGGTTCTTCAAAAGGGTGCACGACAACATCTCGCAATATATCTTCGTGCTGGCGATGGTCTTTCTGGGTGCTTTTCTCGCCCAGCTGGCCGGACTGGAAGCGATCATCGGATCGTTCCTCGCAGGGCTGGCGCTCAACAGGCTGATTCCCGCCACTTCGCCGCTGATGAACCGCGTGGAGTTCGTCGGCAATGCGATCTTCATCCCGTTCTTCCTGCTCAGCGTCGGGATGCTGATCGACTACCGTGCTTTCTTTACCAGTTTCGAGACGATCAAGGTCGGCGCCGTGATGATCGTCGTGGCCACGGCGGCCAAGTTCATCGCCGCATGGCTCACGCAGAAGACTTTCCGTATGTCGGTCGATCAGCGGCGCGTGATCTTCGGGCTGAGCAATGCGCAGGCCGCAGCGACGCTGGCGGCCGTGCTGGTGGGCTACAACGTCATTCTGGGAACGACGCCCGACGGCGAGCCGATCCGGCTGCTGAACGAGAGCGTGCTCAACGGTACGATTCTGATGATTCTGGTCACCTGTACGATGGCGTCGTTTTCAGCGCAGAAGGGGGCGCACAATATCGCCATGGAGGAGTCGACGGACGTCGAGGAACCCGACCGGAACGAGGTGGAGATACTCATTCCGGTCAGCAACCAGGCCAACGTCGAGGAGCTGGTCAACCTGGGGCTGTCGCTCAAGCCGAAGCGCGCCAAGAACGGATTGCATGCGCTCACCGTCGTCGATGACAAGGGTTCCGACGGCACATCGGCGAAGCGCTCGAAACGGTTGCTGCAACTGGCCGTCGAGACGGCGGCGGCGACGGATACCCGTTTGCAGGAACTGCTGCGCTACGACCTGAGTCCGGCCAATGCCATTTCGGGCGTTATCCGCGAATGCGGCATTACCGACGTCATCCTGGGACTGCACGAACGCAAGGATATTTCGTCGGGATTCCTGGGGCGCGTGGCGGAGGGAACCATTGCCGACAACACGACCAACGTATTCATCTACAAGCCGGCGCAGCCGTTGTCGACCGTCAAGCGTCATCTGGTAGTCCTGCCGCCGCAGGCCGAAAAGGAGGCGGGGTTCCTCAGTGCGCTGGAACGTCTGGCCAACGTGGTCGGGAACACTGGGGCCAAGGCGGTGTTCTACGCCGCACCCGCCACGCTCGATCTGATTCGGGAACGCTTCGCGCGGTCGTCGAACGAAATCGGCTACGTCCCGTTCGTGAACTGGGAGGATTTCCTGATCGTTTCGCGCGACGTGCGTACCGACGATACGCTGTGGATCTGGATGAGCCGCCGCAACGGAGTCTCCTACGAATCGTCGATGGCGCGCGTTTCCCGCTATCTGGATCAGTATTTCAAGGGCAATAACTTCGTGTTGGTCTATCCGTTGCAGGCCAGCATCGACGAAGGATCGCGTTACCTCACCTGACCTTTCGGCCGGTTCCGGCAGCCGAAATCCGCTCGAATCCGCGTAACGCCTGCACAGCCGGCGGTTCTCGCGGCCGAAGAGGACAGAGTCTGCATCGAAACAATCCGGCCTGCATTGAAATGCAGGCCGGATAAGAAGTTGTCGATTTGTTCGTAGCGAGAGAGAGACTTGAACTCTCGACCTCATGATTATGAATCATGCGCTCTGACCAGCTGAGCTATCTCGCCATTGCTTAATTGCGAGTGCAAAGATAAGTCGATTTTTCATTTATGCAAAATGTTTTTGCAAAAAAATACATCTGAATTTTACTTTTCTTCGGCACAGCATTTGCTGATGTGCGCCTAAAATCTTGATTCTATGATTACTGAAAGCAATTGGATGAAAGTGGTGAGTATGGTCGCCGCGATAGCGTTGATGGTCGGAATATCGATCGAAGTATTGACGGGCGACCATCGCGCCTATTCGGAATGGTACCTGTGGCTGCAATTTATCGTCTGCGTAGTGTTCATCATCGACTTTCTGGGCGAGATACTCTCGCGTCGCAAGTCGAAACGCCATTATCTTATAAGTATTCTGTTCCTGCTGATATCGATTCCCTATCTCAACATCCTGCACTGGTGCGGCGTGACGATGGGGCACGATCTGGCCCGTGCCATAATGGCCCTGACCCTCATACGCGCGTTCGTCGCCATGGTGGTGGTCGTGAAGTGTATGATCGAGAGCCGCGTGAGCCGCATATTCGGCGCCTACATCTTCACGGTGGTGTGCTTCACCTATCTGGCGGCACTCATGTTCTACGATTACGAAGTTCTGGTCAACGACAAACTGCACGGATTCGGCAACGCGCTGTGGTGGGCGTGGATGAACGTCACCACGGTGGGCGCGGCGATATTCCCCGTCACCGCTGCGGGCAAGGTGCTGGCGGTGATGCTGCCGGGGCTCGGCATGATGTTCTTCCCGATCTTCACTATTTACGTCACCAATATATATACCGCCCGAAGTGCCGATAAAAACAAGAGTTGATTGCTTTTCAGGCTTCTTTATACTATTTTTGCAAACGGGATTATGAACGCATGACCCCGTTTGTTATTTTCATCGTCCTATGAAGAAGATCTTTTCCCTGCTGCTTGCCTTGTGCGTGGCGTTAGGTGCGTATGCCGACGGCGGCATCGACGCCAAATGGTTCAAGGAACATTACGTGAAGGCCGAATATATGATCCCCATGCGCGACGGCGTGCGGCTCTATACCGCCGTCTTCACGCCCAAGAGCAAGCGCGGCGGCGACCATCCCATGCTCTACATGCGCACCCCCTACGGCTGCGCGCCCTACGGAAAGAAGAATGCCGATTTTTGGAAGCAGGATATTTATCGCAAATATCTCGAAGCCGAATACATATTCGTTTTCCAGGATGTGCGCGGCCGTTGGATGAGCGAGGGCGATTTCGTGAACGTGCGTCCTTTCATCGAGAACAAGCAGGGCCGCGATGTCGACGAGGCGAGCGACGCCTACGATTCGGTGGAGTGGCTTCTGCGTAAGGTGCGCAAGCACAACGGCAGGGTAGGTGTCTACGGCAACTCCTATTGCGGGTTCTATGCCCTTATGGCTGCCGCGAGCGGTCATCCAGCCATCTGCGCCGTGTCGCCGCAGGCTCCCGTGGGCGACTGGTTCATGGGCGACGATTTCCACCATAACGGCGCTTTCGCCATATGCGATGCCGTGTCGTTCCTGCCCCATTTCGGCACGACGGGCCGTGTACGACCCACCGACAAGCCCGTTCCGTTCGAATCGCCCCTGCGCGGCGGCAGCTACGACTATTTCATGACGCATACCGTGGCCGACATTACGGCCGAATTGGGCGGACGTGTCCCGTTCTGGGACGACATGACGGCTCACCCCGACTACGACGAGTGGTGGCGGCAGAGAAGCGCGCTGCGGGCGACCCGCAACATATCGGCGCCGATATTGATGGTCGGCGGCACGTTCGACGCCGAGGATGCCTACGGCGTGTGGAACATCTATCGCGCCATTCGCGAGAACAACCCTTCGCTCGACTGTCGCGTAGTCGTGGGTCCGTGGGCGCACGGAGCCTGGCGCGGCAACGGCGCAGCGAACAGATTGGGCGATGCGGTCTTCGCCGAGGATTCCATGTCGGAGTTTTACCGCGACGAGATAGAGTTCCCCTTCTTCGATTGCATGCTTCGCGGCGAGGGCGACGGCGGCGCTTCATCGTCGGGTGCCTTGGTCTTTTTCTCGGGCGAGAACAGCTGGCGCGAGTCGGACGGCTGGCATCCCGAGACGGATTGCGAACTCCGCAGACTCTATATCGCCGAGACTGGCGTATTGCAGGATTCCGCTCCCGATGCACGCGAGTCTTACAGCGCATATACCTCCGATCCGTCGGATCCCGTTCCCTACTATCCCGATACCGAGAGCCGCCGCAAGAAAGAGTATATGGTTGCGGGGCAGGAGTTCGTCGACTCGCGCGACGACGTGCTTTCGTTCCTCTCGCCCGTGCTGGAGGAAGACGTTACCATGGCGGGAGCCGTGGAGGCCGTCGTATATGCCGCGATATCGACCACCGATGCCGATTTCGTGGTCAAGGTTATCGACGTGGGGCCCGACGGGGAGTACGAGATGCTGGTGCGCGGCGACATCATGCGCGGCCGCTACCGTAACGGATTCTCGACGCCCGAGGCATTCACGCCCGATCGGATCGAGCGCATCGCCTTCACCATGCCCGACGTGGCGCACACCTTCATGGCGGGGCATCGCATAAAGGTGCAGATTCAGAGTTCGTGGTTCCCGCTCTTCGACCGCAATCCGCAGCAGGCGGTCGACATATACAAATGCTCGGCGGCCGATTTCGTGCCGTGCGACGTGCGTATCTACCACGATGCCGACCATCCGTCGCATATAGCGTTCTACGGGATGCGGTAGGGGACTGCCGAATTTTGACGGCTCGGCGGCATTTCGAGCGTATATTTGCGACGCGGCCTGCGGGAACGCAACGATGTGAATGCCGTGCGGGCCTCCGCATGGGCGAGGCTGCGGCCCGCACAGTCCTGCGGACTGCAATATTCACACGCGTCAGCCTCACCCGCGGCAGAAGCGATTTCGTGAAAAGGGCGGCCGCGGCGATGGAGCGTAAAGAATCGGAGAACGTTTTCGATAAGCCGAGGGCAGAGCCGAACTCGTTCGGGCTTTGCCGAGGCGAGAAAGCGTCTGTTGTAAAACGAACGTTTTCGGGTCCGTGCTTGCCGTAATGGCGAAGTTTTACTACCTTTGTCCGATAACGCGGATGCGGGAGCCGCGTCGCACGCAGAAGCGGACCCCGCGCCGACCATACACCCCGACATATGGAACTGTCAGCACAGAATATCGAGGCTCTGCGCGCCCTGTTGGAGACCCCGCGCCGACGGATAGCGATCCTGTCGCACACCAATCCCGACGGCGACGCCGTGGGTTCGTCCATCGCATGGGCCGAAGCCCTGCGCCGTCTGGGACACGAGGCGGTCTGCATCGTCCCCAACAAATACCCCTACTACCTCGACTGGATGTCGGGCATACGCGACGTGGTGATCTTCAAGACCGATTCCGCGGGCCGTGCCGCGCGCGCCGTCGGCGAGGCCGACCTGATCTTCTGCCTCGATTTCCACTCGCTCTCGCGTCTGGACGCCCTCAGCGAGCTTATCGCGGCCAACACCTCGGCCAAACGCATACTGATCGATCACCATCTCGATCCCGCGGAGCCTTTCGATCTGATGTTCTCGCACCCCGAGTCGTCGAGCACGTCGTATCTGGTCTACCGCCTCATCGAGCGTCTGTGGGGCGCCGAGAGCATCACGCGCCGTCAGGCCGAGGTGCTCTACGTGGGCATGATGACCGACACGGGCAACTTCTCGTTCTCGCACATCACCCCCGACCTGTTCCGCGCCGTGGCCGCGCTGGCCGAGACGGGGATCGACATACCGCAGATATACAACAACGTCTACAACTCGTTCACCGAGGGCCGCGCGCGGCTCTTCGGCTACGTCATAAACCGCAAGATGCGCATCATGCGCAAGGGCACCGTCGCACATATGTCGCTCACCGAGGAGGAGATGCGCCGCTTCTGGTTCCAGCAGGGCGACAGCGAAGGCTTCGTCAACTACCCGCTCACCATAAAGAAGATGAAGATGTCGGCCATATTCGTCGAGCATCACGACTTCATCCGCGTGTCGCTGCGCTCGCGCGGCGACGTGGATGTCAACCTCTTCGCGGGTCGCTATTTCGAGGGCGGCGGCCACCGCAACGCCGCGGGCGGCAAGTCGTTCGTCACGATGGCCGAGACCATCGAACGCTTCGAACGCGCCGTGGAGGAATTCGCCGCCGAGGGACATTTGTAACGCTCGGGCAGAATCTTGCGGTCCGAGGATGGTCGGGGATGGTGAAATCCCGCATTGCGGAATGATCGGAATCCCCGACTGTCGAATCTCGGTAGCGATGCCAATCCTCGCCCGACGGCTCGGTGGCATGACGGGAAAACGGTGCGATCGTTCGGGAACGGGATATATGCAGTTTGCAACGTCCGATGACTCGGCGGCAATGACGGATTAAAGATTATGATGAAATCGTTTGTCTACATATTGACGAATCAATACGGCTCCGTCTTTTACACGGGAGTGACAAGCGACATAAAACAACGGATTTCGCAACACAGAAATAAAACTTTCGGAGGTTTTTCCGCAAAATACAATTTGACGAGGGTCGTACATATCGAGGAGTATCCGTGCATAACGGATGCTATATTGCGTGAGAAGCACATAAAGATGATGTCACGAGAGCGAAAAATGAGATTGATAAACGAAGCCAACCCCGATTGGGAGGATTTGATGTAAAGTTTCTTTATCGCGTCATCCCACGGAGGGCGCAGCCCGACGATTGGGATCGCAAACGGAAAATGATCGACGTGATACCGCCCCCCGACGGGCGGCATGACGGAATCGGATACAATGGCCCAACCCAACCGAATATGAAACACACAATGTTCAAGACATACATGCGCCTGCTCGGCTTCGCCAAGCCGCTGAGTCGCTACACAGTACCCTATTTCTTCTACTCGGTGCTGCACGCGTTGTTCAACACCTTCACCTACACGATGATAATGCCCATCGTGGGCACGCTCTTCTCCGAAGGCTACGAATTCCGCCCCGCGTACGATTTCCCGCGCATATCGCTCTCGGGCGACTGCCTGAACGAGATTCTCAACTACGCCTACACCCGCATCTTCGGCGAGGAGTTCCGCATAACTTATCTGCTCGGGCTGCTGTCGGCCATACTCATCTGCTCGAACATGCTGAGCAACCTATTCCGCTACTTAGGGTCGATGACGGTGGAGACCATGCGCGCGCGGACTCTGCAACGCATGCGCAACGAGATGTTCGAACACACGATGGGCATGAACGTGGGCTACTTCAGCGACCAGCGCAAGGGCGATATTATGTCGAAGATAACCTCCGACGTGATGATGGTGCAGTTCTGCATCACCAACACCCTGCAGGTGGCCTTCCGCGAGCCGTTCCTCATCGTGGGCTATCTGGTGATGATGGTGAAGATCTCGTGGGAGCTCACCATCTTCTCGCTCATCTATCTGCCTTTGGTGGGCCTTTTGATCGGCTCCATCGTGAAGCGCCTGCGCCACCCCGCGCGCCGCGGGCAGGAGCGCATGGGCGACATGGTGAGCGTCATGGAGGAATCGCTCTCGGGCGTGAAGGCCGTGAAGAGCTACAATGCCTTCACCTACGTGCGCGACAAGTTCCGCGCCATCAACGCCGAGATATCGAACCTCACGCTGTCGATGGCCCGCAAGCAGCAACTGGCTTCGCCCATGAGCGAGTTTCTGGGCATAACGGCCATATCGGTGGTGCTCGTTTTCGGCGGCGCGCTGGTTATGCGCGGCACCATGTCGGCGTCGTGGTTCGTGGCTTACATAGCCGCTTTCTCGCAGATCACGCGTCCCCTGCGCTCGTTCATCGATCAGTTCGCCAACATCAACCAGGGTATCGCCGCGGGCGAACGCATATTCTCCATCCTCGACGCCCGCAGCGAGGTGGCCGACAAGCCCGACGCCCGCACCCTCGACGAGTTCCGCGACAGGATCGAGTTCCGCGGGGTGTCGTTCGGCTACGACGAGTCGCGCGAGGTGCTGCACGATGTGTCGTTCACCGTGCGCAAGGGCGAGACGGTGGCTTTGGTGGGCCCCTCGGGCGGCGGCAAGTCGACTCTGAGCGAGCTGGTGCCGCGTTTCTACGACCCGCAGGGCGGCGAGATCCTTATCGACGGCGTGCCGCTGGGCGACTACTCGCAGCAGAGCGTGCGCAGCCACATGGGCATAGTGTCGCAGGACACCGTGCTGTTCAACGACACCATACGCAACAACATAGCCATGGGACGCGCCGAGGCGTCGGCCGAGCAGATCGAGGCCGCCGCGCGCGTGGCCAACGCCCACGACTTCATCATGCAGACCGAGGCGGGTTACGACACCAACATCGGCGACCGCGGCATGAAGCTCTCGGGCGGCCAGCGGCAGCGTCTGAGCATCGCGCGCGCCGTGCTGAAGAACCCCGAGATACTGATTCTCGACGAGGCCACCTCGGCGCTCGACACCGAGAGCGAGAAGCTGGTGCAGGACGCCCTGACGTCGCTTTTGGAGGGTCGCACGTCGATCGTCATAGCCCACCGCCTGAGCACCATACACAATGCCGACCGCATCATCGTGATCGACGGCGGCCGCATAGCCGAGCAGGGCACCCATGCCGAGCTGCTCGCCGCAGGCGGCATCTACGCCAAGCTGATCGAGATGCAGAGCCTCGACTGACGGACGACGCCCAAGACCGAAAATTTCTTTGACCAGCCATTATGAAAAGCCGATTTTATTTGTTCGCGGCAGCATGCCTGACGGCTGTCGCTGTCGTATTCGCGTCGTGTGACAAGAAGGACGACGCGCAGAGTTTCTAAACCACGGGACGCATTGCGTCGTACTACGGCGTCGCCAAGGGCGAAGGGGCCGTCAAGGTGCTCAATGTCTTTTGCGACGGCCGATGGGGTCGGTGGCCCGAGGTGAAGGGCCTCGACTACGAGGAGGGATACGAGTACGAAGTGAAGGTGCGCATCGACCGCCGCCGTGATCTCGACGGGATGATGGATGTGATGTTCGATTACGACGTCACCTGCATCGAGGTGCTCGGCAAGGTCGTTGTGCAGACCGACGACTGCCCGTTGCAGAGTTGGGACGAGTTCGTCGCCGAACATCCCGAGTACGGCCCGTCGGCCGAGTGACGGAGGGCGAGCACAGTTCGCCGTCGGCTGCTGCGTGGTGCA
>ERZ827168.5143-NODE-5143-length-11244-cov-3.270265_pt1 | contig 11244 bp, 9 predicted proteins | sample MGYA00519868_ERZ827168 | MGnify/ENA primary metagenome ERZ827168 (study PRJEB31778, sample SAMEA3449271) | human gut metagenome | biome: human gut; feature: human-associated habitat; material: faeces | place: United Kingdom | collected 2010/2012 ...
TGGAGATCATGCGCGGCTTCAAGGCCGAGGGCAAGAGCATCCTGTTCATCACCCACAAGCTGAATGAGATCATGGCGGTTGCCGACCGCTGCACCGTCCTGCAAAAGGGCCGCGGCATCGGTACCGTGGATATTGCCAATACCACCAAAGAGGAACTGTCCCGCATGATGGTCGGCCGCGACGTGCAGTTTGCTGTCGACAAGGCCCCTTGCAAGCCGGGCAAGACCATCCTGGAAGTGGACGGCTTGGTCGTGCCCAGCAAGGCGCACAAGAACAACGCCGTCCGCAGCGTCAGCTTCAAGGTCAACGCAGGGGAGATCGTCTGCGTGGCCGGTATCGAAGGCAACGGCCAGACCGAGTTGATCTACGGCCTGACCGGCCTGGAGAAAGTCACCGGCGGCACGGTCAAGCTCAACGGCAAGGACATCACCCACGCCCCCATCCGTGAGCGCTCCAAGGATGGCATGAGCCATATCCCGGAGGACCGCCACAAGCATGGCCTGGTGCTGGACTACACCGTGGCCGACAACATGGTATTGCAGCGCTACTGGCAGCCGGAGTTCCAGAACCACGGCTTCATCAAAAAAAGTGCTGTCATGGACTATGCCGAGCGCCTCATCAAACAGTACGACGTGCGCAGCGGCCAGGGTCCCATCACGATCGCCCGCAGCATGTCCGGCGGCAACCAGCAGAAAGCCATTATCGCCCGCGAGGTCGATAAAGACCCCGACCTGCTGGTAGCTGTCCAGCCCACCCGCGGCCTGGACGTCGGCGCGATCGAGTATATCCACAAGCAGATCGTGGCCGAGCGCGATAAAGGCAAGGCTGTTCTCCTCGTCAGCCTGGAGCTGGATGAGGTCATGAACTTGTCCGACCGCATCCTTGTTATGTACGAGGGTGAGATCGTGGGCGAGTTCGATCCCAAGACCACGACGGTTGAGGAACTGGGCCTGTACATGGCAGGCGCTAAAAAGCAAGGGGAGGCGAAAGCATGAGTAAAAAATCCAAACAGCCGCTTTTGCAGAACCCCGGCGTGGTAGGCGTTCTGGCAAGTTTGCTGTCCATCGTCATCGGTCTGGTGCTGGGCTTTATCCTGCTGGTGGTGCTGAACCCCGGCGCATCGCTGGAAGGCATGAAGGCTATGATGACCACCGGCTTTGCCAGCATGGACAAGCTTGGCAAGGTATTATATCAGGCAGCGCCGCTGATGATGTGCGGCCTGTCGGTCGGCTTTGCATTCAAGACCGGCCTGTTCAACATCGGCGCACCTGGCCAGTACACCATGGGCTCGTTCTTCGCCCTGCTGTGCGCCATCCAGTTTCAGCTGCCTTGGTTCGTCTGCCTGCTGGCAGCGGCCATCGGCGGTGCGATCTGGGGCATCTTCCCCGGCCTGTTCAAGGCATACTTTAACGTCAACGAGGTCATTACCTCCATCATGTTCAACTGGATCGGCATGTACCTCGTCAACCTGATTCTGGCCAACTCGCCCAAGATGCTGGCTTCCGGCTGGGGCGCTTCCAACTCGGACCGTACCGCGGCGCTGTCTGCCGCCAACCCCGGCGCCATCCTGCCCAAGGGCCCGTTCGCCGGGCTGTTCGGTAATTCCAGCTGGATCAACATCGGCATCATCCTGACCATCATCTTCGCGCTGATCGTCTGGGTCGTGCTGCAAAAGACCACCTTCGGCTATGAGCTGAAAGCCTGCGGTCTCAGCCGCGACGCTGCCCAGTACGCCGGCATCAACGCCAAGCGTAACATCGTGCTGTCCATGGTCATCGCCGGTGCGCTGTCCGGCATCGGCGGCGGCATCTACTACCTGGCTGGCACGGGTCAGTACGTTATCGAAAAATCCATCCTGGGCATGGGCTTCAACGGCATCCCCGTTGCGCTGCTGGCAAGCTCTAACCCCATCGGCACCATCTTCTCGGCGCTGTTCATCAGCTACATCCAGGTGGGCGGCGCTGCCATGCAGCCGGCTTACTCCTCCGAGACGATCGACATCGTGATCGCTGTCATCATCTATCTGGCGGCTTTCGCCCTGCTGATGCGCGGCGTGATCGCCAAGGCGGTTTCCGGCCGTAAAGAGAAAGGGGGCGCTGCCAAATGATGATCGCTGCTAACATTATCAGCCTGACCGTCCTGTTTGCGGTGCCGCTGCTGCTGGTTGCCCTGGGCGGTATGTTCAGTGAGCATTCCGGCGTTATCAACATCGCGCTGGAAGGCATGATGATCATCGGTGCTCTGTTTGCCTGCTTCACCCTGCAGGCGTTTGACCAGAGCGGCTTCGGTCCGGCACATCCGCAGCTGGCCATGCTGGTTGCCATCCTGGTGGCAGGCCTGACCGGCGTGATCTTCTCCTTCTTCCTGGGTTTTGCTGCCATCAACCTGAAAGCTGACCAGACCATCGGCGGCACGGCGCTGAACCAGTTCGCCCCGGCCTTCGCAGTCGTTATGACCTGGGCCATCCAGGGCCAGGGCCTGACCACCATCGCCATCCCCAGCTGGGTGCGCATCACCCGCGAAACTTTCGGCCTCGCCCCGGTGGAGGGCCCCAGTTTCTGGAACAACCTGATCTTCAAGTATTTCTACCTGACTACCCCCATCGCCGTCATCCTGTTTATCGTGGCCTATATCGTCATGTACAAGACCCGCTTTGGCCTGCGTCTGCGCGCCTGCGGTGAGCATCCCCAGGCAGCGGACTCTGTGGGCATCAATGTCTACAAGATGCGCTACGCTGGCGTGCTGATCTCTGGTTTCCTGGGCGGCATCGGCGGTCTGGCCTACACGGTGGCAGCCGGTTCCGGCTTCAACTCCGACGTGGGCGGCTATGGCTTCCTGGCGCTGGCAGTTATGATCTTCGGTAACTGGAAACCGTTCCCGATCCTGGCATCCTCGGTGTTCTTTGCGCTGTTCAAGGTCATCGCGGCTTACAGCTCGTCGCTGTCCTTCCTGCCGAAGTTCGATGGCGTTAAGGAGATCTCCAACTTCTACCAGATGCTGCCGTATATCGTCACGATGATCGTGCTGATCTTCACCTCCAAGAACTCTCAGGCCCCCAAGGCCGAGGGCATCCCCTACGATAAGGGCAGCCGCTAAGTTACGGGAGTACGTTTTGTTCCTTCTTTGCAAAGAAGGAACCGAAGAAACTCTAAACAAAATCAATAAGAAAAGGCATGCAGTCGATTTGGCTGCATGCCTTTTGTTTATTGTAGAGCCATAGCAGAGGCCCCCTTGTGTAAAGGGGGCTCCGCCGAAGGCGGTGGGGGATTGTCCCGTCTGTGGTATGACATGGGTTGCCATCCAAACGCTTCAATCCCTCCGTCACAGCAGCGTCGTGCCACCTCCCTTTACACAAGGGAGGCTTTAGGCGGTATCTTACTTCTTCCGCTTCATCCAAAAAACTTTGAATTTGGAATATCCATTGAGTTTATCCTCATCAAATTCCTCGGCCAGGATATACCGTTTGCGGGCACCGTCAAATTGCAGGGCTTTGCCGTCCTCCTGCACATCGGTCAAATACCGGGGCAGGGCGGTCTGCTGGCTTTCAAATTCCGGTTCCCGGTCCCACTGCAGCTTACCGTCGGCGTCGATGCCGTGCCCCCAGACGCTGAACACCAGGCACGCGGCCTCGCCGTAGCAATACCGCTCAAACCGGATGCGGCCATCCAGATAAAACAACATACAATCGCGGAAATGTGTCTCCAGTTCTTTCTCGTACCGGCGTCCGCATCCGCGCCCGGCAAAGTCAGTGGCAGTCCAGGCCATAATAAAAGCCCTCCTTGGCGGTAGTTTTCTCTCATTATACCGCACAAAAGGGGGCTTGGCAATAATTAAGCTTTCACGTCACGTTCTTTTAAAAGCAAGTAGGCCGTTACAAACATGGCTGCCAGCCAAAAGGCGCTGGCGGCGGCAAACTGCACGCCCTGCCCGGCGAGAATATCCTTGCTGCGGTTGGCGTTCATGCCAGCCTGCATCAGGCAGTAGGGCCAAAAGAGGGAATACCCCTTGCTGCCCAGCAGCATGCCCACGATGCCGCCGACAATGGCAAGGAAGATGGGCACCGCAAAGCTGCGGAGGACCATGGCCAGCAGCAATTGCGCTGCAATCACCGCCAGCGCCCCTACTGTGCCCCGCAGCCCAAACAAAATCAGTTCCACCGGCGGCCAATCAGGAAACCGGGCAAACAGTTTGCCGCAGGCAACAAACAGTGTCAGTTCCCAGACTTGGGTGAACAGCGCCAGCTTAAACACCACGCAGAACTTGGCCAAAAACGGATCCAGCGGCGGCACGGGGGCGGCCATAATTAAATTCCAGTTGTGGCCCATATGCTCCAGCCGCCACAGGTAGGCCGCATAGGCCGCCACCATGGCAGGGAAGAACAGCATCGAGTAAAACAGCGTGTGCTGGGTCCACAAGCTGTACCAGCGCTCGTGCAGGATTTCGAGATTTTGCAGGTAGTTGAAGGTGCCGTAACTGGCCGAGATCAGCGGCATCACAAAAAACAGCAGCCAGATCGGCGAGCGGTGCAGCTTGCGGTTTTCGGCTGCAATACAGCGTTTCAGCATGGTTCATACCTCCTTATTGCACATCACGCGCCAGCAAACGCCAAACAAAGAGACCGCCAGCCCAAAGGTAAATACCAACAGCCCCCAGTTGCAGGGCCGCGTGCCGTAAAGTACGGTGTGGCTGGCCTGGTCCCAGACCTTGACCTCGTAGCTGCACAGCGGCACAAAGTAGCCCCAGGGCACAAAATAGCTGGCGATCTGCGGCATAAAAGCCGAGAACAGACCCAGCAGCGCACCGATGATGCCCACGCACACCGCAGGCAGGGGATTGCTGAACCACAGCGCCAGCAGCAGCTCCGAAAAGTAAAGCATGGTGCAGACCGTCAGCGTGCAGAGGTTGAGGTAGGCAAACTGCCCGGCAGGAAAGGCCTCGGTGTAGCCTTGCGTGTGCCCCAGCAGCAGGAGGACGGCGGCTTCCAGCGCGACCATCAGCACAATTTCCCCCAGCCCAAACACCGCCTTGCCGAAGAACAAACTGCGGCGGCTTTGCAGGGTGTAAAGCAGTTTGGCTGTATAGCCTTTGACCTCCACATCCCACAACCGGCTGGCCAGTACGGCCATCAGCACCGGCAGCAAAATGGTATTGATGATGGGCGCGCCGAAAAACAGGGCGCTGTAGGCGTTGGCCAGTTCATCCTGCCCGGTGGGCGCGGTGCTGCCCAGCCAGAGATAGAGGATGACCGCAAAGGTAAGGCACAGCACAAGATCGTGGCGTCGGCGGGCTTTCTGCCATTCGGCATGCAGGGCTTGCAGCATCTCAGCCCACCTCCTTCGGCGCGGTCAGCGTCAGGAAAATTTCCTCCAGTGTCCTGGTGTGCTGGGTCGTCAGGCCTACCACCCCGGCGCCGCTGTCCGCTAAGGCCTGCACCAGGCCCGCCAGCAGGTCGTCCCGCAGGGGCGGCAGGGCGATGGTGTTGTCCGCGCCCACTGCGGCGGTGGGCAGCCCGTTGGCCTGCAGCACCGACAAAGCCTTAGCAGGGTGCAGCAGCCGCAGGGTTAGCGCACCCTTGCTGTGGCGCTGCAGTTCAGTCAGCGGGCCTTCAAACAGCATCCGCCCATGGTCGATGATGCCTACCTGCTCCACCATCTGCTCCATCTCGCCCAGCAGATGGCTGGAGATCAGCACAGTGGCTCCGGTGGCGGTGGGCATGGTGCGGATGAGTTCCCGCATCTCCTGGATACCGGCGGGGTCTAGGCCGTTGGTGGGTTCGTCCAGCACCAGCAGCTTGGGGCTGCCCAGCAGGGCCATGGCGATGCCCAGCCGCTGCTTCATGCCCAGCGAATACTGCCCCACCTTGCGGTGCTGGTCATTGGTCAGCTGTACAATGTCCAGCACACGGGCAATGTCATTGTGGGGCACACCTTTTAAGTCGGCCACGATCTCCAGATTCTCCCGCGCGGTCAGGTGCAGGTAGCAGGAGGGCGACTCGATCAGACTGCCGGTCTGCCGCAGCAAAGCCAGGCGGTTGGCGTCGGTCATCTCCCGGCCCAGCAGCCGCACCGTGCCGCCGGTGGGGTGCACCAGACCCAGCAGCATCTTCATCGTGGTGGATTTGCCCGCACCGTTGGGGCCTAAAAAGCCGTAAACACAGCCCTCCGGGACAGTCAGGTTCAAATGATCCACCACCGGACGGCCATGGTAGCTTTTGCAAAGGGCATGGGTCTCGATCACAGGTTTCATAAATGGTCTCCTTTCGCATTCACGGTTTTCGGAACGATGCCAGAATACACCCGCTGCCTTAAACTGACCGGAAGGCCAGCTTAATTTACCCTTAAATTTGCAGGCGTTTTCCGCTGCGGCGCAAAAAGTATGGTATAGTAAAGGCGGGAAAGGAGAACTGCCCTTATGGATACCATTTATGATGCAAAGCTTCTCATTGTGGATGACAACGCCGAGCTGCTGGCACTGCTGTGCGAGCAGCTGCGGGGCGCAGGATATGGCCATATCAGAACTGCCCAAAGCTGCGGGAGTGCCCGCGCCTGTTTTGCGGCAGAGCAGCCGGAGCTGATGATCCTGGATATCAACCTGCCGGATGGGGATGGCTTTTCGCTGTTCCGGGCGCTGCGGGCAAAAGCGGACGTTCCGGCGCTGTTCCTCTCCGCACGGGATGCGGATGCCGACCGTCTGTTCGGGCTGGGTCTTGGCGCAGATGACTACCTGACCAAGCCTTTTCTGATGCAGGAACTGCTGCTGCGGGTGCAGCATATTTTGCAGCGGGCGTACCGGGCAGAGCTGTCCCGTACAAAACCGGCACCTTTGCAGCTGGGGGAGCGGTGCGTAGACCTGAATGATGCCATTGTTACCCTGCCAGAGGGCAAAACACTGGCGCTGACCGCTACCGAGCTGGCGCTGCTGCGGAAATTGGCAGAGAACCGGGGACACATCGTTACCTACGATGCCCTTTGTGCGGCGGTCTGGGGCGCAGATTACTATGGCTACGAGAACAGTCTGGGTGTACATATCCGGCATCTGCGGGAGAAGCTGGAAGCCGAACCCGGTGCGCCGCAGTTTCTGCGGACGGTGCGGGGCATTGGCTATAAGCTGACAAAGGGGGAAGAAGCATGAAAACCTTTGTGCGCCTGATCCGGCGGTATGTGCTGGCGGCGGTGGGCATTGTTCTGCTGCTGTTGTTTTCCGGTGTTGCGGTGCTGGGCTGGCTGGGTTGGCAGGAGGGCTGCCGCCTGCCGCAGCGGGAGTATTCATCCAGCGAGATTGCGGATTCCATGGTGGAGACCGCCGAAGGGCTTGCCTTTGGGGCAGAACGCACCCCGCAGGAGTGGATGAATGGCTACGAGTGGGCGATGGTGCTGGACGATGTGGGAAACATCCGCTGGAGCTACGGCCTGCCGCAGGATCTGAACCATGCCTACACTCCCGGCGATATCGCCAAATTTTCCCGCTGGTATCTGGCAGATTACCCGGTGTTCTGCTGGACGGAACCCTACGGGCTGTTCGTCATCGGACTGCCAAAGGGGAGCCTGTGGAAGTACAGCATTTACAGCTCACCGGACTTTGCTCTGAGCATGGTGCGGGTGCTCCCGGCGGCAGCGCTGGGATTGCTGCTGCTGGGGCTGGCGCTCTGCTTCTGGCTGAGCTGGAGGGGGGCAAAGCGGCTGGAGACCGTGGCAAACGGTCTGGATGCTCTGGCGCAGGGGCAGACCGTCCAGCTGCCTACCGACGGTTTTGCCGGGGAACTGGCAGAAAAGCTGAACCAAACCGGGGCACAGCTGCAAGCCAAAAATGAGATGCTTTCCCGGCGGGATAACGCTCGCACCCAGTGGATCGCAGGGGTCAGCCATGATGTGCGCACCCCGCTGGCGCTGATCTTAGGCTGGGCAGAGCAGTTGGAACAGGACGCACTTTTGCCGGACAGCTCCCGGCAGAAAGCGGCCGGCATCCGCACCCAGTGCGAAAAGCTGCGCACCCTCATTGATGACCTGAACCTGACCAGTAAGCTGGAATACGGTGCCCAACCCCTGCGCCGGAAAGAACTCCGGGCAGGGCCGCTGTTCCGGCAGCTGGTGGCGCGGTTTTGCGAAAGCCCGCTGGCAGAGCACTGCGGGATCACGCTGGAACAGGAAGAACCGACAGAGCAGACGGTGCTTTCGGTGGATGAGGCGCTGCTGGCACGGCTGCTGGAAAACCTGATGAACAACAGCGTCCGGCATAACCCAAAGCCGGTGAACATTACCGTGCACACCCGGCGGGTAGGGGAGCACTTCTGCCTGACCGTGGCAGATGACGGTATTGGCTATCCGGCTGCCGTTCTGGCGGCGCTGAACGCTGCGGAGCCTGCCGAAAACGCACCCCATATCCTTGGCCTGTATGTAGTGCAGCAGATCGCCGCCGCCCATGGCGGCAGGGCAGTGTTCGGACAGAATACCCCTCACGGTGCCAAAGCGGTGGTGTACCTGCCGCTGGGCTGAAAAGTTATCGGAATCCTTGCTTTTCCCGGCCGGATTTCTTATACTTTGAACAAAGAAGTCTTTTTTGGTGCAAAACACAGGAGGAATCATGGCTGAAATTTCAAGTCTGCTGACATTGCAGGGCCAGCTTGCGCTGCTGACCCTCATTGGCTTTTTTCTGGCCCGCAAGGGCATCATCAATGCGCAGGGACGCAAGTGCCTGACCGACCTGCTCATCAATGTCATCCTGCCCGCGAACATCATCCAGTCGTTTCTGGTGGAGTTCAGCTGGGATGTGCTGAAGAGCAGTGCATCGATCCTTGTGATCTCGCTGGCGCTGCAGATCGGCTGTGTGGTGCTGTGTGCCCTGAGCTACAACTGGCTGCCCTTTGCAAGGCGGAGCGTTTACCAGTATGGCACGGTCTGCTCCAACGGTGCGTTTCTGGGCAGCGCACTGGTGGACGGCATCTGGGGCAGCAGCGGCCTGCTGCTCAGCTCCATCTACCTCATCCCCCAGCGTGTGGCAATGTGGTCGGTAGGCGTGAGCTACTTTCTGCAGGACGAAAAGCCCGCTTCCAAAGAGGAGATGCGGGCAGACCGCAGGGCTGTGCTGCGGAAAACATTCACCCACCCCTGCATCCTGGCGGTCGTGGTGGGCATGGTGCTGATGGCCTCTCAGCTGCCGCTGCCCGGCTTTTTGGGCCGCACCGTCAAGAGCCTGAGCAATTGCAACATGGGTGTTTCCATGATCCTGATCGGTGCCATCATCGGCAGCAGCCGGATGGGCAAACTCTGGGATAAGGACTGCTTCCTCTACTGTCTCATCCGGCTGGGGCTCATCCCGGCGGCGGTGCTGCTGGGCTGCAGGCTCTGCGGCGCGGAGAGCCTTGTGACCGGTGTTTCCGTGGTATTGGCCGCCATGCCCATGGGCGGTGTGACTGCCGTTCTGGCGGAAAAGTACGGCGGGGATTCCGCCTTTGCCAGCAAGTGCGTGGCGGTCTCCACGGTGCTCTCCCTCATCACCACACCGCTGTGGTGCATGGTCGTGTAAGGGTGGAGCTGACCGCTGCGCCCGCAACGGAATGCAAAAAACACCTTGTCAATGGCAATCATGGCCGAAGAATCACGGTTCTTTTTGTCCAATCGGCGAATAGCCTTTGCCGCCGGATGGTGATACAATAGGCAAGGTGTTGCGCGGCGGTGCCGTGGAATGCCATAACATGACAAAAATAAGGAGAGCGCGTGGAAAATGGAACCATTTTATCTGATGCCCGGGCAGGAACGCTGTGAACAGTTTAAGGATGCGAACGGTGTGCCCAAAGTCCGCTACTCCTATTGTTCGCTGAACGGGGCGCTGTTCCGCTGTGTGAGCCGCAGCGTGGAAGAAGCCGAGCGCCTGTGCGAGGACTGGCTGGTGGGTCAGGACCGCTGCTACATCAACTGAAAAATGCACCCTCTGCTCCTTTGCGGAATAAGCTGTAAGAGAATCAGCTGATCGGCAAAGGAGTTTTTTTATATGATGAATGGAATCCTGCGTATCCAGACCTATCGGCCCCGGCAGTCGGCTCCGGTGGAGGGAGGGAATGTTGTGATCACCGGCAGCGGCTTCACGGCTCACCGCATCACCGATGCCGAGGGCAATGCCGAGGATGTGGCCATCTGTGCCCCGGCTTGCGCCCTCTCGCTGGACGAGAACAACACCACGACCCTGCCCTATGCCGTGTGCAGCCTGACGGCCAGAAAGCCGGGCTACCGCACCGTCCGCATCCAGGGCATCCAGATCTTTGCCGGGCAGGTCACGCTGGCCCGGCCTGAGATGATCCCGGACACCGAGGAGGGAAAAGACATTGTCGACCCGCCTGTGATCATCCCCACCCACGCTCTGTTTGGGGGGAACGGCGGCAGCGGCCCGGCTCCCACCAATCCATGCACCGGCAGCCGGGTGCTGGACCGTGTCATCGTGCCCAAAAATATTACGGTCCATCTGGGCAGGCCCGCTGCCTCGGCCCGGAACGTGACGGTGTCTTTCCGGGATTATATCGCCAATGTGGCTTCCAGCGAGGTCTACCCCACTTGGCCCATTGAAGCGTTGAAAGCGAACATCCACTGCCAGATCTCGCTGGCGCTCAACCGCATTTACACCGAGTGGTATCCCAGCAAAGGCTACACCTTCAATATCACCAATTCCACCAGCTACGACCAGTATTACGTCCATGGCCGCACTGTGTTCGATGTGATGGTAAAGCTGACGGATGATATCTTCAACACCTACATCCGCAAGACCGGCACCGTGAATCCCTACTACTCCGAATACTGTGACGGAAAGTCCGTTACCTGCCCGGGGCTCAAGCAGTGGGGCACGGTGACGCTGGCCAACAACGGGCGCAGCGCATTGCAGATCTTACGCTACTACTACGGCAGCAGCATCGAGATCGTGCGCACCAAAAATATCCGCTCCATCCCGCAGAGCTACCCCGGCACACCACTGCGGCAGGGCAGCCGCGGCGCGGCGGTGTTCACCCTGCAAAGGCAGCTGAACCGCATTACCAAGGACTATCCCTTCCTTGGAAAGCTGACGGTAGACGGCGTATTCGGCAGCCGGATGGCCGCCACGGTGCGGGCGTTCCAGAAGCAGTTCAACCTGACCGCCGACGGCGTAGTGGGGCGGCAGACATGGTACAAGATCAGCTATATCTATGTATCGGTAAAAGATCTCGCCGAGCTGACCAGCGAGGGCGAGACTTCCACCGGCACCCTGTCCAACGGCACATGG
>ERZ827168.5150-NODE-5150-length-11231-cov-3.142806_pt1 | contig 11231 bp, 3 predicted proteins | sample MGYA00519868_ERZ827168 | MGnify/ENA primary metagenome ERZ827168 (study PRJEB31778, sample SAMEA3449271) | human gut metagenome | biome: human gut; feature: human-associated habitat; material: faeces | place: United Kingdom | collected 2010/2012 ...
GCCGCAACCCGGATGCGAAAACCGGCGGCGAAATTCGTCCCGGCGATACCATCCCCGTGCTGGCCAACAGCCCCAGCCTCCAGCCCGGCGCGTATGCCATGCACTGGGGCTACACATTGTCCGACGGCAAGCTCCTGTTCAACGCCCGCAGCGAAACCGCCGCGGAAAAGGCAATCTTCAAAGACGGCATGGCCCAACGCCGCTGCCTGATTCCCGCCACCTGCTATTTCGAATGGGAGCATCGCGGAAAGGACAAGATCAAGTACGCCATCGCGCCGCAGAATAGCAGCATGATCTATCTTGCGGGCATCTATCGCAAGGAAGGCAACCACGCGTCCTGCACCATCCTGACCCGCGAACCGGCAGAAAGCATCGCCTTCATCCACAATCGGATGCCGGTTATACTGCCATCCGAGACCATAGGCGATTGGCTGAATGTGCGGTATGAGGCCACGGATGTGCTGAAAGCCGCGCAGACGGACATGGGATACAGACTCGCGTAAATATCCGGCAGGAAGAAGCTGCTTCAGGCTTTTTCCTGCCTTTTCTATTTAACTGCGCATTGATTCAACGCGCCGGTCGGCAAAACGTGAAAGCCCTTATAATTTCTAGCTTTTCAGGCTCAAATCACGCAAAATCAATGTGACAAACATGTCCGAACGTGTTATAATGATTTTGTGTTATCTGTCGAAACACGCAATAGCCTAGCGGGCCAAATCTCAGCAGCTTCCATGGATGCTGCCTAGCAGCGGCATGGAGGTCTGAGTGTCATAGGAATTCTTTTGCCGATTCAGTTGCGGAGGGCGAAGATGTATGAATGAGAAAATTTGGCGCTATGGCTGCCTCTTTTGCAGGCGGACTTGATTCAAATGCCTTTTTATCGGAGGGAGCAGTATGCTGGGAGAATGGATCGCTCGACTGATGAATCTTCTTTTTAAGAAGAACTCTGAAATCGCGCAAAAGCACGAACACGATATTGTGAGGGATGCCTATGCTCCAGCTACGTGTACTGCTCCAGGCTTGACTGAAGGGACACATTGCCGTACCTGCGGCATGGTTTTGGTCCCTCAGGAAGAGATTTCGCCTGTGGGGCATGTGTCTGTTGTAGACGAAGGAATCAAGCCGACATGTACTGAACCTGGTAAGACGGAAGGCTCTCACTGCAGTGTCTGTGGGGAAGTATTGATTTCTCAGGAGGAGGTCCCAGTCCTGGGACATGAGGTCGTCATCGACGAAACTGTCAAAGCAACGTGCGCATCTACAGGCTTGACAGAAGGCTCACATTGCCGTATTTGCGGAGAAGTCCTGAAGCGTCAAGAAGAAATCCCTGCCCTAGGACACCATGTTGTCATTGATGCGGCTGTTCCGGCAACTTGCACGGTTTTCGGGCTTACCGAAGGCGCCCATTGCAGCGTCTGCGGTGAAGTGCTGCGCCCGCAGGAAATTATTCCTGCTTTGGGCCATAACGTGGTTGTTGATGAAGCCATTCCCGCAACCTATGCAAATACAGGCCTGACTGAAGGTTCCCATTGCAGTATTTGCGGCGAAGTGCTGGTACCGCAGGAAGAAGTGCCAATGTTGAGGAAAATAGATGCACCGATTCCCGATGAAAACGATGGAAAAGCATCGATGCATCCCGCAGCCGGACATATCAAAAGGGACGAAGTATCCTTGGTGCAGAGGTCATCTAAGGTTCCTGCGAAGCACCTACCTGCGCGCGCCTACAGGGGCAGAACGGATATTTACTCTGTCGATCTGCCCGACGAGACTACCCATATTGACGATGCGGCATTTGAGGGATGTATTGCGTTAAGGAGTCTGGTCATTCCTGAGAATGTACGGAGTATTGGAGAAGGTGCATTTAAGAATTGCACTGCCCTTGAAAAGATTGAGCTTCCCAGTACGCTTAGGGAAATACCCAAGTCATGCTTTGCGAATTGCATAAACCTACGCACGGTAGTGACCGGCACAGAACTGCGCTCCGTCAAAATGAGCGCCTTTCAGCGTTGCCATTCCCTCCGTCATCTTGCACTGCCTTCTTGCTGCTGGGAAATATCTCCAAGCGCTTTTATGGGATGCAAACGGGAGCAGATCACACTACATGTGGTTCAGGGGAGCTTTGCGGGAGAGTACGCAAAAAAGCATGGCTTCATCATTGATGAGTATGCTACCATTGAAAACTACTATAAGCAGGAAACAGGCGCGGCGGGAAATGCCATTATGATGCCCTGTGCGACAGGCCATGTCGAAGTAACCGATCCGCCTGTCCCGGCAACGTGCGTCGATATGGGCTGGACCTCCGAGAGGCATTGCGCCGTCTGCGGTATTATCATGACGCCGCGCCTCCCGATACCTGCATTAGGACATGATGCCGAGGCAATCTCCCCTGTTCCGGCTTCGTGTACGTCCGAAGGAAAGACAGCCGGCTCCCGTTGCAGGCGCTGTGGTGAGGTTCTGCAGGAACAAAAGACCATTCCTGCATTAGGACATGATGCCGAAATCATGCCCGCCGTTGCTGCGACCTGCAATACAGAGGGCAGTGCGACTTGGGGGCGTTGTCGGCGTTGCGGTATGGTTCTCAATGAAAAGATTGTCATTCCGGCTCTGGGGCATGATGTTGAAACAATACCCGGATGGCCTGCGACCAGGACATCCCCTGGGATGACCGAAGGAACAAAGTGCCGGCGCTGTGGCAGAATTCTCACCGAGCAGACTGTGATTCCAAATCTCAGAGAGCCTTCCACGGCGGCCGACAGATTGAAGGTTTTGACCAGCAAACCCGCCGCGGACTGGCCACTGAACCGCATTCTTGCCTTTGGCGCGACCGCCCAGGAATATAAAGCGCTTCAAGATAGGTTTGCGGACGACTTCCTAGCCAATCTTGATGTGCTCGGATCTCCCAAGTGTCGGGAAAGCGACAGGAAATGGGTCAGCCGACTCGGAGAAGATGCCTGGGATCGAGCGGTGAAGCTGTGCTCCGCAATCACCCGCATTGGCGTGGAGCACTCCGATGGCCTCAGGATTGCCAGGCGACGGCTTATGGGGGCCAAGGACGATCAGATCGCTCGGTTGCTTCAGTGCTCTCCCAAGGAACTGAGGAGGGAGTACAATGGATACGTCAATGCCGTCACAGATCTGTTCCGGCGGCATAGCCAGGCATTTGACTTCATGTATCCACACGGTTCTTTTGACAGCAATATCGCAGAGACTTTCTTTGGCGCGACGACTTACGATCGCATCGAGCGCTGCTGCGACATAGTTCGTATCCATGAGCTGCGCGGGGAGCGGCAGACCAAGCCGGTTGGACTGCCCGCGTCGCTGAAGACAGAAGCCAGCAATCGCCGTACAAAGGTGCTGACCGACTGGGAGCATCTGCGGAATTATATCATTGAACAGTTCGACAGCCAGCCCATACTGGGCAGCATTGAGCTGGATGAAAAGGAATATCAGATGCTCATTGATTATCTGCGCCGTACATACATGACGAAAGCTCACTCCTACACGGGGATGGATGTAGACAAGGTCGTATGCGTTGCGCTAGTGCAGATCGCTTTGAGATGCACAGGAACGGCTTATTGGCCGGTCGTTGCAGAGGACCTGGGTATCGCACACACTGCGGAAATAAACACCGCCCTAGGCAAATGCTTCCTTCGCACCATGAAGCACTTCAAAAAGGCAACCTATGCCGCCAGCGAGTATGTAGCTTCCATCAAACTGCACGCCTTCGTCGTCAACGCCTATATCGGCAGGCTGTTTGACTTCCTTTATGCATATTACGAACTTGACCTGGGCCGGAATCTGGAATTCGCCAACATGGAAGAGCTGCGCTTATTGATAATCAGCGGCGAATACTTCTCCAGGAAACAGATGCTTTTGCAGCAGACTATCGACGCGCTGAAGCTCATTCCCGAGGCAAGCTTGAACCGGCTGAAGACCTATCTCGGCTGGATCGATTCCGCATTTTGGCAGCAGGGCTGGCAACCGGACCATGAAGACCGTTTTAGCCGGGCCTTTAAGGAATGGTGCGCCAATAAGGATGAATTCACCGGCAAGTGGACAGCGAGTGATTCCATCAGGCGGCGGGGCAAGAGGATGCATTCCAGGCCGACGCTCAGTCTGGATGTGCGCAATGGCCAGCTCAACCTCATCCTGCCGGTCCAGCGGCTTCCCTTCGACTGCGATGACCAGGCGGGCTGGCGGATCATTGACGGCGACGGCAGGCAGTATAACCTGGTTTGCACCCTGGTCGAATCGATTACGGGCTGCAGAACAGACGAACTGACCCAGGAGATCTCGAAAAAAGGTTTGCTCAGTGAAATCACCATGGAATTCTACAACGGAAACAGGACGATCCGCAGCTATACCATTCCCGGGGACTGTGTGCGCATGTTCAACAGCCAAGGGCTGTTGGTCACGGGCAAGCGCGTTCCGGCAGGCAGAGTGTATTTCTTGACGCAACCAAACACCAGTGTGGAGACGGAGAGCGACGGCATCCAGCAAAAGTTTGGCCCGTGGAACCTGCAGGTCATCGAGATGCAGGAGGGCGAGACCGTCATATTCCCGGACGATACGCTGGCCGTGGTCGGAAGCGACACAACCGAAGGGGTCTGTGGCGGTCATCCCATCACGGGAGCGATTGTACGCAGGAAGGATTCGGACGCACGCTATCAGGTATATGGGCAATTCCCGTCGTTCCTGCTGAAGGTGACGGAGGAACAATTTGCGAAGACGCGCTTCCAGATCAACGACCGATACCTCGCCGCGAAGGAGGTTCGATGCAGGCGGCTGACGCTGCACGAGCGCACCACGGATACCGGGTATCTGGTGACAATGCCCGCTCCGCGCGAGGCTTTCCATCTGTGCCACATCAACATTAACGTGCCCGGCGGCGGTCATGTCCGGGATTGGACCTTCTGCTATTGGCCCAACTTCGCCTACAGTTTTGACAACGGAAAGTGCGCACTTCCATACTGGGATTCGCCACGTGGAGCTGTGCGCGTTAACACGCCCATACCGATGCGCGGCGAGGATGTGGAGAAGAACCCCAATGGCAGTGGAGAATACGGCTTCCTGATCCATGCAGAACCCAAACCGCTGTCGCTGGATTTCGACTGGGGAGGCTCGGTCTGGACGTTGGAGCTGGAGGTTCCTGCCCTGGCCTGGCGGCGGGGAGATGAACCCTGGCTGATGACGCCTCTGGGGGAGATTTGGCACAAGGACTTCCCCAGCGAAATCGATATTCGCACACAAGCCAGTGAAGTCTGGATGTATGTGGATCGCGACGGACTGCAAGGCGGGCAGAGCGTATCCTTCAAGCGGCGCAGGGATGAATTCTTTGTACACTGCGATATGCTCGCGTTGCGGCAATGGTTCACGCGGGACAGGATCATGCACAGCGTGCACATCCACATCGATGACAAGGATTTCTCTTTTGCCTCAGTGTATTGTCGCAGCTACCTTGCCTCCGGCCGCCTCGAAGCCCATTATGCGAACAGCGAGCTCCACGGAAGCTTCGAGATCATCGGAAAAGGTAACTACAGCGTGACGCTGCTTCATGAACAGCAGGAGATCTTGACGCAAGTTCCTGTCGTCGACGGGACGTTTACGGCCCAGGCGCCGCTGAAGAGCGGCCTGTACAGCGCGATCGTCTATGAGGAAGTGGAGGACGAATTTGGCTTTGATGTCACCTGGGATGAGATCGGCAGAGAGGATGTCAAGCTGCTCAATCCCGGCGACCTGACCGGCGCTTCCATGACTGTAAAGCAATTGGATACGCTGAATGAGCAACCGGAAGAGCTGGGTCTTCGCACGGGCTGTTATCGCGTCAGGCTTACAGGCAGAGCAGAGGGTGACGGCGTGGCTTATATCGGCAAGCTCCAGGATACGTCCGAGAGCTTGGGAAAGGAGCTGCTCGTTTTTGTAGAATACCCGAACCTCGACGCCATCGACCATTGCAGGATCCATTTCCTGGAGGATGACGAATGGCTCACCTTCCTGTATGATTACAGCCAGAAGCGCATTGTCACGCAGGAAAACCGGAAGATGCCCTTCATGGAGCGCTATCGCCGCTATGTGGCGCTGGTTCCGGAGGATACATTTACCGTCGTATATGAAACCCAGTAGAATACACAAGGAAAGAGGAAGACAACATGTCATTTTCCCCGATTCAGGGCTCTGCGCTCATTGAAAAGCAATACAAACGTTATCTTGGGACGATGTTCCGTCTCAAGGATCCCGACTACCAGCGCCAGTTCACCGAGCAGCTGGACAGTCATGCCGCCTTTGTCGCCGGTCCTTATCTGGATGCGCATGACAATTTTGCCGCCGGCAGGACGACCCGTCAAATGGTCGACGAAGGCCTGCTTTCGAAGTATTTCCTGAAATACGGATTTCATCACGATCGCCTGCTCTACACCCATCAGGAGCAGGCACTAACCAAAGCGCTGGAAGGCCGCAACATTGTGGTCTCCACGGGCACCGGCTCCGGTAAAACCGAGAGCTTCCTTATGCCCATCCTGGTGGCTCTTGCGGAAGAAGTGGAACAAAAGACGCTGTGTGACGGCGTGCGCGCGCTGCTGATCTATCCCATGAACGCCCTCGCCAACGACCAGGTGGAACGTCTGCGGGAGCTGTTGGAAAACACGCCCCAGGTAACGTTTGGCTGTTATACGGGCCAGACAAAGGAAACGCATACCGAAGCGCTCATGGAGTATGAGAAGCTCAACGGCAAGAAGCCGCAGAAGAACGAGCTGATCAGCCGCGAGCAGATGAAAGAGACCCCGCCTCACATCCTGATCACCAACTATGCGATGCTGGAGTACCTGATGGTCCGCCCCAAGGACAGCGTTTTCTTTGACGATGACACCTGGCGCTTCGTAGTGCTGGACGAGGCACACGTCTATCGCGGCTCTACCGGTATCGAGGTTTCCATGCTGCTCAGGCGTCTGAAGGCGACGCTGAGAGGGTGCAGGCTCCAATACTTCCTCACATCGGCAACGCTGGGCGACGAGAACGAGAATGACGCAGTGGCAGCGTTCGCTGGAAGCCTGACCGACGAGTCCTTTTCCGCAGAGGACGTCGTCCGCGCGATTCGCGTGCCGGTTCCTGAACCTGAGAATCCCATCTCCGTTCCGGATGCGCTGTACAGCGCGATTTCCGAGCGGATTGAGTGCGGTGACGACGAGGCGCGGATCGGCGCCTGGCTGCTGACACAATGTCCTGAATACCACCTGAATCCGGCATATCCGCTGTTTGACCTGATCCACAGGGATACGCGGTACTGGCAGCTGCGTCAGATCCTTCGCGTTCCAACGCCGATCAACGCGATCTCAGAGCAGATGGGGCTGAACGAGGACGAGATTGAGCGCCTGGTGGCCGTGGCATCCTTCAGCGAGGCCAACGGCATACGCCTGTTGAGCGCTCGCTATCACACTTTCCTGCGCGCAACGGAGAGTGTGTTTGTTACGCTGCCGCCCAGCAAGAAGCTGTTTTTGACCCGTGCCAAGGACTACTTCGAATCTACGGACGGACAGCACTACAAAGTATTTGAGGTGAACATCTGCAACTCCTGCGGCGTCACCTATCTGACGGGTGAGATGGATTCTGCCACCGGATGCCTGGAACAGAGCAGCAGACCAGGTTCCAAGGATGTATTCTACCTTGGAGAAGCCACCTCAAATACGAACGAAGATGGCGAGGAGGACGAAAGCAAGGAGCAGCCCGGCAGGCTCTGCGCCATATGTGGCCATTTCCAACGGTCCAACACACGCGGCGAAGCGTCCTGTGAGCATGACACGCGCTTCAAGGTGCCAGTCGTTCGGCTGATGACTAAGGCACCCGACCATCGGATTAAGAAGTGCGTATGCTGTGAAGCCGTCAACAACAATGGCATCCTGCGCAGCTTCTTTACCGGCCAGGAGGCCGTGACGAGCGTGATCGCCACATCGCTGTTCAACGCATTGCCCGCAAAGACGACCATCGAGACCAGCACAGCAGTTGAAGACGAGTTCGGCTTTGGCGGTGCCGACGAGGTTGTCAGCCAGGAAACGATCCATCTGGCCAAGCAGTTCCTTTGCTTCTCTGACAGCCGACAGGCCTCCGCCTTCTTCGCGACCTATCTGGATACGTCATACAGAAAGCTCCTCTATCGCCGAATTCTTACCTCCCAGCTGGGAAGCGTTCGCGAAAGCATGCCGCTTAAGGACTTTTGCGAAGATCTCAGCGCGGTCTTTGAGCGCGAAGGTATCCTGAAGGGCACCGGCTATCGCATGGAGAAGGAGAGCTGGAAAGCCGTGCTGGCAGAAGCCGCGGACATGACTTCAGCAGCGTCCCTGCCGGGCATGGGTCTCATGAACTTTGCCCTTCAACCCGGTTTGTTCCCTGCCAACCCCAAGCTGGGGATGAGCGTGGAAGAAGTCGAGGCGATGTTTAACGTGTTGATCGGCAGCATGGTCAACGACCTGGCGCTGCTGCTCCCCATGGCCATGACCGAGGAGGATCGGGAGTTCTATGCCTATGGCGCTGTGGGCGCGCGCTATATGGGGCAGGGTGGAAACTCTGCCGTCAACCTGAAGAGCTTCATTCCCAAGAGCGAGACCCGCAGCAACAAGCGGCTGGATTACCTAACCCGCGTGATGGAGAAAAAGCTTCCCGGGCGCTTCGATGGTGCGCAGCTAAGAAAGCTCATGATGAGCCTCTGGAACCTGATGGTAACCAAAAAAATCGTACTGCCCTTCGACGATGGCTATCAACTGAATGTGGACATGCTTCATGTCTCGCGCCCGGCGCGGTGGTACCGCTGCGATCGTTGCCAGAAATTGGTTCCATGGAACATCGGCGGGATCTGCACGACCTATCATTGCGACGGCAAGCTGCAGCCCTCTGATCCGGACAAGGAATTGAAGGACAACCACTACTATCGCCTGTGCCATGACATGGACATGCGTCCGCTCAGGGTCAAGGAGCATACAGCTCAACTGGACAGAAACAAGGCGTACGAGTATCAGCAGGACTTCAAGGACAAGAAGATCGACGTGCTGAGCTGCTCTACCACGTTTGAGATGGGCGTCGACGTGGGTTCCCTGGAGACCGTGTTCATGCGCAACATGCCGCCGATGCCCTCGAACTATGCCCAGCGCGCCGGCCGCGCGGGCCGCAGCAGGCATTCGGCCGCCTTTGCCCTGACCTTCTGCAACCGCTCCAACCACGATTTCGCGTACTTCGACCGGCCTGTGGACATGATCTCCGGTAAGATCCACGCGCCACATTTCAACATTGTCAATGAGAAGATCGCCATACGCCACCTGTATGCCTCAGCCATCGCCTTTTTCTGGCGGAAGCATCCGGAATACTTCAGCACGGTAGGTCGCATGGCATCGACGGAGGATAAGAATGAGGATGGCTTCAGCCTTCTGAAGGAATACCTCCTGTCCAGGCCCGGGGAGCTGCGTGAGTTCGCAAGGCGCTTTCTGCCAGAGACGCTTTACGAGGCCTTTGATTGTGAGAGCTTCGGATGGCTGGACAGTTTGATTGACGCACAGGATGGCGTACTCACCCACGCCGTGAGCGAATACAGCTACGAGGTTGGCCTGCTCGAAAGGGCCCGGGAGGAAGCGTTCAAAAAGAACTGGTCCACGGGACCGCTGGAGCAGCGGCTGCGAAACTACAAGCGCGAGGATATTCTGAGCTTCTTCTCTCGAAAGAACGTCATCCCGCAGTATGGATTCCCGGTGGACACCGTATCGCTGGCAATATCAAGCAAGCGCGCTGATCGGCAATTTGGCGTGGAACTGCAGCGTGACCTGGCCATGGCGATCTCGGAGTATGCGCCGGGATCGCAGGTGGTGGCCAACGGCGAGCTGTTCACCGGCCGCTATGTGCGCAAGATCCCGCAGATCGGCTGGAAGAGCTATGATTACGTCAACTGCAAAGTGTGCGGAACGCTGAACATCGATGTGCACACCCTCAAGGAGGACGAGGGCAAGCTGAATACCTGCAAGATGTGCGGCGCCACCCTCGAAAGAGAGGCCGTCAAGACCTTCATCATACCCGCGTTCGGTTTTGAGATCGACCCGGATGACATCCGCAAGCCCGGCCTTGTGCGACCGCAGAGGACGTACCGCACGGACGCTTCATATGTCGGCTACAGGAGCGACATCCAGATGAAGCCAATGCGCATCCGGCATTCAACGGCTCTGGTCATGTTTTCTGAGAAGGACGAAATGGCTGTCCTGAACAAGTCCGACTTCCACATTTGCGAGAGCTGCGGTTACGGCACCGCCGATCAGAGCTTTCTACCGGTGCTGAAGAAGGAGCACAATACGTCCAGCGGACGGCGTTGCGGGAACAGCCTGCTCAAGCGGTATTCCCTGGGATATCGATTCGAGACAGATGTATTCCAGATCCATTTCCCGGATCACCCTGTGCCCTATGGGAATGCGGCAGAGGCCTACAGCATCATGTATGCCCTGCTGCGCGGCATCGTGGACGTGCTGAACCTGGAGGAAAATGATGTGTCCGGCTGCCTGCAAACCATTATCACGGGCGGCGGCCAGGGATACAGCTTTATCCTGTACGACACAACCCCGGGCGGCGCAGGCCACATGCGCAGACTACAGGAGGAAAGCGTGTTGAGTCAGGCGGTTGACCGGGCCAGCGAGTTCATGAAGCGGTGCACATGCGGCGGCAGTGAGGGCCATTCATCCTGCTATACATGCCTACGCAATTATGGAAATCAGAAATACCACGATATCCTAGATCGATCGCTTGCCTGGCACTATTTTGACCGCTTGTGATGACACACGGCTGATTTTGATCAAATGAAGCGCTGGAATGATGCGATCGCAATGTATTGGGGGACGGGAACGCCTCTTGAAATTATCAGAAACGGCATCACGAAAATGAAGGTTGACGCCATCGTCAACCCAATCAATCGCGCCCTGTCAGATGACGGCGGGCTGGACGGCGCAATCCACTGCGCGGTGGAAGCGGGACTGATGAAAGCCTGCCGTTCTCTTGGAGACTGTAATGTGGGCGAAGCCAAGATCACCAGAGGCTATCATCGATCGTTACAGGCGCAGGGAAAGCAGCGTGGAGGAAGCACTCATGGAGATGTAGTGAGCAGAACAAAGAGGCATATGTGAACATCGAGAACTGGCGGAAGCGGCCGCTGACAGGGCGGTATCCGTACGTCTATGTGGATGGCATCTACCTGAAGCGGAACTGGGGCGGTG
>ERZ827168.5153-NODE-5153-length-11221-cov-7.190041_pt1 | contig 11221 bp, 8 predicted proteins | sample MGYA00519868_ERZ827168 | MGnify/ENA primary metagenome ERZ827168 (study PRJEB31778, sample SAMEA3449271) | human gut metagenome | biome: human gut; feature: human-associated habitat; material: faeces | place: United Kingdom | collected 2010/2012 ...
AGTAAGTACCTAATAAATTTTTACCACATAATGTCATTAGCTTAATGACATTAGTTAAAAACCTGTTTTTTTGTGCTAACATTGTGATTATGAAACAGTTTAAATATTCTTTGATTCTATTATTTATTGCGTTTATTTGGGGGATAGCATTCTCTTTTCAAAGTCTAGGAGGACAAGCACTAGGTACTTTTACTTTCTATTCTTTTAGAAGCTATTTCTCAGTAGTAATGATGTTTATTTTGTTAGCTTTTAAGAAAGATAAGAAGATTCTTGAAAATACTTTTTCAATCAAGATAGGTATAGTTGGGGGAGTTATTACATGTATTGCCTACTTGGTTCAACAAGAAGCACTACGTTATACTACAGCAGCTAATTCAAGTTTTATTACTTCTACTTATGTAGCTCTTGTACCAGTCTTAGCAATCTTTCTTGGCAAGAAGACTAATTTAAAAACTTGGATTTGTGTCTTCTTTGAGTTTGTTGGTTTATATTTCTTATGTATCAAAGGCGATTTTACGATTAACAAAGGCGATTTGATGACAATGTTGTGTGCTTTCTTGTTTGGGGTACATATCCTATTAATCGATGGAGGTAGTGATAAGCTAGATAGTATTATCTTCTGTACTACTCAATATACTGTTTGCGCTATTATGTCTTCTATTCTAATGTTTATGTTTGAGATGCCTGTTGATTTTAATGCAGTTAAGGCGTCTTTGGTTCCAATTATTTTTACAGGATGTATCAGTTCAAGCATTTGTATTACTTTACAGGTTGAATGTCAAAAACATATCAATCCAACTGTTGCATCTTTGATTCTTTGTTTAGAGAGCGTCTTTGGTGCCTTGGGTGGTTGGATAATTCTTCATGAAAGCCTTAGTTCTAGAGAATTATTTGGCTGTGCAATTATCTTTTTAGCGATTGTTTTATCGCAAATTGATATAAAGAAAATAAAAGCGCTTTCACAAATGTAAAAAGTTTTCATAAAAAGTGAAAGAAATGTAAGTGATTTTATTGATAATCAATTTTTTTTACTATAAAATTTAAATTATCAATTATGTAAATAATTGGCAAAGGGAGGAAAACACATGAAAAAGTTATTAATGGTATTATTAGCTGTTCTTATGGCATTCACACTTGTTGCGTGCGGTAAGGATAATGGTGGTAATACAGGCGATGGCGGTGATGAAGTCGAAGAACCAACTTTCGATGCTAGTGCCGTTGATTTGTCTTCATTAAAACTATCTGACACTAAAAATCTAGTTACAGCTGATTCAAGAGAACCAAGTAATCTAGACTACGTTACAACAGCATTAGCTTCTGACCACCTATTCAACGTTAACTTCGTTGATGGCCTTGTTGAAGAAGATAACCATGGTACATATGTACCTTGTATTGCTGAAAGCTGGGATCATAATGAAGATGCTTCAGTATGGACATTCCATTTAAGAAAAGGCGTTAATTGGTCTACAAACTCTGGTGAAGTTTATGCAGAAGTTACTGCTCAAGACTTCGTTACAGGAATTAGACATGCTGCAGAATTCCAAACAGGTACTGCTGATGTATTAGGCACAATTGCTGGTTTCACTGATTATTTCAATAATGGTGATTATTCTGATGAAGCTTGGGCTAAGGTTGGTGTAAAAGCATTAGATGAGTACACAGTTGAATATACTCTATCTGCTCCAACTCCATATTTCTATACTTCAGTAGAATATGTTCCATATTACCCAGTTAACCAAAAGTTCTTGGAATCAAAGGGTGATGGTTGTAAATTAGGTAGTCCTGATGTTAACAGCTGTTCATTTGGTTCATTAGCACCAGATGCAATCCTATACAATGGTGGTTTCGTATTAAGTGCTTTCGATTCACATTCAAAGACAGTTATTGCGAAGAACCAAAACTATTGGGATGCTGATAAAATTCATGTAGATACTGTAACTTATATCTATGATGATGGTAGTGATCCATATTCTGGCATTAGAGGTTTCGAACAAAATACTTATGCTAGTTCATCTTTACCTTCATCAAACGAAGAAGTATATAACGCATTAGCTAAGAAGTATGCTGGTTATACAACTGTTACACTTCCTAACTACTATGTATTCGGTGTTGTATTCAACTACAACCGTGTTACTTTCGATAATACTGGATATGCTACAGATGAAACTGCTAAAAACAACACAAGAGCTGCTGTTCTAAACAAGAATTTCCGTTTAGCATTAAAGTCAGCTTATGATGTTCCAGCTTATGTTGCTTCAACTCAAGCTCCTGAAGTTGCTCAAGCTTGTATTAGAAATATCAACGATGCTTACAATCTAGTTACTACTAGTGACGGTACTCAATACGGTGCATTAGTTGAACAAGCTTATACTGAATTAACAGGTGAAACTGTAAGCTTAGCTGATGGTCAATGGCCATGGTTGAGTAAGGAAAAGGCTCTTGCTTACTTGGATGCTGCTGAAGAAGAATTAGGTTTTGAAATTACTGCTGAAAATCCAATTCACTTAGATATGTTATGTATTGAAACTTCTCAAAGATTAGTTAAGTCATCTCAATCTATGAAGCAATCTATCGAAGAAAATACTGATGGTAGAATTGTTATTGATTTAGTATTAAGAGATTCTGATACTGTTCAAAATATCGCTTACTACACTAGTGCATGGCAAGATGCTGACTTCGATATCTCTACATTCACTGGTTGGGGTCCAGACTTTGCAGATCCAAAGACATTCACTGATATCTATTCTCCAGTCAATGGTTACTACATGCACGCAGTTGGTCTAACTGATATGGCAAGTAGTCCAGATGATTATGGTTCAGATGATGATATCAAGGCTTCACTTGGCTTTACAGAATATCAAAAGTTGTTAGATGCTGCTGATGCAATTACAGGCGATTTAGATGCTCGTTACAAGGCATATGCTAAGGCTGATGCTTACTTAATTGCTAATGGTCTATATATTCCAACAACTATGTCAACCGGTGATATGGTTGTAAGAGTTAGCCATGTTGTTCCATTCACTAGAAGCTATGGACAAGGCGTTTCGCAATACAAGTGGAAGGGTCTAGAACTTCAAGAAGACTTAGTAACTACAGAACAATATGAAGCTGCTAAGGCTGATTGGGAAGCTGGTAAATAATTAAGTCTAAAGACTAAAAACTAAATATTAAAGTAGGCGGCCTACGCTGCCTACTTTGCCTGTTTAAAAGAATATTGATTAAGGGAGGATTTTAAAATGGGAAAGTATATATTTTCGAGAATAATTAAAGCCATTTTTTCAATATTCGCTGTTGTTTCTATTGTTATAGGAATGATTTTTACTTTAATTCCTAAAACAAAGATATTTGAACTTGATGAGGGATATCGTAAATTGAAGGGTGATAGTCGTATCACTTATACTTATTCTAAATATGATGAACTTGGTTATCTAGATTTTGTAAAGTTACAAGATATGTGTAATGAAAAATCTGATGATGTTAATGCGTGTCTTGTAAATAACAGCGAAGAGAATCTTAGAGTGATTCAAGAATATGAAGATGATGGTTATACTATTGAATATCTAAAATCAAAAACAGCTTATGCATATCGTGATTATACTATACTTGAATTAGTAATGAATTTCTGGAGTCACTTGATAAAAGTAGACACTGTTAATGCTATTCAAGATAGCAATAATCCAAATCTTGAACGAAAAGTTTATTTTGGTAAAGACCAAAATGGGGCACCTGCGATTAAGTGCTCTGGTTGCGAACATGAATATTTATTATATTTTGGGGATGGATTCCCATTTGTTCATCAAAACTTTATTAGTTTAAATTTTGGTAATTCTTATCCAACAAATAAGGGCATACCAACACTTAAAGTAATTAATCAAGGACAAGGTGAACAAGTTAAGAAAGAACAAACTTTTCCAACTGGACTAGTACAAGAAAGTGCTATTAATCAACATACTTGTACTTATAAGAATACTATCGATCACTTGGATGAAACAAGATTTACTAACAATTATGCTAATTGTGATTCTTATTATTCTTCTCCATCTATGGTTGGAACTTCTTATAAGTTTGGAATCATTTCACTTGTTATTGCGTATGTATTAGCAATTCCATTTGGTATTTTAATGAGTAGAAATAAAGACAAAGCCGTTGATAAGATTGGTATTGCCTTTATCAATATCGTTATTGCTTTGCCATCACTTGCTCTTATTTTCTTTATAAGAGAAATTGGTGTTAATTTCGGTTTACCTGATAAGTTCCCAATGCTTGGTTTTAATGATGTAAGATCTTACATTGCGCCAATCATTGTTTTATCATTAATCTCTATGCCTTCACTTATGATGTGGACAAGACGTTATATGATTGACCAATCTACTAGTGATTATGTAAAATTTGCTCGTGCAAAAGGTTTATCTCAAAAAGAAATTTTTAATAAGCATATTTTAAAAAATGCTATTATTCCAATTGTTAATGGCATTCCGGTAAGTATTGTTGCTTGTATTTCAGGTGCTTTCATTACTGAATCTGCATTTGCTATTCCTGGTATGGGTAAGATGCTTCCTGAAGCTATTAAGAGATTAAATAATAATATGGTTATTACTCTTGTGTTTATTTTCTCTTCTTTGGCAATTTTCTCTGTTCTTGTGGGTGACCTTCTAATGACAGCTATAGATCCACGTATCCAACTAGCTGCCAAGAAAGGAAAGAAATAATATGACTGAAATTAATAATACAAATATTAATGATATCGATTTAAATGATCCAAAATTGTTTGAGAAAAAGATTGCTGATGAAAGCAGTTCTGAACATCTAGCAGCTCCAAAGTATTCATATTGGGGCTCTGTTTGGAGAAATTTTTTCCATAATAAATTGGCAATGTTTTTGTTGGTAATTATCATTATAGTTTTCTTATTTGCGTTTATTCAACCATCAGTGAGTGGATATGATCCTATGAAAACTCCAAATATTAACAATAAAGCAATGCATTATATTAGACCTTTTAAACAAAGTGGTTATCTATTTGGCACCGATGATAAGGGTAATAGTTTATTTAATGCATTATGGGCCGGTACTAAGAATTCATTATTCTTAGCTGTTATGGCTACTTTAATCACTGAATTCTTAGGTGTTGTTATTGGCATGTTCTGGGGATTCTCTAAGAAGATTGATGCTGTTATGATTGAGGTTTATAATGTTCTATCAAATATTCCTACAACGCTAATTGCTATGATTTTGGTTTATGCATTAGGCGCTGGTATGAAACAATTGATCTTCGCTCTTTGTATTACTACATGGGTAAGTACCGCTTATTTCATAAGAGTTCAGGTTATGATTATCAGGGATAGAGAATATAATCTTGCTAGTAAATGTTTGGGCACTCCTACTTATAAGATAATTTTAAATAACGTATTGCCTTATTTGGTATCAGTAATTATTACAAGTATTTCAAGAGATATTCCATTATTTATCTCAACAGAAGTTGCTTTATCATACATGGGCGTAGGTCTTAGTGAAGAAATTCCATCATTAGGTAAGATGATTCAACAATATGCCCCTTATATGACAAGTGCTAGTTACTTGTTCTGGATTCCGGTATTTACAGCTGCAATAGTTTCTGTTTCTTTATATATTGTTGGCCAAGCGCTTGCTGATGCTAGTGACCCTAGAACTCATATGCTATAGAGGTGAATTATGTCAAAGAATATAATATTATCTGCTAAAAATATTGAAGTAAAGTTCAAGGTTAGAAATAGAGTTCTAACAGCTATTCGTAATGTCTCTCTTGATTTTGAAGAGGGCAAGGTAGTTGCCATCGTTGGTGAATCTGGTAGTGGTAAGTCAGTATTTACTAAGACTTTCACTGGTATGATTGATATTAATGGTGAAGTAAGCAATGGTGAAATAATTTTTGAAGGAAAGAATCTATTAGATAACAAAACAGAAGAAGACTGGTTGAATATTCGTGGTAAGAAGATTGCTACTGTGTTCCAAGATCCAATGACTTCTTTAAATCCTGTTAGAACCATCGGTTATCAGATTTCTGAAGTATTAATCAAACACCAAGGTATGTCTAAAGAAGAGGCTAAGAAGGAAGCAATTTCTCTTATGGCTCGTGTAGGTATTCATAATCCTGAACAAAGATATGATGAATATCCATTCCAATATTCTGGTGGTATGCGTCAAAGAATCGTTATCGCTATTGCGCTTGCTTGTCATCCTAAGATTTTAATCTGTGATGAGCCTACAACTGCGCTAGATGTTACTATTCAAGCTCAAATCATTCATTTGATTAAAGACTTGTCTAAGGAATATGGATTCACAACTATCTACATTACACACGACTTAGGTGTTGTTGCTAATGTAGCTGATGTTGTTGCTATTATGTATGCTGGTCAAATCATTGAATATGGTAATGTTGATGAAATCTTCTATAATCCTCAACATCCATATACTTGGGGACTACTTTCATCTTTACCACAATTAAGTGATAAGGGTGATGAATTGTTCGCAATTAGAGGTACACCACCTTCATTATTTGAAGAAATTAAGGGTGATGCTTTTGCACCAAGAAGTGATTATGCACTAGCTATTGACTATATCATGGAACCTCCTTTCTTTAAGGTTTCTGATACTCACTATGCTAAAACATGGTTATTACATCCAAATGCGCCTAAGGTAGAAAAACCTAAGGCTATCTGTAATCTTCATGAAAAGATTTCAGCATTAACCGCAAAAGGAGGCGTGTATGGCGAACGATAATAAAGAAGTACTATTAGATGTTAAGCATCTAGAAATTACTTTCTATCAAAATAAGAAGCGTTTTAGAGCAGTTAAAGATGCTAACTTCCAAATCTATAAGGGTGAAACTTTCGCCCTTGTAGGTGAATCTGGAAGTGGTAAGACTACTATTGGTAGATCTATTATTAGATTAAATCCTACTTCAGATGGTGAAATCATCTATAAGGGTAAGAAGATTAATGGTAAGATTTCTAAGGAAGAGGAAAGAGAAGTTGTTAGAAACATTCAAATGATCTTCCAAGATCCAGCTGCTTCATTAAACGAAAGAGCTACAATTGATTACTGTATCTCTGAAGGCTTATATAACTTCAAATTATTTGAAAACGAAGAAGATAGAGAAGCTAAGGTAGATAATGCCTTAAAATCTGTAGGTTTGTTACCTGAACATAAATCAAGATATCCACATGAATTTTCTGGTGGCCAAAGACAAAGAGTTGGTATTGCTAGAGCAATGATTATGGAACCTGAATTTATTATTGCCGATGAACCTATTTCAGCTCTTGATGTTTCTATTCGTGCTCAAGTATTAAACTTAATGAACAAGTTTAAGGAAGAAAGAGGCTTAACTTATATGTTTATTGCCCATGATCTTTCTGTTGTTCGTTACTTCTCTGATAGAATCGCTGTTATTCATAATGGTCGTATTGTTGAGGTTGCACCAACTGAGGTATTATTCAAGTATCCTTTGCATCCTTATACAATTTCATTGTTACAAGCTGTACCAATGCCTGACCCAATTATTGAAAAGAAAAAGGAACTTGTTATCTATGATGATTCAGGTAGAGACTTGTCTGGTCCTAAGCCTAAGCTTACAGAAATTAGACCTGGTCACTATGTATTTATGAATGATCGTGAAAGACAAGAATATGAAGTTAAGCTTCAAGCTATGGAAAAAGAGGCTAATGCCTAAGCTTTGTGCTATCATTATTAAGTAAGGAGAATCTTTATGAGTTTTACTGAAAAAATAAGAGATTTTATAGCTCCAGCTGAAGAAGAAAATGAATTAGAACTTACTGAAGAGGAAGCAACCGTTTTGAGTACTTACGAGAAACCTAAGGATGCTACTGTTAGTAAGATTAATTCATCTGCAAATATTGTGTTGTTTGAACCAAGAAATTTTGATGAGGCTGAGGAAATTGGCAGACACATCAAAAACCATAGAGCTTGTTGTATCAATCTGCATAAGATGCCACTTGAATATCGTCAAAGAATTATTGATTTCTTGAGTGGTGTTGTTTATGGTGTCGATGGTTCAATCAAAAAAGTCGGCGAGAACGTAATTCTTTGTTCACCAAAGAACTTAGGCGTTGCTGGCGACATTAATTTAAATTCACAAGACTAAGATTAAGACATGCTTAAATAGGAAATATTAAAGAGAGTCAGTAGGGGTGGAAGCTGATATAGGAACTATTTAAGATATCACTTATGAGTTGTAACTAGATCAAAATAGTTACCGTTATTCGCGTTAAGAATTAAGTTAGAAGTAAAGGTGGTACCGCGCATATTGCGCCCTTTGGTATCACCTTTTTTATTTAAAAAAGGAGTTTACATATGGATTATAAAGATACGCTACATATGCCTAATACTGGTTTTGAAATGAGGGGTAACCTTGCTAATAAGGAACCAGGTATCTTAGACAAGTGGCAAAAACAAGATTACTATAAGAGAATCTTAGAAAAGAATGAAGGCAATAAGCCATTTATCTTACATGATGGCCCACCTTATGCTAATGGTAATTTGCATGCTGGTACTGCCATGAACAGAACTATCAAGGATATCATTGTTAGATCTAAGGCTATGGCTGGTTACTATACACCATTTTTCCCTGGTTGGGATACTCATGGTTTACCAATTGAGAATGCTATTCAAAAGTTAGGTGTTAATAGAAAAGAAGTTACTGCTAAGGAATTTAGAGAAAAGTGTGAAGAATATGCTCATCAACAAATTGCAGGTCAAATGGCTACTGAAAAAAGACTTGGTCAAGTAGCTGATTATGAGCATCCTTATATCACTTTAAATAAAGAATTTGAGGCAAGACAAGTTAGATCTTTTGCTAAGATGGCTCTTGATGGCATGATTTTCCAAGGCTTAAAGCCAATCTATTGGTCACCTTGGCAAGAAACAGCTATCGCTGATAGTGAAATTGTTTATTTTGATAAGAAAGACACTTCAATCTTTGTTGCCTTTGATGTATTAGATGGCAAAGGTGTTCTTGATGGAGATGAGAAGTTTGTAATTTGGACAACTACTCCTTGGACTATTCCTTCAAACTTAGCTATCTGTTTAAATGATTATTTAGACTATTGTGTAGTTAATACCGAAAAGGGCAAATTGATTTTCCTTGAATCTAAGATTGATGAATTACTTCCTAAGTTTGGTTTAACTAATTTAGGTGTTCTAAAACATTTCAAGGGAAGAGATTTAGAATATGTTACAGTTAAACATCCTTTCTATCCTGAAAGACCTTCTGTTGTTATCTTAGGAAGCCATGTATCTGATGAAGATGGTACAGGTTGTGTTCATACAGCACCAGGCCTTGGTACTGATGACTTTATTGTTGGTAAGAAGTATGGCATTGAACCATTCTCTCCAGTTGATGACAAGGGTTGTTTAACAATTGAAGCAGGCGAAGATTTAGTTGGCAAGTTTGTAGTAGGTGATGAGCCAGATGGTGCTAATGTTGCTGTTATTAAGAAATTAGCTGCTTGTGGTGCTCTTTTAGGCAAAGAAAAGATTACCCACTCATATCCTCATGATGATCGTTTAAAGAAGCCTGTTATCTTTAGATCAACAGTACAATGGTTTGCGTCTATTGAAAAAGTTAAACCTCAATTATTAGAAGCTATCAAGAAGGTTAAGTGGTGTAACTCATTTGGCGAAGTTAGACTTACTAACATGATTGCTTCAAGAAAAGATTGGTGTATTTCAAGACAAAGACTATGGGGTGTTCCAATTCCTATTATCTATACAGAAGATAAGAAGCCTATTATTGAAAAAGAAGTATTCGATCATATCGCTGACTTATTTGAAGAATATGGTTCAAATGTTTGGTTTGAAAGAGAAGCTAAGGACTTATTACCTGAAGGCTATAACAATCCTACATCTCCCAATGGTATCTTTACAAAAGAAAAGGATATCATGGACGTATGGTTTGATTCAGGTTCATCTTGGAATGAACTAATCGCTAGAGGCTATGATTATCCATGTGACTTATACTTTGAAGGTTCTGACCAATATCGTGGTTGGTTTAATTCTTCTCTTATCGTATCAGTAGCTGTTAATGGTACTGCTCCATATAAGTCTGTATTGTCTCATGGTTATGTATGTGACTCTAAGGGTGAAGCAATGCACAAGTCTGTTGGTAATGTTGTTAACCCACTTGATATCATCAACAAGTATGGTGCTGATATCTTTAGACTATGGGCAGCAAGTGAAGACTTTAAGGCTGATATGAGAATTGGTGATTCTAACTTGAAACAAGTTTCTGACCAATATCGTAAGATTAGAAATACCTTTAGATTCTTATTAGGTGTTACAAGCGACTTTGATGGTAACTTAGTAGCTTATGAGAATTTAGAGCCAATTGATAAGTATATGTTAATTTCATTAAATGACATGTTAGTGAAAGTTAAGAATGCTTATGACAATTATGACTTTGTACAAGCAACAAATACAATGACTAATTTCATGACTAATGAATTATCATCTTACTATTGTGATTATGCTAAGGATATTCTTTATTGCGATGAGGGTGAAAGAAGAAGACAAGTTCAATCTGTTCTTTACCAAGCAATCGATGTTCTAGTTAAACTATGGAGCCCAGTTCTTGTATTTACAACTGAGGAAGTATATAGTTTCTTTAGACCAAATGAAGATAGTGTACACTATACTCATTTCCCTAAAGAACAAACTTATCCAAATTCTGATGAAGTAAAGGCTGACTTCGCTAAGCTTCATGTGTTAAGAGATGCTGTTCTAAAGGCACTAGAAGAATCAAGACAAAATAAGACAATTGGTAAGTCTTTGGAAGCTCATGTAACTTTGAATGTTTCTGATGAAGATAAAACATTGTTAGAAAAGAACTTCAAGGATAAAGTTAATCAATGGTTAATTGTTTCTAAGGTTGATTACACAAGTGAAGATCTTCCTAAGTATGATGACTTTGGTATTAAGGTAGAGAAGGTTGCTGGTGTTGTATGTCCAAGATGTTGGAACATCACTGATTCAACTGATCCTGAAGGCTTATGCGATCGTTGTAAGAAGGTTTTATCTAAATAACAACAACAATAAGGGTGTCCTATGGACATCCTTTAAAATGCTTAAAACGAAACGTTTGTTTCTATATTTCGTTATTAGGATAAAATTTCGTTAAGAGGGAGCACCAGTTCGGTGCATATAACATAGTTAGGTGAAACTCCTAACCTGG
>ERZ827168.5155-NODE-5155-length-11215-cov-33.770341_pt1 | contig 11215 bp, 10 predicted proteins | sample MGYA00519868_ERZ827168 | MGnify/ENA primary metagenome ERZ827168 (study PRJEB31778, sample SAMEA3449271) | human gut metagenome | biome: human gut; feature: human-associated habitat; material: faeces | place: United Kingdom | collected 2010/2012 ...
CGCCAAGGCCGAGTTCCGGCAGCGGACGGCGGGCGGGTACACCTGCCCCATCCCGGCGGACGCCGTGCCGGCGCCCCTCGAGCTGTAAAGAAAGAACACCCCTGACCTGCCGGTCAGGGGTGTTCTCTTACAGATGCAGCTCCTTCAGCCGCCGGAAGCTGCGGCTTGCCAGCAGCAGGCCCAGCGCCGCCAGCACCAGCGCCGCCGCGCCCAGCACCCAGGTCAGCGTGTCCGTCAGCCCCCGGCTGCACAGCCAGGAGAACAGCCGGTAGGCGCCCATGACCAGCAGGATGCCCGCCAGCAGCAGCGCCACCAGCACGGTGGAATTCTCGCAGTTGTCTATCTTCTTCATGGCGTCCTCCCCTGCGCCGGAACGGTCCCGGCGCTTCTGTCCACCATCATACCATCCGCCGCACAGCCCGTCAAGGGCAGAGAGCCGGGGACTGTCCTCACGGGCAGTCCCCGGCTTCGCGTTTACGCCAGCAGGGCGCGGTCGTTGTCGTATTCCTGGCCGCTGACCTTGCTGAACAGTGCCAGCAGGTCCGGCACCGTCAGCCGGGCCTTCTCCTCGCCGGAGATATCCAGCACGATCCGCCCGTTGTGCAGCATCAGCAGGCGGTTGCCGTAGTGGATAGCGTCGCGCATATTGTGGGTGATCATCAGCGTGGTCAGGTGGTTCTCCCGGACCAGGCGGTCCGTGATATCCATGACCCGCTGGGCCGTCTGGGGATCCAGCGCCGCGGTATGCTCGTCCAGCAGCAGCAGCTTGGGCTTCTGCAGGGTGGCCATCAGCAGCGTCAGCGCCTGACGCTGTCCGCCGGAGAGGGTGCCTACCTTGGTGGTCAGGCGATCCTCCAGACCCAGACCCAGCTCCCGCAGGCGGCGGCGATAGTCCTCGCGCTCGCCCCGGCGGATGCCGGGACGCAGGGTGTGATGCCGGCCGCGGCGCTCCGCCAGAGCCAGGTTCTCCTCGATCTCCATGCCGGCGGAGGTGCCCATCATGGGATCCTGGTATACGCGGCCCAGGTAGCGGGCGCGCTTGTACTCCGGCAGAGAGGAAACGTTGACGCCGTCCAGCTCGATGCTGCCCTCGTCGGGCTGCCAGGTGCCGCAGATGGCGTTCTGCATGGTGCTCTTTCCGGCGCCGTTGCCGCCGATGACGGTGACGAAATCCCCGTCCCGCAGCGTCAGGCTCAGGTGGTCCAGCGCCACGCGCTCGTCCACGGTGCCGCTGTTGAAGGTCTTGGTGATGTTATTCATTTTCAGCATGGCCGCTGTCTCCTTTCTTACTGCGGGAATGGGCTTTCAGTTGTGCTTTGACGTGGGGCGCGCCCAGGAACACGGCCACCACCACGGCGGAAAACATTTTCAGAAGGTCGGTGTCGAAGCCGGCGAAGATGATGACCTGGTACACGATGTAGTAGATCACCGCACCCAGTATCACACCGCCCAGCTGCACGGCCATGCGGCCGCCCCGGCGGCCCAGCACGGCCTGCCCGATGACCACCGCCGCCAGGCCGATGACCACGGCGCCGCGGCCCATGTTCACATCGGTGTAGCCCTGGTACTGGCACAGCAGTGCGCCGGACAGAGCCACCACGCCGTTGGACAGCGCCAGGCCGATGATCTTCATCAATCCGGTGTTCACGCCCTGGGCCCGGCTCATCACCGGGTTGCAGCCGGTGGCCCGCAGGGCACAGCCCAGCTCCGTACCGAAGAACAGCACCAGCAGTGCCACCAACACCACGCAGAAGCCCAGCAGCACCGGCAGCGCACCGCCCACGTCCATCTGACTCAGCAGCACCGGAGTGGTGCGGGCGGGCAGCGCCTGGTTGGCCTTGCCCAGCAGCTTCAGGTTCACGGACCAGAGCACCATCTGGGTCAGGATGCCCGCCAGGATGGGCGGGATGCCCAGGCCCACATGGAGCAGGCCTGTCACGGCGCCGGCCAGCACACCGGCCAGCACGGCACACAGCAGCGCCAGCCACGGGCTCTGCCCGCCCAGCAGCAGCATGGTGCACACCGCCGCGCCGGTGCAGATGGAGCCGTCCACGGTCAGATCGGCGATATCGAGCACTTTATAGGTAATGTATACGCCGATGGCCATCACGCCCCAGATCAGTCCCTGGGCCAGAGCGCCGGGCAGCGCGTTCAATAGCTGTGTCATGTGGCTACACCAGACCTTCCTGTCTGAATTTTATTCCATGGCCTCGTAGCCCTCCGGGGCAGTGATGCCCAGGGCCTCGCACATGGCGGGATTGTACATCTTGGTAGCGGGCGCGTACTGGATGGGCATCTCAGCGATGTCCGCCTCGCCGGTGAGTACCTGGGCGGCCATCTCGCCGGTCTTGTAGCCCAGGTCATAGTAGCTGATGGACAGCGTGGCCACGCCGCAGCCGGTGCAGATGCCCTTCTCGCCGGCTATCACCGGGGTCTTGGCGTTCAGAACGATGCTGCCGATGGTCTCGGTGCAGGAAGCGGCGGTGTTGTCGGTGGGAATGTAGATCACGTCGCTGTCGGCGGCGGCCTTGGTGGTCACAGCGGCCACGTCATTGGAGTCGGAGAAGGAGTAGCGGGTGCAGGTGATGCCCTTGCCGGTCAGGTACTCCTCCACCACCTGGACCTGGTACTCGGAGTTGGGCTCCGCGGAGCAGTACAGCAGTCCGACGGTCTTGGTCTCCGGCAGCAGCTCCAGGATCATGTCCGCCTGCTCCGTCAGGGGCGCCAGGTCGGAGGTACCGGAGACATTGCCGCCCACGGTGCCGGAGAAGTTGTCGATACCCAGCGCCACGCCGTACTCGGTAACAGAGGTGCCCAGAATGGGGATCTCTGCGGTGGCGTTATAGGCCGCCTGCAGCGCCGGGGTGGCGTTGGCCATGATCAGGTCGACCTTCTTCGATACGAAGGTGTTGACGATGGTGGTGCAGACGTTCTGGTCATTGGCGGCGTTCTGCACGTCAATGGTCACGTTCTCCTCGCCCAGCTTGTCCTTCACCGCGTCGATGAAGCCCTGGGTGGCGGCGTCCAGTGCGTCGTGGGTCACCAGCTGGCACACGCCGATGGTATACTTCTTGGCGCCGTCGGCATCGCCGGTGCCGTCCGTCTTGGTGTCGTCGGTCTTGCTGCCGCAGGCGGCCATGCTCACGCACATGACGGCGGCCAGCAGGGCGGTCATCAGCCGCCGTGTGATGTTCTTTTTCATGGTGTGGTTCCTCCTGATGGGTGTTTTTGAAAATTTGGCTGCAAAAAAGCCGCCCTGTGGATCTGTGATCCATAGGGCGGCTTTGATGTCAGTGCGTCTCCGTGGGAGAACGTCCTCATTTCATCAGCAGCATTTCCGGGCATCACAAATCACTCTTACTTTATCCGCATAGGTAAAGTAAAAGCTAAATGCGTATGCCTTGTACAGCTGCTTCATCATGTGTGGCGTTCTCCTTTCCCGAAGTTTTCTGTAAGATATCACAACAGGGAGCCACCGTCAACCGTCATATCCACCAAAAATATTTGCCAGGAATAAACACTCCGCCACGCGCTTTCGCGCTTTAAAGTTCGGATGCGCCCGGTGTTCCGGCAAATATCCGGCACTTTCCGCCGTCATTTTCCGCTGGACATATCGCCCAAGGCCCCGCCGTCCTCTGTCAGCAGCGTCAACCCGGCAGGGCGCTCCGCCAGCAGATACTCCAGCACACCGCGGCTGACGTCGTCCATCTCCCCGGCGCGGCGGATATGCACCGCCAGCGGCTGCCGCGCCGCCAGACCGGTGAGCCACCGGATAAACGCCTGGGCCACTGCCGCCGGTGCGGCCGTGACCTCACCCTCCGCGCCGGCACACACCGCCGCAGCGGGCTGTATAGCCCCCAGCACCCGCAGCAGCGTCCGGTCGTCCGGCCGCACGTCGTTCCCGACGGCGTCCAGCAGCTTCCCCACCGTGTCCGCCATCCAGAAGCAGGGCACCGCCCGGAGGCAGTAGGTCTGCACATGCAGGCCGGGAACGCTGTCCGCTGCCGGAGCCGGCTCCGGCGCGGCGGGCGCGGCCTTCAGCTCCGCGTATTTCTGCGTGATGGCGCTGCCGGGATAGATCTCCAGGTTGGAGGCCAGCCGGTTGCGGAACTCGTTGAAAAACCGGATAGCACGGCTGCGGTCGCCGCCGCGCTCATACAGCGTCATCAGCCGCAGGGCCAGCTGCTCGTTGTAGGGCTCGTATTCCATGACCCGCTCCAGAATGCCCACGGCCTCCGGCAGCATATCCCGCTGCTCATACAGCTCCGCCGCCTTCATCAGCAGCCGGTTCTTCCGCTTCTCATAATAGATGCGCTGGCTGAGGATCAGCTCATTCAGGTCCTCGCAGTGGTTGAAATAGTACCCCTCCAGCAGCTCGCCGCCGAAGGCGTCACACGCCCGCTTCAGCTCGTCCGCCGACCGGGTCTCCGGGTCGATCTCGTCGATGGTCTGCAGATCGCAGATATAGTCGTATGCCCGGTCGATGCAGCAGTACTCCCGGTCCAGCTTGATGAGCGACCGCCCGCCCTCGCCGGTATCGGTGCTCTTTTTGATCTTCCACAGGGTATAGCGCAGATTATACTTGGCAGCGCTGGCGGCGCTGTCCGGCCAGAGGTAGGCCGCCAGCTTCTCCCGCGCATAGTAGTCCCCGCCCCGCAGGAACAGGATACACAGCAGGGCGCACCCCTTGTTGCCCAGCTCCGGGGTGATGTCCGTGCCGTCGCAGATGACCTGCGGCTTGCCAAACAGTCTGATCTGAAGCATGGCCGTCACCTCACTGCCGGCTGTGCAGCACCGACCCGGACTTGATGGTCACGGTCACGTCGGTCTGCTCCAGCTGCTCTGCGGGCACGGCGCGGATGTCGCGGTCCAGCACCACGATATCCGCCAGGTATCCCGGCGCCAGCTTTCCCTTGCGCTTGTCCTCAAACAGCGCGTAAGCGCCGTTGACGGTGTACATCTCGATGGCCTGCTCCACGGACACGGCGCACTGGGGCACGGCGCGGTTCACCGCCGCGTGGATGCCCAGCATGGGCCGCGGCTCCGTCACGTCGCTGTCCGACCCGCCGCACACCACCGCGCCGGCGGCGAACATGGCGGCAAAGTTGTTGGAGCGCAGATAGCGCTCGCCCACCCGGCGCTCGTACATACCGCCCTTGCCGCCCCACAGATAGGCGTAGGCCGGCTGCACCGAGAAGATCAGCTTCATATCCGCCGCCCGGGCGATCTGCTCCGGCGTGGCCATGATGGCGTGCTCGATGCGGTGGCGCAGGGCGGTGCTGCCGCCCTGACGGATGGCCCTCTCGTGGGCCAGCAGCACGGACTCGATGGCCCGGTCGCCGATGCTGTACAGCGCCAGCTGCATATCCTGCCGGTAGCACTGCTGCACGAACTCGTCCAGTCCATCCTGGGGCAGGAAGATCTGTCCCCGGTAGTCCGGCCGGTCCGCGTAGGGTGCCGACAGGGCGGCGCTGTGGCTGGACAGGGTGCCGTCCACCATAATATTGCCGCCCACCCGGCGCAGCCCCAGCTTCCAGACCTTCGCCAGGTCCATGGTCTGATAGAACAGCGGCATATCCACCGGGAACTCGCCGCTGTGGGCGTAGATGAACTCCGCGTCCCGGTCGTCGAACAGCCAGCCGCCCTCGATGGCCGCCACGGTGGTGATTCCGTTTTCCAGCAGCCGGGACATAGCCAGATGGATGGCCTCCATGCGGAACTCGTCCGGCAGGCTCCGCAGCACATTGGAGCGCAGCACATAGTTGGCGTTCCGCCGGAAAATGCCCGTGGGCAGGCCGCTGCCGTCCAGCTCCACGCCCTCCAGGGAGAAGGGCACCTTATAATACAGCAGGGCGTGGGTGTTCAGCATACTGACGTGGTACTCCTTGGAGAACAGCACCACCGGACTGTCGCTGCAATACTTGTCCAGCACATACCGGTCCGGAAAACGCTTTTCCTCGAACTGCGACTCCTCCACCTGGCAGCCCAGCACCGCGCCCTCCCGCTTTTCGGCGGCGGCCAGCATCTCGCCCAGCTCCCGGTGGGACCGCGCGCCGCCCAGATCCACGCTCATCATGTTCACAGCGGTCTGCATCACATGGAAGTGGTTGTCGATAAACCCCGGCAGCACCGTGCCGCCCCTGGCGTCGATGACCTGCGTGCCGGGGCGCACCAGCTTCTGCCAATCATCGCCGCGGCCTGCGGCGCAGATCATTTTCCCCGCCGCGGCCACCCAGTCGGCCCCGCCATCGCCGCACATGGTCACGCAGCGCCCGTTTTTAATGATGATATCCGCGTACATAGCGTCCCGTCCTCCTGTTGAAAGCCGTGTTGTGTTATGGCCGTATTGTACACCAGGGCGGGCCGTCTGTCCAGTGGCGCTGTGTCCCCGGCGGCAAATGTACCAAAACGTTGGTTGAAAAGCACGGCATGATTTGCTAAAATGTTTAGTAACAACGGAAATTCAACGCTTTTTCCACGCGCGGTGCAACATCTCCCGGTTACAATGACATCAAACTGAGGCGGAGCGCGGCCGGCACGGCCCCTCTCCGCCCTCCCGAAAAAACGAAAGGACAGGGATGTATATGAGCGTTTTGATTTTGAACCGCGAGCAGGTCAAGCAGGTCATCTCCATGAAGGAAGTCATCCAGGAGGTGCGCGAGGTCTATCGTCTGAAATCCCAGGGCAAGTCCGTGATCTGGCCGCTGGTCAACTATGAATTCGTGGACGAGCACGCCGCCATGGACATCCGTTCCGGCTATATCAAGGGCGTACAGCTCCACGGCCTGAAGATGCTGAACAACTTTCCCGAGAACCGGGAAAAGGGCCTGCCGCCCTTCAACGGCATTATGATGGTCTACGACTCCAACACCGGCATTCCCGTCAGCGTCATGGACGCCTCCTACGTCACCTGTATGCGTACCGGCGCCGCCGGCGCGCTGGGCGTGGACCTGCTGGCCCGCAAGGACGCCAAGCACCTGTTCATCCTGGGTGCCGGCAAGCAGGCCCCCTTCCAGATCGCCGCCACGCTGCTGCTGCGTCCGGCCATCGATAAGGTCTACATCGCCGACCCCATGTTCCCCGACAACGCGGTGCAGTTCGCCGCCCACATTGCCCAGCAGCTCTCCGATGACTTCGGCATCGACGCCTCCGGCGTGGAGTTCCTGCCGGCGCTGGATATGGCCGCCGCCGTGGGCGACAGTGACGCCATCATCACCGTCACGCCCTCCCGCAAGCCCATCATCCAGAAGGCGTGGCTGAAGCCCGGCACCCACCTGAGCTGCCTGGGCTCCGACATGGAATCCAAGCAGGAGATCGAGAGCACCATCTTCCAGGGCGCCGCCTTCTACGCCGACGACCGCGCCCAGTGCATCCGCGTGGGCGAGATGGAGCTGCCCATCAAGCAGGGCGTCGTCAGTGCCGACGACATCACCGGCGAGATCGGTGACCTCATCGACGGCAAGGTCCCCGGCCGCACCAGCGACACGCAGACCACCATCTTCGACGCCACCGGCCTGTACATTCTGGATCTGGCCGCCGCCAAGGTAGCCATCGACCGCGCACTGGCCGAGGGCGTGGGCTTGCAGGCCGACCTGTAACCCCGCGGAATATATCCGCTTACCCTACAAAACAGACGAAATGAGGAGGACAATAAAATGAAACTGGCATGGTTTGGTGTGGAAGAGTGGCTGAATCCCATGGACTCTCTCGCCCGTATCAATCTGGGCAGCAGCTGCGTCAGCGCCCTTCGTATGGACGAGCTGTTTGACCTGACCGGCGAGGATCTGGACGCTTTCCTGAACGAAATGCGTACCATGAGCCTGCATTATCACCACGGCGACGCCACCGGCTCTCCCCGGATCAAGGCGGCGGTGGCCGGCATTTACCCCAAGGGCAATGTGAAGCCCGAGGAAGTCATGATCACCCACGGCGGCACCGGCGCCAATGACCTGGTGCTGATGAGCGTGCTGGAGCCGGGTGACAACTGCGTGGTGATCAAGCCCTCCTATCAGCAGCACTACGATATCCCCAAGGGCAGCGGCATCGAGACCCGCGTGGTCCAGCTGAAGGCCGAGGATAACTATCAGCTGGATTTCGACGCCCTGGACAAGGCCTGCGACGACAACACCAAGATGATCGTCCTGACCAACCCCAACAACCCCATCGGCGTGACCCTGTACGACGAGGGCCTGCGTAAGGTCGTGGACATCGCCGCCAAGCACGACGCCTGGATCCTCTGCGACGAGGTCTATCGCGGACTGGACGAGAACTATATGCCCTCCATTCTGGACTACGGCTACCACAAGGCCATCTCCATCAGCAGTATGTCCAAGATGTACTCCATGGCCGGCACCCGTATCGGCTGGATCGTCTGCCGCGACCACGAGATGTACGAGGTCATGAAGACCCGCCGTTCCTACAACACCATCTGCTGCGGCATCTGGGACGAGATCATCGCCTCCATCGCGCTGGAGCATTACCAGGCCCTGTGGGCCCGCGCCCGTTCCATTCTGGAGCCCAACCGCAAGATCGTGGAGGACTGGGTGGCCTCCCAGCCCCACCTGCACCTGCGTGCCAAAGCCATGGGCACCACCTGCCTGATCGACTATGATTACGACGTGGACTCCGAGACCTTGGCCAAGGACGCCATGGCCACCGAGCAGATCCTGGTGGTCCCCGGCGACTACTTCGATATGCCCAAGACCATCCGCGTGGGCTATGGCGCCTTCCGCGATCCCCAGGTGCTGAAGGCCGGCCTGGAGGAGTTCGGCAAGTACCTGGAGAAGTACAACTAACTGACACATCCCTCTCTCACAAATTTCTTCCCCCCTGCGGCACGCGCCGCAAAACAAGCGCCCGGCAGAAAGGCCGCCTGACACAAGAAAACACACGGTTTTGCCTGTGTCTATCCGGCTGAAATCGACCGCAAAAACGCCCACATGCGTCAGCATGCGGGCGTTTTTGCAGCCAATTTCAGCTCGAATTTACTTTGGCAAAACTGCTTCGCACCGAAAAAGAGCGCGTTTTGTGCAGAGCCGAGGCGCGCCGCCGCAGGCATACTGGATGTCTGTCAAGGCGGCGCAACGATGGGGCTGCGCGAAACGCGCCTTTTGCGGCGTATGTTTTCTTATGCCAGGCGGCCTAAGCCGGGCGCTTGTTTTTTCCGTATTCCGTTGGCGCTCACACCCGCACCCAGCGCATCCAGCCGTCCTCGAACAGGGCCGTCAGCCGCCCCGTGTCCTTCAGCCACGCCAGATAGGACCGCACCGTGCTGCCCACCAGCACATACTGCTCAAAGCTCATGGTCAGCCCGTAGGCAGCAAACAGCTGCTGCAGGATATCCTCAAAGCCGCGGGGCGCGGCGCAGAGGTCCACGATCCTCTCCGCGATCTCATGCACCTTTCGGATATTGTACTGCGCCAGATCGGCGATGTCCTCCGTCACCTCCGTGTGCGAGGGCACAAATACCTTCGCCGTCATGGTCTGCACCTGCTCCAGCGTTTTCAGGTACCCGGCCACGTCGTAAATAAAACCGATCTGGTACTTGTCCAGTATCTCCCGGCTGGAAAGGCAGTCCGCCAGAAACACCACGTCGTCCGGCGTCCGAAAGCCTACCATGTCGAAAAAGTGTCCGGGCAGGGGGATAGACGCAAAGCCCTCCGGCAGCTTGTCCGCCGTCAGCTCCGCCGCGTCGCTCTCCTGTGCCAGCAGAAACTTGTGCCGCAGGTCCTTGGGCGGATATCCGCCGTAGAGAAACGACGGCTCCAGCACCGGGTGCCGGGTAAACGCGCAGTCGATTCCCGGCGCGTAGATCCTACAGCCCGTCTGTCCCTGCAAATACCGGTTCCCGCCGATGTGGTCGGCGTTGGCGTGGGTGTTGTAGATCGCCGTCAGCTGCCAGCCGTTGGCGTCCAGCACCTGCCGTATCCTCCGCCCCGCGTCCTTGTCGTTGCCGCTGTCGATCAGGCAGACGTTTTTCTCATCCAGCCGGAAGAGGCCGATGTTGGTGGGGCTCTTGATGTAATACGTCCTCTCGGTAAGCTGTATCAGTTCGTACATAGCGGTATCCCCTCCGTTACTTTTTTGTATCGCCATCCGATCATGTTTTGTTGCTTCCTTGTCCTGTCATCCTATCAGTTTTTCCGCCTCTTTGTAATGTCATTCTATCATGTTTTGCTGCTTCTTTGTGCTGTCATCCTATCATATTCCCCCGCTTCTTTGTATTGTCATCCTATCATATTTTCCCGCTTCTTTGTATTGTCATCCTATCATATTTCCCCGCAAAACACAAGCGCCCGGCTGATAGCCGGGCGCTTGGTATTATGATTATGCGGGAAATCGAGCCCTTACTTGGCGTCCTTGATGGCAGCCTGTGCGGCGGCCAGACGGGCGATGGGCACGCGGAAGGGGGAGCAGGACACATAGTCCAGACCCACGCGGTGGCAGAACTCCACGCTGGAGGGGTCGCCGCCGTGCTCGCCGCAGATGCCCAGATGGATGTCGGGGCGGGTGGCGCGGCCCAGCTTGCAGGCCATATCCACCAGCTTGCCCACACCGACCTGATCCAGACGGGCGAACGGATCGCTCTCATAGATCTTGTTGTCGTAGTAAGCGGGCAGGAACTTGCCGGCATCGTCACGGCTGAAGCCAAAGGTCATCTGAGTCAGGTCGTTGGTACCGAAGGAGAAGAACTCCGCCTCGGTGGCGATGGCATCAGCGGTCAGCGCAGCGCGGGGGATCTCGATCATGGTGCCCACCAGGTACTTCATGTTCATACCGGCAGCAGCCAGCTCCTCGTCAGCGGTCTTGACCACCACGTCCTTGACGAACTTCAGCTCCTTGACCTCGCCCACCAGGGGGATCATGATCTCGGGCACCATGTTCCAGTCGGGGTGCTTCTTCTGGACGTTGATGGCGGCGCGGATGACGGCACGGGTCTGCATGACGGCGATCTCCGGGAAGGTGACGGCCAGACGGCAGCCGCGGTGACCCATCATGGGGTTGAACTCGTGCAGGGAGGCGATGATGGCCTTGATGTCGGCTACGGTCTTGCCCATATCCTTGGCCAGCAGCTCGATGTCCGCCTCCTCGGTGGGAACGAACTCGTGCAGAGGGGGATCCAGGAAGCGGATGGTAACGGGGCATCCCTCCATGGCCTCATAGATGCCCTCGAAGTCGCCCTGCTGCATGGGCAGCAGCTTGGCCAGAGCCTTCT
>ERZ827168.5156-NODE-5156-length-11212-cov-12.418930_pt1 | contig 11212 bp, 8 predicted proteins | sample MGYA00519868_ERZ827168 | MGnify/ENA primary metagenome ERZ827168 (study PRJEB31778, sample SAMEA3449271) | human gut metagenome | biome: human gut; feature: human-associated habitat; material: faeces | place: United Kingdom | collected 2010/2012 ...
GAAAGGGCTATTCTCCCCCCTTCGGGGGGAGAATAGCTTTTTGTCTACAGTCTGCACTATCAGTTTACCTTTTTTCCTCCGCCATTGCAAGCCCCGGTTTTTTTCGGTCTGTCAAAAAAAGCGTGAAACTTCCCGCCGATCGTGCTATAATCTTCTTGTTTTCAAAGAACCCTCTTTGTACACGCCTTTTTTGCAGGAGGAGACCATGTTTGATTCTTCCAAACTTGACGCATATCTGACCGGGCTTTGCCAAGCCCGCGATCTTCCCGGCGTGAGCGCCGCGATCATGGGGCCGGACGGCCTTGAATACGCCTTCAATTACGGCTTCCGCGACGGGGCCTTCACCCGCCCGGTGGACAACGACACCCTGTTCGGCGTCGCCTCGATGAGCAAGTCGATGACCGCGCTGTGCGCCTGTATCCTGGCCTGTGAGGGCAGGCTCGACCTGAACGCCCCGGTTTCGGATTTCTTCCCGGAATTTGAGCTGGCCGGTCAGCCGCGCGAGGCGGCGACGGTGCGCACGCTGGCGATGCACACGGCGGGCATCCCCCCGATGGAGCCGCTGGAATGGTCGATTGCCATGAACAGCGAGGGGCGCAGCGAAAGCGACTGGCTGCGCGAGATGAAGCGCACCGCGCCCAACAAGATGGAGACGATCGACCAGATCATCGCGTATATCGCGCACTGCGGCTACAACACGCTCGGCGCGCCGGGCGAGGTGATGAGCTACTCCAACGAGGGCTACGCCATCCTCTCTTACATCGTCGATCAGGCGGCGGGCGTTCCGCTCGAGCAGTTCATGCAGGCGCGCATCTTCGACCCGCTGGGCATGACCCGCACCATTCTGGATAACGGCGTCGAGGCCGCGCGCGCCCTCTCCGGCGGCAACATCACCAGTCTGTTCGAGGTGGAGGACGGCCGGCGCACCTGCGACGACTGCTGGAGCGTCCTGCCGCCGTTCCGCGGCTGCGCGATGGTCAAATCCACCTCGCGCGACATGGCGGCGTATTATCGCATGATCGCCAACATGGGCATGCACGAGGGCAAGCAGGCGATTCCGGCGCACGCGGTCGATCTGCTGGTCGGGCGCTATCATCCGCTTTCCCATCTGATGACGATGTGCATGGGGCTGAACAAGCGCGAGTTCGCGGGGCACGTCGTCTGCGAACACGCGGGCGGGCTGCACGGCGTATCGAGCAAGGGCGCTCTTCTGCTGGGCGAGGGCTACGGCTTCTCGGTGCTCTGCAATCAGGGCGACGAGGATATGGACGCGCTGCTCTACGGCATGCTCTGCGCGGTGATGGGGCTTCCGCTCGCCACGAATATGGATTGGTTCACCCCCGCGGGCCGCGATTTCAGCGCGCCGCATATGATCCGCGGGCGCTATATCGGCCACGAGGGCGTGCCGAGCATCCTGTGCATCCACTGCGAGGAGGACGGCAGCCATCTGCGCGGCACGCGCGACGGCGAGGATCTGCGCCTCGTTTACTGCGGCGGCGCGCGCTTCCTCGCCGTCAAGCCGGATGCGCCGGACACGGTCGTCTGCCATCTGGAGTTTTTGATTCGCGCCGGACGCGCGTGGGGCGTTCGCGTCGGCACACGGGTGTTCGAGCGCGATTGACGGCAAAACGCTGCATATTTTTCGTTTCACACGGTCATCCTTCTTTCAAAAGGGAGGGATGACCGTGTTTGTTTTTCTCAAAAACCGTCTGCGTCAGGCGCGGGAATGGCTGCTGGATTACGCCTATTGGGTGACGCTCGGCGCGATGATCGCCGTCATCGTCGGCACGGCGCTGTATACCGACCGTCTCCGTCAGGCGGAAAACGTGCAGGCCGCCGCCCCCGCGCCGGAGGTCGCCTCCCCTTCCCCCGCGTCGACCGCCAGCCCGTCGCCGCTGCCGACGCTCGCGCCCGTCCGCCTTCCGTCCATTGCGGGCGCGGTTCGCCCCGTTTCCGGCGGGCTGCTTCGCGGCTTCTCCGCGCTGCCCGTGCTTTGGCCGTCGCTTGACTGCTGGCAGGCGCATCCCGCCGTCGATTTGGGCGCGGCGAGCGGCGAAACCGCCGTCTGCATGCGCGACGGCGTGGTGCTCTCCTGCGTGCGGGATGATCTCTGGGGCTGGCACGTGGCCGTTCGCCAGACGGATGGCGCGGTCTGCACCTATTCGGGGCTGTCCTGCGCGCTCGTGCAGGCCGGTCAAAGCGTCGTGCGCGGCCAGCCGCTGGGCGACGTGATGGCGGCCGTCCCGGCGGAAAGCGAGCTCGGCGCGCACCTGCATCTTTCCCTCTATCGGGATGGCGAGGCAGCCGAACCCACGTTGCCCGATTGATTTTTCCAAATTTTCAAATTTTACCAATTCATCGAAAAGAACTTTCGAAATACATCAAATGATGGTATACTGAAACGTGAATAACGGCCTTTGTCTGATTTGGGGTCGAAATTCGCATGAGGGAAACGGAGGAAAAAAACGTGCTTGATTTTCTGAGCCGCGTCAGCGCGTATTGGGCTTCTCTTCCGGGAACGCATCTGCTTGTGTTCACGCTTGTGATTTGGGCGGCCTTTTCGCTGGTTCTGCTGGCCGACGCGCGCAACCAGCTCAACCAGTGGTGCTTCACCGGCGGCATGATGTTCAGCGTCGGCGCGCTCAAGGAATATCTGTATTACGGCCTCGCCCCATCGCTGATTGCCTCCGGCATATGGACGCAGGCGGGCGCGTCGCTGATGTATTCCGTCCTGAGCGCGGCTTTCTATTTACTGGCCATTCCCTGCGTGATGATGTTCGCGTTTTACTTCGCGCAGCTCAACCAAACCCGCTTCTTCCCGCTCCTGCGCGTCGTCGTCTGGCTTCCGGCCGTCTGCCTGAGCGTCCGTTTTCCGCCCGATCGGGTGGCGTCGCTCCAGCGCGACCCGGTGTTCTGCCTGAGCATCGCGGGGTACAACGTGCTGTTCGGCCTCATCGCCACGCTGATCCTGCTGCGCGCCCTCTGGATGGAGCGCCACGGCGGGCACAACCGGCAGCGCCGCCTCGTGGCGGTCAGCGTGCTTCTGCCGCTGTGGGTCTGGCTCGTCGCGGCGTTCCCCTATCACGCGCTGGGCATCCCCCATCTGGATAAAATCTGGCAGATCGAGCTGCCGGTCGTCCTGTTTACGCTGTGCTTCCTCCTCTATCATGCGTTTCGCGAGGGCATATGGGGCATGCGTCTCCGGCGCGAAACCTACGATTGGAGCGGGAGCGGCGAGGTGTTGCAGCGCAACACACAGTACGTCGCCCACGCGCTCAAAAACGACCTCAACAAGATCGACTGGTGCGCGGCGCTGCTGGATGAACGGCTCCCCGAAAACCGCGAGCTGCAAATCATCCGCGGCTCGGTCGATCATCTGCGCGCGCTCCTCCAGCGAACGAGGATGCACACCGGCCGCGTGGTTCTCAACCCCGGCGACTGCGACGTCCGCGCGCTGTTCGAGCAGATCATCCGCGAAACGCCGCACACCGACGCGCTGCGCATCGAAATCGACCGCTGCGACGACGCGCCGCTGTACTGCGATCCGTCGCACGTCCGCGAGGCGCTGACCAACCTCGTCGGCAACGCCGTCGAAGCCATGCGCGGCTCCGGCCGGATCACGCTTTCCTATGTCCGCACCGCGCGCAAAGCCTCCGTCTCCGTCTGCGACGACGGCCCAGGCATGACCCCGGCAGTGCAGAAGCGCATCTTCGAGCCGTATTACACCACCAAAACCTCCGGCGAAAATTTCGGTCTGGGGCTGTATTACTGCCAAAACGTGATGAACGTACACGAGGGCAGTATCCGCGTCAGCAGCGCGCCCGGGAAGGGCTGCACCTTTACCCTGATTTTTCCGCTGGCCGCACAAGGGAGGCGCAAACCGTGAGCACCATCCGCATCATGCTGGTCGAGGATGACCTCGATTATCGCTATCTGATCGAACAGGCGCTCCGCCGCGAGGCGGATTTCGAGCTTTGCACGAGCTGCACAGACGGAAAAAGCGCGGTGCAAACCGCGCTCATGGAACAACCGGATATTGTATTGATGGATCTGTGTCTCGCCCATTCGCCGATAGACGGCGCGGAGGCTGCCCGGCAGATTCGCCTGCAAACCGACGCGCGCGTCATCATCCTCACCTCGCGCGAGGATTTTGAAACGGTGATCCGCGCCAGCACACATGCCTTCGCCTCGGCCTATCTCTTCAAGAGCAATTTTCCCGTGCTCATCCCGATGATTCGCGAAACCGCGCAGGGCGTCACCTCGCAGGCGCATTTGATCTGCTCCGCGCTGCTCGCGCCGCTGACCGACGCGGAGCGGAGCGTTCTGCGCCACCTTCTGGGCGAAGACGTCCGCCTTCATTCCTCCAGCAAGACCATCTCCAACCAGCAGACGGGGATTCTGCGCAAGCTCGGCCTCCCCGGCAAAAAGGAGCTGACGCACATCTTCAGCGCCTACGGTCTGGGGAGCGCGGAGACGCAGGCGGATTGACGCCGCTCACCGCTCCCGGTTGATTTCCGGCATTTTCACGCGCCTGCTGAAAAACGGCAGGCCGTTCATCCATGCGCCGAGCAGCAGCGCCAGCAGCCCCCAGCGCAGCAGCGCGCGCCCGGTTTCCAGCACGCAGCAGCTCCGGCTGACATAGCGCACCGCCGCCGCGTTCGCGTCGTTCAGCGACCAGAAGCGCTTGGCGATGGAGGAAAGCTCCACCAGCACCTCCGGCACCCACTCCGTAAACACATACAGCGGATCAATCGAAAATTTCGCCAGCGCGAACGCCGCGCCCGCCAGCGCCGCATAGCCCAGCAGCATCAACAGCGCGCTTGCGATCATCCCCGCGAGCATATCCCGCGCGTACCGCGTTTTGAGCCGGTCGGCATAGAGGCAGACCCGCCCCCACGCCGCCGCGTTCAGCCGCGCCAGCAGGCTGAGCAGCAGCGCGACCCCAACAAAGAGCACCGCCCAGCGAATCGGCATCACCGCGCCGAGCGCCAGCTTGTCGTAGTTGTAAAAGCTCCCGCCGGGCTGCCACGTTTTCAGCGTGTTTTCCATCAAAATGGCGCTGCCCGTCGTCTTGTCCGCCGTTTTGGCGATCATCTCCACCGTCTGCATGGCGAGCGCGTTGGCGCTGGCCGACGTGATCGGGATATAGGCGATGTGCTCGTTCGTCTCGCCCAGCCGCCTTTCGGCCTTGATGACCCCCGCGACCTCGTAATCAAGCCCGCTGAGCGTCACGGTTTGGCCGACCGGCTCGTTGCCCGCGAAGAAGGAGAGCGCCATGCGCTCGTCGATCACGACGACGTTCTCCGCGCGCTTCACGTCCGCCTCGCTGATGAGCCGCCCGTCGAGCAGCGTTTCATGCGTCACGTCGAAATAGCCCGAGCCGACCGCGTAAACCGTCGCCTCCGCGCTCTGCGCCTCCGCGGAGAGATTGACCCCCTGCGCCCGCGCGCCGACCGCCCCGGCCGTGATCGAATCTGCGATGGAGGCCATCTGCTTCTGCGCTTCTTCGTAGAGCGCGTTCAGCTCGCCGCCCTCCTGCGTCGCCGCCGGCGCGGGCAGGATGTATTCCAGCCGCCCGCCGACGGTCAGCGTCAGCGCGCCGCCGCAGACCGTCAGCACGAGCCCCAGCAGCACCGCGAGCATGCCCCGGCGCTTTTTTTTATTCTCCATAGACCATGACCTCGGAACCGTCGCTGATGGCGCGATCCTCCATATAGGCCACGCGCTGACGGCTCAAATCATCCTGAATGGACACCGTGCTGCCGACCTCGGAGAGCACCTTCACATCCTGCTTTTTCACCTTGAGCACGCGCTGGCCGAGCGCGTTGCTTTCCTCGCTGACGATATAGACGTATCGGCTGTCCCCGCTGCCGCGAACGGCGCTGGCCGGGAGCAGCGTGGTGGAGCTGGACGCGCGGTAGCTCGCCGTCATCTCCACCGCGGCGGAAAACAGCGCCGCGCCGCCGCCGAGGTTTGTGATGTCCTTGTCGGTCAGCTTCACGTCGATATAGCGCTTGCCCTCTTCGTTCACGCCGCTGTCCGTCACCTTTTTGGTCAGCGTCTTGTCGCTGTCGCGCTTGACCGTGACCTGCGTGCCCTTGTCGATCTTCTTTTCGATCTTGCTCGTGTCCGCGCGCAGCACCGCGTCGCCGCCTTCGCTGCTGATGACGAGCGCGGCGGTCTTGCCGTCGTAGCTGTCGCCCGCCTTGACGTTGATCTCCACGATATAGCCGTCGTGCGGCGCGGTCACCTGCCGCGCCTGCTGCGCCAGCACATCCAGCGCGGTGATCTTCTCCTGCGTCGTGGCCAGCTTTTCGTTGAGCTGGCGGCTCTGGGTGATGTAATTGATGACGTTCTCGCTGATGCCCAGCCGGTTGGCGCTGTTGAATTTCTTCTGCGCCTCGTCCTGCGCGGCCTGCGCCGCATCGACGGCCTTCTGCGCGGCGGTCAGCGTCTCGTCCGTCTCGCCCGACGGCAGGCGGCCGCCCGAAAGCGTCACGCCCGCCAGCTTGGCGGCGACCTCGAGCTGCGTCTGCGCGGTCATGCAGTCGTCCTTGCTTTTCGCCAGCGCGTCGTAGGCCTCTACCCAGATTTCCTCGGTGCGCTTGAGCCGAACGTCGCCGTTTTTGCGCTCCAGCTCCATCAGCTCCTTCTGCGCCGCGTCGTATTCGCCGCGCAGGCTTTCCATCTCCTTGTCGTAGCCGGAGACCTCCGCCTCAAAGAGCACGTCGCCCGCCGCAACCCTGCGCCCCTTCGCCACGCGCACCCGCTTGATGGTCACGCTCTGGTCGGAAGCCAGCGCCAGCTTCACATCCTCCGTCTCCGGGAACGTGAGATTGCCGCTGAGCTTGATTTCCTCCTCCAGCTTGCCCTGCTTGGCGGTCACCAGCTTGACCTTGGCGGTTGAAATGGTTTTAATCGTGCCGGAAAAGAACATGCACAGGGCGACGACTGCCGCCAGCGTGACCAGTCCCTTGATGGCCATTTTTTTCATCGCTTTTGTCTTCCTTTACTTGAGTTCCGTGAGCTGGACGCCTTCCAGAATGTCGTTCTGGAAATACAGATAGATCAGCAGCGCGGGCAGAGTATACAGCGCCGCGCCCGCAAATTCCACGCCGGTGCTCTGCTGGGTCAGCTGATTGAAGACCACGGAGAGCGGATAAAGCTCCGTGTGCGTGGTCAAATAGGTCAGCGGCTGCTCGACCAGATTCCAGCAATCCGCAAACGAGAGCGCCACCGCCGCGCCGAGAATCGGCTGGCAGACGGGCAGAACCACGTGGATGAAGCAGCGCAGCGTGCCCGCGCCGTCAATCTGCGCCGCCTCGATCATGTCGCCCGGCAGGCCGACCATGTATTGCCGCAGCAGAAAGATGTAGAACGGCGCGACCGTCATCGGCAGGATGATCGCCCAGATCGTATCCAGCAGCCCCATCGCGCGCAGGGTGATGACGTTTGGCACCATCGTGACCTGAAACGGCAGGAGCATCAGCATGATGACGACGAAGAACAGCGCGTCCCGCCCGCGGAACCTGAAGCGGGAGAGCGCGTAGGCCATCGCCGGAATCAGCAGTGCCTGCCCGAAGAGAATCGCCGCGGTATACATCGCCGAATTGACGAAGTAGCGCAGAATCGTCATGTCCTCAATCAATATTTTATAATACTGGCTGAGGGAAAACATGTTGGGCGAGAGCTTGATTTCCATCAGGCTCTTCGCGTCGAAGCTGCCGCGCGTCTGCATGAACGCCTTGATTTCGCCGGGCGAAAAGAAGGAATACAGCGCCGTCAGCACCACCGGCAGCAGGATGACGATCGCCGCCGCCGACAGCAGCAGCCGCGCCAGAATGTGCCTGCGCCGGATATGCGCCGGGCGAACCGTTTGTTTTTCCATCCGCCTCACCTCAATTCAGCCCGCGCGCGGCTCGCCTTTGCAGGAAGAACAGCGCGCCGAACAGCGCGAACACGATCAGGCCGAAGGAATAGGCCGCCGCCGTCACCAGCTGGTAATTCAGCTTGCCGAACATGTTGTTCATGTAATTTTGCAGGGTGTACACCGAGTAATCCGGGTATGCGCCCGCGATGAAGTACACCTCTTTGAAGATCTTGAACGCATTGATCCACGCCAGCACGAACACCAGAAACGCCGTCGGCGTAATCATCGGCAGCGTAATGCGGAAAGCGCGGGTGAAAAAGCCCGCGCCTTCCAGCTGCGCGTATTCGTAGAGCGGCTGGGGAATGGATTGCAGCGCCGCCAGAAAGATAATCAGGCAGAAGCCCAGATTTTTCCACAGGAACATCAGCACGACCGGCAGGCGCAGCGCGCCGCTGGTCAGCCACATCACCCGCGTCATCCCCATCGCTTCAAGCGCGCGGTTCACCGGGCCGCCGTAATCGAAGATCACCAGCCACACCAGCAGAATCGCGGAGGACGGCGTGAGATACGGCATCAGCACGCTCGAGCGGAAGAATCCGCCGAACGGCTTGATCGCGCTCAGCGCGCTGGCCAGCAGAAAGGAAAACAGCCACAGCAGCGGCGCGCAGATCAGCGACAGCTCCATCGTGTTTTTCAGCCCCAGCAGAAACATGCTGTTCTGCCACAGATCCCGGTAATTCTGCAAGCCGACGAACGTGTTTTTGTAGCTTCCGTCCGTCAGGCTGTAGCCGATGCCGCTGAAAAAGGGCACGATGTAGAAGATCATCAGCATCGCAAGCCCCGGCAGCAGAAACAGCCAGACGGATTTTTTCTTTTCAAACATGCGGGTTTAGTTGCCCTCCAGCTTCTGCATTTGCAGGGTCTTTTCCAGCGCCGCCGCCAGCTGCTGGGCGTTCATCGCGCCGTCGAGATACTGCTGCACCTGCGTCGAGCCCTCATTCGTGTTCCAGATGAGGCTCTGCTGCACGGCCATGTTCTCGCCGAACGCGCGGTAGCTCGCAATCTGCTCCGGGGAGATTTGGTATTTGCCGCTCTTCTCGTAATCCTCGCGCCACTGCTTCATGGAATCCAGATTCGCTTGCAGCGATTCGCGGGTTTCCTCGTCCTCGGTCTTGTCCAGCGTCTTCTGCAAATCGGCAATCGAGCTGTCTATGTTCCGCAGGTTCTCCTCGTAATAGCTGTTGAGCACCGGCTCGTTCATCTCCGGGCTGAGCATAATCATGTCTTCCTTCAGCTCCAGCGCCCATGCGTCGGCCAGATATTCGGCGGCCTCGTCCCTGTGCTCGGAGAACGGGTTGATGAACGCAAACGTCACGCTCTGGCCGACCAGCGGCTTTTCGCCCTCCACAACGGAGAGCGCGACCGGCGTCGCCTGTTCTTCGTCAGCGCCGACATAGTTGTACACGCTCAGGCTCGTCCAATTGATCAAAGCGTCGCTCCCGTTGTACATCATGTCCTCGGTGTCCTCGTAATCCTCGGCCAGACCGAGGTTGTCCCAGTCGATGGCTTCAAACGCCTCGCACAGATCGAGCAGCGCCTGCGTGCCGCGGGTCAGGTTCTCCTCGCTCGCGTCCAGCCAGGTGAAATAATCGGCCAGCATCATGTAGAACACCTGAGAACGGAAATCATCCTTGGCGTAGCCCGGTTCGGCGATCATCACTTCCGGCGTCTCCTCGAGCCGCTTGTTGTTTGAAATATCGGCCAGAATCGTCAGCAGCCCCTTCCACGAGGTCGGCACCTCGTAGCCCAGCTTTTCGGTCAGCAGCTTGGTGTTCAGGTTCATCATATTGGCGTAGCAGGAGAGCGGCAGCGCGTAGATGTGGCCGTCCTTCATCACGTAATCCTTGATGAAGCCATACATGGCGTTCACCGCGTCGGAAATGGTCTGGCTGCCCTCCAATTCGGCCATAAAGCCGCGGTTCATCAGCGAGGTGAACGCGCTGCTCGTGCTGGGGAGGGTGTAGATATCCACGGAGGAATCGCGGTTCATCATGCTTTGCAGCAGGCTGTCCGTGTCCAGCGTCGTGGAGATGGAGATCATGTATTCCGGGTGCTTGTCGGTGAAGGCGTAATACGCCTTGTTGATCGAATCGACGTAGTCGCCGTTGGCGACGCGCATGCGCTGCGCGGGCAGCTTGTCAAGCGTCACGTCGCGGCCGACCACCGCATCGTAGCTGGCGAGCACGTACAGATCGCCGTAAACCACGCCGTTGCCGTTGGCATGCGACAGCGGCATGTCGCCGAATTCCTCCGGCTCGCCGAGGCCGTCCTCGCTGACGTCCATGCGCCAGACGCTGCCGGCGAGCACGTAATACATCTTGCCGCGCGCCTCGTCATATGCCAGGCCGTCGGGCGTTTCATAGCCGTTCGTCGGGAGCGCGCCCAGCTCGGCCGCCTCCTCGTTTTCAATGTCGTACAGCCAGAGCGTCGTGCTGGGCGTTTCGGTCGTATAATCGCCGACGGTCATCAGCAGCTTGCCCTCGGTATACGGCGCGATGTTCTGCACGTCGCCATCCACATCGACCGTCAGCGTCTCCACGCTTTCATCCTCGAGGTTGAGCGCCAGCAGCTCCAGCTCCTCGCCGTAGGAGAGCGCGTAGAGCATGCTGCCAAAGGAGCAGGGGTTGCTCAGGTTGCGGGTGTAGGTGTAGCTTTCGTCGCCATACGTCTCGACGATGCAGAGCGCGTCGCCCAGATCAATGATCTCGCCCAGCGACAGCGCGCCGTCATCCGCAATCAGCAGCTCGACGAGCTGGTTGGTCGAATTGCCGTCCTCATCGCTGATGGTCGCCATGCGGTAGAGCTTGCCGCCGACGGCATAGAGGTTGCCGTCCAGATAGGCATATTCGCCGTCGTTCAGCTCCAGCGCGCCGGGGGTCTCGCCGTCCCCGGTCAGCACGTTTTGCAGCTTGTCATAGCCTTCCACAGGGGTCAGCTTGCGGCTGGTGTTGTCCCACGTATAGAGTGTATCCCAGCTGGACAGCAGCAGCTTGTCGCCGTAGACGATCATGCTCTGAATGTAGTCGCTGAAGTCGTTCATGCCCTGCACGGCGATGGTCACGTTGCCCTCCGCCAGCGCCGCCGCGCCCAGCATCAGAGCCAGCGCGAGAAGAATCGAAAGTATCTTTTTCATTTTGGCGTCCTTTCTTTGTTTACTTCTTACTCCTTCAGTCAGCCTTCGGCTGACAGCTCCCTCGAAGAGGGAGCCTTGGTGCAGCTCCCCCTGCCTCCCTCCTTGAGGGAGGTGTTGAGCGTAGCGAAACGGAAGGAGTTCGTTACTCC
>ERZ827168.5157-NODE-5157-length-11212-cov-2.946939_pt1 | contig 11212 bp, 7 predicted proteins | sample MGYA00519868_ERZ827168 | MGnify/ENA primary metagenome ERZ827168 (study PRJEB31778, sample SAMEA3449271) | human gut metagenome | biome: human gut; feature: human-associated habitat; material: faeces | place: United Kingdom | collected 2010/2012 ...
TGAAATAGATGCGTTGTATCTCCATCTTACCAGATTTTTTCGATTTCGTCGACGATCCGTTCCGCCGCGTCGGGCACGGCCAGCGCCGCGATGTTGCGGGCGAGCAGCGTCCTCCGTGCGGGGTCGGCGAGCAGTTCGCCCGCCGTCTCCATGGCCCGTGCGGGCGCTTCGGCGTCGGCGACCAGAACGGCAGCCTGCCGGTCGACGAGTGCCTGCGCGTTCTTGGTCTGGTGGTCTTCGGCCACGTTGGGCGAGGGGACGAAGATCGTGGGCTTGCCCACCAGACACAGCTCCGAGACGGAGCAGGCGCCGCTGCGCGACACTACGACGTCGGCCGCGGCATAGGCGCGGTCCATACGGTCGATGAAGGCTCCCTGCCAGACGCCCGGCGCGGGATGTTCTTCGAGAAAGCGCCGCATCTCGGCCTCGTAATATTTGCCCGTCTGCCAGATCACCTGGAACGGCGGCCGGAACTCCTGCCGCGCGAGCCACGCCTTCATCGTCTCGTTGAGCGTGCGGCAGCCCAGCGAGCCGCCCACGACGAGCACCGTGGGGCGTGCGGCGTCCAATCCGAAAGCTGCCAGTCCTTCCAGCCGGTCGGCCTCGGTCGGCACGGCGAAGCGTCCGCGCAGGGGATTTCCCGTGTGCACGATCCGCTCGGCGGGGAAGAAGCGCTCCATGCCGTCGTAGGCCACGCAGATACGCTGCGCACCGCGTGCGAGGATCTTGTTCGTCAGACCGGCGTAGGAGTTCTGCTCCTGAATGAGCGTCGGGATTCCCGATCGCTGCGCGGCCCACAGCACGGGCCCCGAGGCGTAGCCGCCGAATCCCACCACGACGTCGGCGCCGAACTCGCGGATCGTGCGCCGCGCACGGCCGACGCTTTTGAGTACCTTGAAGGGCAGCGCCAGATTCGACAGCGCGAACCGCCGTTGCAGTCCCGCCGTCGGCAGCCCTACGATGCGGTAGCCCAGCGCCGGAATCTTCTCCATCTCCATTTTGCCTTCGGCGCCGACGAAGAGCAGTTCCACCCCGTCGCCGCAGCGGCGTTGAAGTGCTTCGGCCACCGCGACGGCCGGATAGATGTGGCCGCCCGTGCCGCCGCCCGAAAGAATGATGCGTTTTATCATATCGTTTTTGTCAGTCAAGATAATATTTTTTCTTTTCATCCTGCGTCAGCGGTCGGTTTTCGAACCGTTCGCGGGTTCTGTCGATCAGCTCTTGCAAAGGTTCGAATTCCCAGATGATGACATCCTTGTCGTAGCAGGAAACGAGCAGCTTTGCGTCGGGGCTGAATGATACGGCATTCCAAGATAGTTCCGATTTTTGAAATACGGCTCCGGATTCCGCATCCCAAATGTACACGTGGTAATAACCGTCAACCGAAACGACCAGTTTCCCGTCGGGACTGAACGCTACGGATGTCACCTCGTATTTATGTCCTTCGAACCAGAAGATCTCCTCGCCCGTTGCCGCGTCCCAGATGCGCACGGTTTTGTCGTCGGACGCGGAAACGATCCGCTTCCCGTCGGGGCTGAATACGGCGGAATTTACGCGATCGGTATGCCCCTCGAATTTGCGGATCACCTTGCCGGTTTCGATGCTGCACAAAGACACTGTATTACCGTCGAAAGTAAGGGCGATCTGCTTCCCGTCAGGGCTGAATACGGCGAAATACATATGATAGAGCCGACCTTCAAAACTGCGGATTTTTTCACCCGATTCGACATCCCAGATCTGTACAATATTACTATTGCCATCACCGGGAGCAGAAGCAATTTGCTTCCCGTCGGAACTGAAAGCAACAGAGTATGCAACATCTCCGGCATTAAGTTTGCGAATCTCCTTTCCGGATAGCGCATCCCAGATGCGCACGGTATGATCGGAGGAGGCCGAAACGATCCGTTCCCCGTCGGGGCTGAACACGATGGAGTACACCCTATTGGTATGTCCATCGAGCTTGTGGATCTCCCTGCCTGTTGCGACATCCCAGATATGTATGGTGTTATCATCAGAAGCGGAAGCGATTCGGGTCCCATCTGGACTGAATGCCGTGAAGTTTACACGGGAAGTATGTCCCTTGAACCTTCGGGGTTCGATCTCGGGGTCAAGGCGGACATCCCAGATATGCACGGTATTATCGTCGGAAGCGGATATGACCTGCTCTCCGTCGGGGCTGAATGCGATGGAGTTTACATAATGGGTATGTCCTTTGTGTTTGCGGATCACCTTGTTTGTCTCGACATCCCAGATACGCACGATTTGATCCCAACCCGCCGAAACGATCCCTTTCCCATTGGGGCTGAACGCTGCGGAGTATACAGAGCCGGTATGTCCCACAAGACAGGACACCTCCTTGCCTGTTTCAGCATCCCAGATGCGCGCGGTATCATCCGTAGATGCCGTAACGATTTGTTTCCCATCGGGACTGAATGCGGCGGAATTTACGCAATAGGTATGTCCTTCGAGTCTGCGAATTACCTTGTTTGTCTCGATATCCCAGATACGCACGGTACTATCATAAGATGCCAAAACGATCCGTTTGCCGTCGGGGCTGAATGCCGCGATACGTCCCATTGGGTAATCAATCTCTCTCCCATCCCACAAGTACTCAAGCTTGATCTCTTTCCATGTCTCGATATCCCAATAGCGCAACCTGCGTTCGTCAGCGAATAGGATCCGTTTTCCGTCGGGGCTGAATGCTACGAAGCCTTTTTTGTCTTTGCCTGTGAACCTGCGGATCTCCGCGCCGGATTCTGCATCCCAGACGCGGACGGTCTTGTCTTCCGATGCGGTGGCGAACCGCTTCCCGTCCGGGCTGAATACGGCACAGGAAACTCTGTCGGTATGCCCCCTTATGATCGCGGAGCGTTTTCCGTCGGCGACCCGCAGGGCCGCCTCCGCTTCGGGGCAGTAGGGGCGGTCTTCGGGATCGCCCAGTCTTTTCGGAAGCGCCTGCAAAGCCAGAAGCCGGGCCAGGTAGGAGTCGCCCCGATCGGCAAGGTCCGTCGCTTTTTCGGCCAGGAACCGGCTTTGGATCAGTTGCAGTCTGTTCCGCTCCTCCCGCTTGCGGCGCTCCTCCTCGATCTTCTCCTTTTCGTAACGTTGCCAGAGTTCGTCGAACCTTATCCGCAGCATGCCGGCCAAGGTCTTGATGAAGGCCTTGTCGCGTCCGGTCTCGTTCACGTTGCCGCCGATCCGCTCCCTGCTGGCCGGCAGATCGCGCAGGATCGCGGGGAAGCACTCCTCCGCTGCGCGGGCGGCGTGGGGGGTGCCTTCGACGATGAACGGAAATATGTTGTCGATGTTGTCGATTCCTTTTCGTCTGCCGATTTCGATGAAATCGGAGACCTCCTTGTTCACCCATTCGGATTTCGCCGACAGCGGGGAGCAGACGACGATGAGATGTGCGGACGCTTCGAGCGCCTCGTGGATTTGGGCCGGCAGGTTTCCCGCACTCAGCTCGTCGACATCCCGGAAGATCGGCCCGAATTCGGTCGGCAAATCCGGTCGCCCGTTCAATGTCGACGGCAAACGATAGTGCTCGAATTCGTGTTGGAGCCATGCCGCCCACTCCTCGTCTTCGCGTTTGTAACTGATGAATGCGTAGTATTTATGTTTGTCGTTCATGGTCGTTGTCTGAAATTTACCGTCCCCACGACTCGCGGTCGAGCGAGCGGTAGCCGATCGCCTCGGCGATCTGCGCCGTGCCGATCCGCTCGTCGCCTGCCAGATCGGCGATCGTGCGCGCCACTTTCAGGATGCGGTCGTAGGCGCGTGCCGAGAGGCTGAGCCGCTCCATGGCCCGTTCGAGCAGCATGCGCGCTTCGGCGTCGATCGGGCAGTATTCGCGCACCATGCGGCCCGTCATCATCGCGTTGGTGTAGACGCCGGCCACGCCCCTGAATCGGTCGCGCTGCACTTCGCGGGCGCGGACGACCCGCCGGCGGATCGCGGCGCTCGGTTCGCCGCGTTCGGCGGAGGCCATCTCCTGAATCGATACCGGCGTCACCTCGATGTGCAGGTCGATGCGGTCCATGAGCGGGCCGGAGATACGGCCCAGATAGCGATGTACGGCGCCCGGCGGGCAGGTGCATTCGCGCGTAGGATGGTTGTAGTAGCCGCATGGGCAGGGGTTCATCGCCGCCACCAGCGTGAAGTTGGCCGGATACTCGACGCTGTAACGCGCCCGCGAGACGGTGATGCGCCGCTCTTCGAGGGGCTGCCGGAGCACTTCGAGCACGTTGCGGCCGAATTCGGGCAGCTCGTCCAGAAAGAGGATGCCGTTGTGCGCCAGCGACACTTCGCCCGGACGGGGCGACTGTCCGCCGCCGATGAGCGCCACCTGCGACGTGAGGTGGTGCGGTGCGCGGAAGGGCCGTTCGGCGAGCAGGCCGCGGTGCGCTCCGATCTTGCCCGCGACGGAGTGGATCTTGGTCGTTTCGAGCGCTTCGTCGAGCGTCAGCGGCGGCAGAATCGAGGGCAGCCGGCGTGCGAGCATCGTCTTGCCCGAACCCGGCGCGCCGATCATCAGCACGTTGTGGCCGCCCGCCGCCGCGATTTCGAGCGCCCGCTTGACGGCTGCCTGCCCCTTGACGTCGGCGAAATCTTCGGCGTAGCCGCCCTCTTCCTCCGCGAAGGCGGCGGGAGCTGCCGCCGGTGCGATCGTCCGGTCGCCGCGCAGGTACTCCACCGTCTCGCCCAGCGATGCCGCACCGATCACCTCCACGCCCTCGACCACGGCCGCTTCGCAGACGTTGTCGCATGGGACGATCAGGCGCCGCAGCCCCTCTTCGCGGGCCTTGACGGCCATCGGAAGGATGCCGCGCACGGGTTTGAGCGTTCCGTCGAGCGACAGTTCGCCCGCCAGCATCGTCCCGTCGAGCGCCTCGGCCGGAACCTGCTCCGTGGCGGCGAGGATGCCCACGGCGATCGGCAGGTCGAAACCCGCCCCCTCCTTGCGCAGGTCGGCCGGAGCGAGGTTGACCACCAGCTTCTTGCCCGTCATCCGCAGCCCCGTGTTTTCGAAGGCCGAGCGGATGCGCTGTTCGCTCTCCTTGACGGCGTTGTCGGGCAGCCCGACCAGAAAGAGGCCCAGTTGTCCGGCCGCGGCGACGTTGACCTCGACCGAGACCGTCACGGCGTCGATGCCTGCGACGGCTCCTGCTGCGATACGGACGAACATGGCCTTAGAAGGGGGCTTCGTCGCCGAGCGGGCGGGGCGTGATGTCGAATTCGGTGGAGACCATCGATGCGGGGCCGGGGGCGAAGCCTGCCGGTGCGTTCGAATCGCTGGCGAAATCGTCGTACTGCTGCCCCGGTGCGGGCGCGCCGCCCGGCAGCAGGTCGGCGTCGTCGATGTCGGCGAAGCGCGCCTGATCTTTCAGGAAGCGCAGCTTGACGTCGGTCACGGCACCGTTGCGGTGCTTGGCGATGATCAGCTCGGCCATACCCGCCGTGGGCATTCCGTTCTCGTCCTGGTTGATGCCGTAGTATTCGGGACGGTGGATGAAGGCCACGATGTCGGCGTCCTGCTCGATGGCGCCCGACTCGCGCAGGTCCGACAGCTGCGGCCGCTTCGAGCCGCCGCGCAACTCGGTCGAACGGTTCAGCTGCGAAAGGGCGATGATCGGGACGTTGAGCTCCTTGGCGATGGCTTTGAGCGTGCGCGAGATGAACGACACCTCCTGCTCGCGGTTGCCTCCCTTGGCGGCCTGCGGGCCGCCGGTCATCAGTTGCAGGTAGTCGATCATGATGATCTTGATGTCGTTATGTATTTTCAGACGGCGCGCCTTCGAGCGGAACTCGAAGACCGACAGCGCCGGCGTGTCGTCGATGAAGAGTTTGGCGCTTCCCAGCGGCTTGGTGGCCGATTCGAGGTGGCGCCACTGTTCGGGCGAGAGCCGTCCCAGTTTGAGGTCGTTGCCCGGTATGCCCGTCTCGGCCACCACCAGACGCATCATGAGCTGGTGCGCCGGCATTTCGAGCGAGAAGAAGGCGACCGCCTGCTCGTGGTCGACCGACATGTTGCGCGCCATGGTGAGCGTGAAGGCCGTCTTACCCATCGAGGGGCGGGCGGCGATGATGATCAGATCCGACGGCTGCCAGCCCATCGTCACGCGGTCGAGCGCCATGAAGCCCGACGGCACGCCGTTGAAGGCGCTCTTGTTCTTGGCGTTCTCCTCGATCTGCGCCAGCGTGCGCGCCAGCACGTCGGCTGCCGACTGCACGGAGCGTTTCACGTGTCCTTCGGCCACCTTGAAGATCTCCTGCTCGGCGAAGCCGATCAGGTCCGTCACGTCGGTCGATTCGTCGTAGGAACGGCGCTGAATTTCCGTGGCCGAGCGGATCAGTTCGCGCTGCACGTACTTCTGCGCCACGATTTTGGCGTGGAACTCGACGTTGGCGGCCGAACCGACCTTCTGCGTGAGCTGCGCCAGATAGGAGGCGCCGCCCACCTTTTTGAGCTCCTTCTTGACTTTGAGCCGCTCGGTGACGGTGTAGAGGTCGATCGGCTTCAACTCCGACGACAGCTCCTCGATGGCGCGGTAGATCAACCGGTGCTCCTCGGTGTAGAAGGCTTCGGGGGTGACGAATTCCTGTACGGTGATGATCGAGTCCTTTTCGAGCATCAGCGCACCCAGCACGGCCTCTTCCAGTTCGACGGCCTGCGGCGGGACGTTGCCGCCCATTTCGGTCAGTGCGGCGTAGGCTTCGCGGTTGCGTGCGGACGGTGTCGTATTGTTTTCCTGTGACATGGCATTCGGTTTCGGATTCAAAATTACGCAAAGCTGCGCAATAAATAAAATTAAGTGTGAAAAATAAAATATCCGTCCGCAAAAACGGCCGGAGACGTTTCGTGCCGAGAGGAGCATCGCCCGGCGATGTCGGCAGTCCGTCACCGCCCCGCGCGGCGGCCTGCAACTCGCTCCGGCTCGTGCGGCTCCTCCGCCGGCGGCCAACCGAAGCCGCATCGGCACCGTTCGCAGGGCGTCTGACGGTACATTTTCCCGCCCGTCATCCGTCGAGGCCGAACTCCCGCTGCGGGACGGCCAGCACCGCGACGCTCAGCCGGCAGTCGGGCGCGGCGCGCAGGATCGTCTCGGCGCATGAGAGCAGTGTGGCGCCCGTAGTGAGCACGTCGTCCACCAGCAGGAGATGGTGCCCCGCGAGCCTTTCGGGACGGCGTACGGCGAAGATTCCCTCGACGTTGTCCCACCGCTCGGCGTGGCGGTGGAGCGCTTGCGCGGGGTTGTTGCGGATGCGGCGGTCGACCTCGGCGCGGAGCGCGCGGGCGATCCCCTCGGCCAGGTACTCCGCCTGATTGTAGCCGCGGCGCAACCGTTTGCGCCAGTGGAGCGGCACGGGGACGATCCGGTCCACCGTGTCGTAGAGGCCGCTGTCGGCCAGGCAGTGACCGTACCATACGCCCATATCGCGTGCAAGGCGCCATGCGCCGTCGTATTTGAAGCGGTGGATCAGCTCGCGCCACCCGCTGCCGGGGATGAAGTAGAGGAAGGCTGAGGCCTGTTCGACGGGAACCAGCGCCGAAAGTCGTTCCCACAAGGGATTGTAGGTCGCGTAGCAGAAACCCGTGAGCGGCACGGCATAGCGGCAGCGGGTGCAGACCACGCGGCTGCCGGGCGGCATCTCGCCGCCGCAGACCGGACACCGCACGGGAAAGAGCAGCCGTCCGACGCCGCGCACCGTATCACTGAGGATCGACATCGCAGCTGAGCGTTACGGTTTGGAACTCTTTCGCACCGAGCGTCTGCCGGAGCACCTCGCGCAGCACTTCCCGGGCACGGGAGGCCGAGGCGCCGCTCTCGATTTTGAGCAGGAATTCGGTGATGTACTCCTCGCGGATGCGGTCGACGGGCGGAGCGACCGGCCCCATGGCCCGTCTGCCGAAACGGCCGCGCAGCGCCACGGCGAGCGCCGCCGAAGCCCGGTAGAGCAGGTCGCGGTCGCGCTGGCGGAGCGTCAGGCGGATCAGCCGTGCGTAGGGCGGATAGGCGAAGGTGCGGCGTTCGGCCAGCTGCGTGCGCGCCATCGCTTCGTAGTCGCCCGCGGCGACCTGCCGGATGACGGGGTGTTCGGGCTCCGTGGTCTGGATCACCACTTCGCCCGCCGCGTCGCGCCGTCCGGCGCGTCCGGCCACTTGCGTCATCAGCTGGAAGGCGCGTTCGGCGGCGCGGAAATCGGGTGCGAAGAGCAGGTTGTCGGCGTTGAGGATGCCTACCAGCGAGACCCGTGCGAAGTCGAACCCTTTGGTAATCATCTGCGTGCCGACCAGCAGGTCGCTCTGCCCGCTCTCGAAGCGGTCGATAATGGCGCGGTAGGCGCGTTCGGAGGTCGCCGTGTCGCGGTCGAGCCGCTCGATGCGCGCCGCGGGGAAGAGGCGCGCCAGCTCCTCCTCGACCTTCTCGGTGCCGAATCCCGCGGGGGTTACCTCACCGGCCCTGCACGCCGGACAGCGGACGGGGACGGTTTCGACGTGGCCGCAGTAGTGGCATTGGAGGCGGTGGTCGCGCTTGTGGTAGGTGAGCGTCACGTTGCAGCGGGGGCAGCGGGCCGTCCAGCCGCAGGCGCGGCACTCGACGTAGGGGGCGAATCCGCGGCGGTTCTGGAAGAGCATCGCCTGCTCGCCGCGGGCGAGTACGTCGGCGAGCTTGTCGAGCAGCAGGCGGTTGAAATGGGTCTTGCGCTCGTTGCGCTTGACGGCGCGCAGCGTGTCCGAAACGAGCACGAGCGGCGGCCGAGCGTCGCCGTAGCGCTCGTCGAGCGTCGCCAGCCCGTACTTGCCGCTCAGTGCGTTGGCGTAGCTTTCGAGCGAGGGGGTGGCGCTGCCCAGCACCGTGCGGGCCTCCCGCAGGCGTGCCATGACGACGGCCACGTCGCGGGCGTTGTAGCGCGGCTGCGCGTCGGTCTGCTTGTAGCCCGTGTCGTGCTCCTCGTCGACGACGATCAGTTGCAGGTGCCGCAGCGGCAGAAAGAGCGCCGAGCGGGCGCCGACGACCAGTTCCCCGCCGTCGGAGCGCGTCAGGCGCAGGTAGCTTTCGGTGCGGCGCGCGAGCGTGAGCTTCGAGTGGTAGGCTGTCACGCGGCTGCCGAAGATGCGTTCGAGCCGCGCGATGAGCTGCGCCGTGATGGCGATTTCGGGCACGAGCAGCAGCACGTCGCCGCCGCGGGCGAGCGCCTCGGCGATCAGGTGGATGTAGAGCTCGGTCTTGCCCGAACCGGTGATGCCATGCAGCAGCACGGTGCGGCGTCCGGCGTCGAAGTGGCCGCGGATCGTATCGAGGCAGCTCTGTTGGGCCGGTGTGAGTGTCGGAAGCTGGAACCGCACGCAGCCGCGTTCGACGCTCCGTTCGCGGCGGGTGAGCGTGACGAGGCCCTTCTTCTGCAATGCCGCCAGCGTCGCGGCGTCGGCCTCCAAGAGCCGTCGGGGCACCTCGCCGGTTGAGATGCGGTCGCCGCCCTCGGCCGAAGCGATGGCCAGGAGCGCGGCGTACTGGCGCGGCGCCCGCCGCGAGAGCCGCTCCATGAGGTCGTGGAACCGCTCCTCGTCGTGCAGCGAGGCGTCGAGCGCCGCGTAGAGCTCGGTGCGGGGGCGGTATTCGCGGTCGGCGAACTCCTGTTCGCTGTTGCCCGACGGTTTGATCGTCTGCGGCAGGGCGAAGCGCATCACCTCGCTCAGCGTGCAGAGGTAGTAGTCGGCCATCCACTCCCACAGGGCGCGCTGCCGCGCGTCGAGCAGCGGACGGTCGTAGAGTACCCGCGAGACGGTCTTGATGCGGGGGAAGTCGGGCCGCCGGCCGTGGATGCGCCAGACGATGCCCGTGTAGATGCGCCGCGCCCCGAACTGCACGGCCACGGCCTGCCCCTCCTCCACGTCGAGACCGTCGGCGACGGCGTAGGTGTAGGCGGGCTGCGCCAGCGGCAGGACGATATCGGCGTAACGCTCCATCGGGCAGGTCAGCGGAGTTGGGTCAGTTTGCGGAATCCTTCGCCGTAGGTGCCCGAAACCGATGCGATGGTGACGAAGGCTTTGGGGTCGACGTCGCGGGCGATGCGCAGGACGTGTCCCGCGTCGCGCTTGTAGCAGACGACCATGACGATGCGGATTTCGTGGCGCGAGTAGCCGCCCGTGGCGTCGATGAGCGTCACGCCGCGGTCGGCTTCGTGCAGGATCGCTTCGGCCATGCGGTCGTAGTCGGCCGTGACGATGAAGATCTGGTTCGACTGCTGGCTGCCGGCCATGAGCAGGTCGACCGACGTGCCGACGACCACCGTGACGATGTAGCCGTAGACCACGTCCGAGAGGCCGTAGCCTACCAGCAGCGTCGAGCCGATGATGAGTATGTCGGTGTAGATGATGACTTTGCCGTAGGCGACGCCCCAGTATTTGTGGAAGATTTTGGCGACGATGTCCGTGCCGCCCGTGGCGCCGCCGGCGGTGAAGCAGACGGCCATGCCGGCGCCTGCGAGCAGTGCGCCGAGGATGATCGTGAGCAGCTTGTCGTCGAGCCCCAGCACGTCGCCCGACGGCGGGTAGTGGACCATGAAATAGGGTTCCATGAGCGCCATGAATCCCGATGCCACGACGATGCAGAAGAGAGTCTTGAAACCGAAGTTCCACCCCACCGTCAGCCCCGACAGGAGCAGCAGGAAGGCATTGATCGTCAGGAAGACCGTACCGATGCGGATGTCGACGCCCCACATTTCGGCGGCCGTGTGGCTGACGATCATCGCCAGCCCCGTGCCGCCGCCGGCGGCCACCTCCATGGGCTTGATGCAGGCGATCCACCCGAACGAGTAGATCAGCAGGCCCGCGGTCATGAGAACATATTCCCGAAGGGTTTTCAGCAGGTTGGGGAAGGCAATGTTTCGCATAGGCGCTATCGATTGGCGACCGTCGCGGCGGACGGTCGGAGGTTTCGGTTGAGGAGCGGTCGTCAGACCTTGTTGAGGGCTTCGAAGCCCTTGCCGTAGACGCCCATGACGGAACCCACGGAGATGAAGGCGTCGCCGTCGACGCCGCGCACCAGTTTGAGCAGCTGGGAGGTTTCGCGCTTGCGGCAGACCACGACCACGACTTTGATGTCCTCCTTCGAGTACCAGCCCGTAGCGTCGAGGATCGTGGCGCTGTGGCGCGTGGTGGCGATGATCTGGTCGGCCATCGCCTCGTAACGGCGCGTGAAGACGAAGA
>ERZ827168.5160-NODE-5160-length-11208-cov-6.933291_pt1 | contig 11208 bp, 11 predicted proteins | sample MGYA00519868_ERZ827168 | MGnify/ENA primary metagenome ERZ827168 (study PRJEB31778, sample SAMEA3449271) | human gut metagenome | biome: human gut; feature: human-associated habitat; material: faeces | place: United Kingdom | collected 2010/2012 ...
CGCAGATCCGCGCCCAGATCGGCGTGACCACCAGCGAATACGACAAGGAGAAGCTTCAGGAGCGCCTTGCCAAGCTCGCCGGCGGTGTGGCCGTCATCAAGGTCGGTGCTGCGACCGAGACCGAGATGAAGGAAAAGAAGCTGCGCATCGAGGACGCGCTGAACGCGACCCGCGCGGCTGTGGAAGAGGGCATCGTCGCCGGCGGCGGCACTGCCTATGTCAACGCCGTTCCCGCTGTGGAAAAGCTCATCAGCGAGGTTGAGGGCGATGAGAAGACGGGTGTTCAGATCATCGTCAAGGCGCTGCAGGAGCCGATCCGTCAGATCGCGGCCAACGCCGGTATCGACGGCAGCGTTGTGCTTGAGAAGATCAAGACCAGCGGTAAGGTCGGCTACGGCTTCGACGCCTACAAGGAAGTCTACTGCGACATGATCTCTGCGGGTATCGTTGACCCCGCGAAGGTCACACGCTCCGCGCTGGAGAACGCTGCGTCCGTCAGCGCCATGGTGCTCACCACCGAGTCCCTCGTTGCCGACAAGCCCGAGCCTCCCGCACCGGCCGCTCCCGCCGGCATGGGCGACATGGGCGGCATGTACTAAGAGAATACGCCAGACGGCGCCTGCTTTCAGCGGGCGCCGTTTTTTTGCCGCAAACCAAAGCTGTAAACCTTTGTGAAAATAATGGTTGACAGACGGGGGGCTTTGTGGTTTAATGCTACAGTAATCTTACTGTGGCCCGGCGATGACCGGGGCGTATTCTGGGAGGAATTCTATTATGAGCGAAATGCAGCAGGCGGCAGTGGCCGCCAGAAAGTCGAAGATGAGTGTGCGGGACATCTGCTACGCAGGCCTCTTCGCGGCGGTCATCGCCGTGATGGCGCAGATCTCCATTCCGATGCCTATGGGCGTGCCCATGACCATGCAGACCTTTGCCATCACGCTGGCGGCTGTGGTGCTGGGCAGCAAGCTCTCCACCATTTCGAGCCTTATCTATATCATCATGGGCGCGGTGGGCCTTCCGGTCCTCGCCAACTTCTCCGGCGGCTTTGATAAGTTCGTCGGCCCCACCGGCGGCTTTCTGCTCTCCTTCCCCCTGATGGCTTTCATCATCGGCTGGGGCGCGGAGCACCGCAAGGACTTCAAGGGCGCGTATGTGATCGCGCTGGTCGTCGGCACGGTGGTCAACTATGTGGTGGGCGTGGCGCTGTTCTGCGCCGTGGCCAAGGCGAGCGTCGCCACCGGCATCACCGCCTGCGTGCTGCCCTTCATTCCCACCGCCATCATTAAGGCGATCCTCGCCTCCGTGATCGGCTTTGCCATCAGAGAGCGTGTGCCGGAGCTGAAGAAATGATCCATCTGCGTCCCCACCACCTGCTGTGCACGCAGGGTTACTCGGGCAAGGGCTACGATGAGAACTTCGTTGCGCACATGAACGAAGTCGTGCACGAGCTGAGAAATGTGCCCGGCACCAGGATCATGCTGACCTTCTCCACGGACACGCTCTGCTCCTGCTGCCCCCACAAGGAGGGCGAGGATCTATGCGACACGCAGGAAAAGGTGAAGCGCTTCGACCGCAAGACGATCGAGTACTTCGGCCTTGAGGAGAGGGAGTATGTCTATCAGGACTTGATCCGCGAGATCGACGAAAAGATGACGAGCGAAATGCTCGCGGACATTTGCCGGGATTGCGAGTGGTTCCCCATCAGCGCCTGCCGGAAGAATATCTGCGGCAACAAGTGAAAATTTGTGAAAGCGACGAAAGGCGAAGCTGACCGACTGGTCGGCTTCGCCTTTTTCCTCGTTTGCAGCAGCGCGCGGGAAGATTGCAAACCTGTGCGATATGCTGTGATTTTTGGAGTTTTTGTGATAAATAGTCCCTTAAAATTGCAATTTTCATTTCGGTTAAAAATGCTGCCGGAAGATGCGGCAACGGCGCGTTGACAACCGCCTTACATGAACTTTACATAAATTTTACATTTTCTATTGATTTATTTTGGTTCTGTGGAATGATAAATACTCAAACGCACGCTGAATAAAGCGGCGTGCAAATAAGAAAGGAAGTATATAATTATGAAGAAGCTTCTTGCAATGCTCCTTGCCGGCGTTATGGTGTTCGGCCTTGCTGCCTGCGGCTCCAAGGACGATGCCCCCGCCGACGGCGATCAGCCGGAAGAGGTCGGTTTCACCGGCAGCTACCTGATGGGTACCGGCTCCGCTACCGGCAACTACTACAACTTCGGTAACGCGGTCTGCACCGTTGTCAACCAGAAGACCGGCGCCAACCTCACCGTTAACGCTACCGGCGGCTCCACCGAGAACGCCCGCCTGCTCGGTGCCGGCGAGAACGAGTTCGCTATGATCCAGTCCGACGTTTACAGCTATGCACACCAGGGCATCGAGCTGTTCGACGGCACCCCCATCACCAACTTCAAGGCTGTTACCGCCTGCTATCCCGAGATGGTACAGATCGTTGTCCGCAAGGACAGCGGCATTCAGACCGTTGAGGACATGCGCGGCAAGAACGTCTGCGTCGGCGCTGTCGGCTCCGGCTATGAAGTCGCCGCCCGTCAGATCCTCGACATCTACGGCATGAGCTATGACGACATCAACGAGACCTTCGCTGACCAGTCCACCGCGAAGAACGGCGTGCAGGACGGCACCTTCGATGCCATGTTCCTTTGCTCCGGCTATCCCAACGGCAACGTCACCGAGCTCTCCCTCGGCGGCAACATTGAGCTTGTCAGCATCGACGATGAGCATCTGGCCGCTCTGATCGAGAAGTATCCGTACTACTCCGCTTTCACCACCGAGAGCGATGACTACAACCTCGGTCACTCCGTCACCTCCGTGGCTGTCAAGTGCATGCTCGTCTGCCTCGACACCATCTCCGACGATGCTATCTATGACCTGACCAAGACCATCTACGAGAACCTCGACGAGATCAGAGAGATCAACAAGAAGGCCGATTACATGAGCCTTGAGGACGCTCTGTCCGGTATCCCCAGCGACCTGCATCCCGGTGCTGCCAGATACTATGAGGAGCAGGGCCTGACCATTCCCGATTATCTGAAGTAATTACCGCTCATCGCAGGCAGTCAGGGCAGACCCTTCCGCCCTGACTGCTTTTTTCCCTAAACTGAATGAAGGAGAATCACCCGATGGCACTTTTTAAGAAGAAAAAACCTGTGGCTCCCGAAGAGATCGACCTCGAGTCGATCGACCGTGAGTCAAAGTACAAAATATTCTCTGAAAAAGGGGATAAGATCATCAAGGTCGTGCTGACGCTGTGGGCGCTGTTCCAGCTCTATGCGTCCATTTCCAACAAAGTCCCTCTTCAGATCCTGCGCTATGCCCACCTGGGTCTGGCGATCACCATGGCGTATATCCTCTACCCCGCTACGCAGAAGTCCAACCGCAACAAGCTGCCTTGGTATGACTGCGTTCTCGCCGGCACGTTTGCCTGCGTTGCCGGTTACTTTATTTTGAATTATTCCGCGCTGCAGTTCCGCGCCGGCGCCTATACCATGCTTGATACGATCATGGCGGGGCTTGGCATTGCGCTCGTGCTGCTGGCCTGCTGGCGCGTTGTCGGTCCGCCGATCGTGATCATTGCCTCCTGCTTCTTTGTCTACGGTATGGTGGGCAACTATCTGCCCGGCTTTTTGCAGCACCGCGGTTTCTCGCTCAAGCGCATCATCACGCACCTGTTCATCACTACCGAGGGCGTGATCGGTAACCCGCTGGGCGTCTGCTCAACCTACATCTTCCTGTTCATCCTCTTTGGCGCGTTCCTGGAGAAGACCGGCATCGGCCAGTTCTTCATTGACCTTGCCAACGCGCTGGCCGGCTGGGCAGCCGGCGGCCCGGCGAAGGTCGCAGTCCTGTCCTCCGCCCTTCAGGGTACGGTTTCCGGTTCCTCCGTGTCCAACACGGTCTCCACCGGTTCCTTCACCATTCCGATGATGAAATCCCTCGGCTACGAGCCGGAATTTGCCGGCGCGGTCGAAGCGGCCGCTTCGACGGGCGGCCAGATCATGCCGCCGGTCATGGGATCTGCGGCGTTCCTGATCTCCGAGACCTGCAACGTGCCGTATCGTGAGCTGATGCTCATTGCCATCATTCCCGCGCTGCTGTACTTCACCGGTATCTGGATCAGCGTCCATCTGGAAGCGAAGCGCCTCGGTCTCAAGGGTCTCCCGCGCGAGAAACTGCCGAAGGCCTGGCCGCTGATGCGCGATAAGGGCCATCTGATCCTGCCGCTCATCGCCATCATCTACCTGATGCTTTCTGGCTTTACCATCACCCGTGCCGCGCTGCTCGGCTGCGCCATCTGCATTATCGTTCCCTATCTGCGCAAGGGCACCCGCGTGCCGTTCCTGCAGATCTTCACCGCGCTGCCGCAGGCGGCGCGCAGCGTCATCTCCGTGGCGACCGCGTGCTCGACCGCCGGTATCATCATCGGTATGGTCACGCTCACCGGTCTCGGCCAGCGCATCGGCGCCGGTATCTTTGACCTTGTCGGCAACAACGTGTTCCTCGCCCTTGTGTGCGCGATGTTCACCTCCCTGCTGCTCGGCATGGGCGTTTCCACCACCTCGAACTACCTCATCACCTCCACCATCGCAGCGCCCATCCTGATCAAGGCCGGTATCCCCCTGCTTGCGGCGCATATGTTCTGCTTCTACTTCGGTATCGTGGCAGACATCACGCCTCCCGTGGCGCTTGCCGCCTATGCGGGCTCCGCCATCGCCAAGGGCAACGCCTTCAAGACCGGCGTGAACGCGACCAAGCTTGCCATCGCGGCCTTTCTGATCCCGTATATGTTCGCACTGAACCCCAAGATGATCATGATCGGCGGTACCTTCATCGAAGCGCTGCCGATGATCCTCACGGCGATCGTCGGCCTCGTCGGCATCGGCGGCGGCTTTATCGGCTACCTGAACGGTAAGCTTTCCATGCCGCTGCGTCTGCTCTCCTGCGCGGGCGGTCTCTGCCTGGTCATCCCCGGCAACCTGACGGATATCATCGGTATCGTCGCCGTTGCCGCTGTGTTCTTCATTACCCGCATCGAAAACCGCAAGGCGGCTCATGCTGAGGTAAAGTAAGAGACAAAAAAAACAATCAAAAAGAAGTCGGGAAACTTGTGTTTCCCGACTTCTTGAAATTAGGTTCGCCGCCTTCAGCGCTTTGCAAAGCGGGTGCCAAACCGCTCGCCGATCGTTTCGCGCAGCAGCGCGCGCAGCTCGCTGACCTGCTCTGCTGTAAGAGCGCGCTTTGGCAGGAGGTATACCTCCTGTGTGTTGACATAGAGAAGATACATGGAGCTGAGCTCATAAACGCAGGCAAGCTTCGTGATGAGAAAAGAAGAGTCGCCCTTGTGCGACGGAATACAGATGCGAATACGATGGGCGTCGATCGTGACATCGTAGTCGCACCCGAGCGTATTGTGGGGAGAGGCCAGATACTGCCGGATACCCTTCTCCGCACCCGCGAAGAGAAAAATGCCCCAGATCAGATAGGCGAGGGCAAGAAAAAATACGAGATAATTCACCGTTCCCAACCCCAGTGCGCCGCCGATGGCATAGAGTATGGAAACGCCGAGCACGAGGAACATGATTTGCAGCGCGCGGCGGTGGCGCAGAAAAAGACCGTAATAGGTCGCCTTGCGAAAGTCGGAAACGGTGATGAAATAGTTTACATGGATCGTCTGCATAATGAGTACCTTTCTGAGGCGTAAAAGATGTTTCTATTATACGGGTTGCGGTCGGAATTGCAAGAGAGTGTTTCCGTTTTCCGGGAATCGAAAAGGAGGAGAACGAATTGATCAGTGGTTTGGACTATTTTCGGGAGTTAAACATTGCCTCCGTGCTGCTGCGGTTGGTGCTGGCAATGGCCTTTGGCGGCATGATCGGCCTTGAGCGCGGACGCAAGCACCGCGCGGCAGGCTTTCGCACCTATATGCTCGTCTGCCTCGGGTCGGCGCTGACCAGCATTCTGAGCCAGTATTTGTTCGTACAGCTCAGTACCGTCTGGGCGGAGATCGCCGTGACGACCGGCAAGCAGGTCGACGTGAGCCGCCTTGGAGCAAAGGTTTACAGCGGCATCGGCTTTCTGGCTGCCGGTACGATCATCGTCACCGGCAGGCAGGAGGTCAAGGGAATGACGACTGCCGCGGGACTTTGGGCATCTGCCTGCATGGGCATCGCCATCGGCGCGGGGTTCTATGAGTGCGTGATCATCGCGTTCGTGCTGATGTTTCTGTGCATTCACTTCCTGCCGGTGGTGGAGGTGTATCTGCTGGAAAACGCGCGCAATATGAATATCTACGTGGAGCTCAAGTCGCTCGATGAGCTTGGTGTGCTGCTCAGCCATGTCAAGGCGCAGGGCGTGCAGATCTACGGCGTGGAGATCGACCGCGGCGGAGAGGAGTATCACCGCTATCCCAGCGCGGTGCTCAGCGTCCGGCTCAGTGCGCATCAGCAGCATCCACAGATCCTGGCGGCGCTGTCTGAGGTTCATGGCGTGACCATGATCGACGAGATTTGAGGGGGGAGAGGATCGCAATGCTATCTATTTTTGACGGATTACGGGATATCACACTTGCTTCCGTTGCATTCCGGTTGATCCTGAGCACACTGTGCGGCGGGATCGTGGGTATGGAGCGCGAATTCAAGCGCCGCAGCGCCGGCTTCCGCACCCACATTCTGATCTGCCTTGGTGCGGCCATGACCACGCTGACGAGCGAATTCTGGCTTGTGTATATGCGCTACTATCTGGACGCTGCCCGTCTGGGCGCAGGCGTCGTCGCCGGTATGGGCTTCATCGGCGCAGGTACGATCATTGTCACGCGCCGCCAGCGCGTCAAGGGGCTCACTACGGCCGCCGGCCTGTGGACGGTCGCGGTCGTCGGCCTTGCCATCGGCGCAGGCTTTTACGAGGGCGGGTTGTTGACGACTGTTCTGATCCTGCTGGCGGAGATGCTCTTTTCCAAGCTGGAATATCACATCATGGCCACCGCGCCCGAGATCAATCTTTTCATCGAGTATGAGGATCGCTCTGCGCTCGACCGTGTACTTAAGCTCTACCGCGACAGGCAGATCAAGGTTTCCAACATGGAGATCACCCGTCAGTCCGGCGGTGAGGGGAACGATGCCGCCTGCGCGCTCTTTACGCTGCGCTTGAACAAGCACTGCCCGGCCGGAACGATCATTTCGGATATCTGCGCGATGGGCGGCGTTCGGAACGTCGAGGAGATCTGACGAAGAAAATAAGAAAATCGGCGCCTTAGCAGGCGCCGATTTTTCTGCTCAGGCGTCCCCCTGCATGGGGATAAACAGCGTGTCAGCCATGTTGGTGAGCGCTTCCGCGCTCGCGCCGGTATCGACGCTCAGGCTGTACTCGATGCCGGGGACAATGTCGAACCAGATGATCTTGCCCGTGCCGTCTTCATCGTAGGAAAGCTGCGCGTCACAGTAGCTGACCTTGCCCGCTGCGCTGAGCGAGAAGCTGCCGAGGCCGGAAATATCCACAAGTTCCAGCTCTCCCGGCGCGGTGCGGTAGACCCAGCGCGCGCCGCTCAACGTGAAGGCGGTCTCTGCCACGGTGCGGCCGTCCTGTGAAAAGACGCTGATGACAACGTCCTCTGCTCCCTCGGGCGCGGTGGCAAGCTCCTGCCCGAGTCCCGCGGCGAGAATTCTGGCGTTTTCGAGCAGCTCTGCATCGCTGCCGCTGCTGCTCACGCACCACTGCTGCCCCTCATCGGGCAGGAACCAGCTCACATAGCCGGTGAGGTTATTCGTGCACAGCTGAAGCTGCGCCTCCCCCACCGTCCAGCTCAGATCCTGATCCCAGGTCTCATAGAGGCCGGAGATGTCCTCGGGATCGGACGCTTTGGCCGCGCGGCAGGTGTATGCCGTGCCGTCGAGCGTGTAGCTTGCCTGTACCATCTCTGCGCCGGTTTCGTCCGCGTTGAGCGCGGTGAACGCGGCGTTCTCCGCGCCGTCGGGCAGGGTGAGCGCGTAGCCCATCGCGCGGATCTGCGCAAGCGTGGTATCCGACCACGGGTTGGCGATCTGAACGTTGCCGCCGTTGCCGGGGGGATCGCCTGTTTCGCTGCTGTTCCACGGCTGTAAGATCACGGCCGCGGCAACGACGCATACGCATGCGGCGGCTGTCGCAGCGCGCGCCCGGATATGGTTCTTCTTCATTGGCCTTTGTGCCTCCTCAAGCATGGTCTGATCAGCGGCGTGCTGAAAGACGTCAAATTTTCGATCGTTCATATGGCAATATCCTCCTTGAGCATCGCCTCGCGCAGACGGTTTCGCGTGCGGAAGAGCGAGGATTTTACTTTTTCCGCGCTGCACCCGCATGCCGCTGCGATCTCGCTGACGCTTTCCCCGTACCAGTAGCGGCGGACAAAGAAAACGCGGTTTTCCCTTGTCTGTGCGCGCAGAAAGGCTTGAAGCCAGATGCTGAATTCTGAAGCTTCCACGCTTTTTTGCGTGTCATCTGCGCCCACAAGGCAGGGCTCGAGCTCTTCGAACGCTTCGGTCAGCGCGCTGGCGCGTTTTCCCGCGCCGTTGTAGGAGAGTTTGTCGAGCGCCAGATTGCGCGCGATGCGCGCGAGAAAGGCGCCCAGCACCCGCGGTTTTTCGGGCGGAATGGAATTCCATGTGCGGATCCATACGTCGCTCAGGCACTCCTCCGCGTCGCGCTCGTCCGGCAGAATGCGCCGGATCACGCTGCGACAGAGCCTGCCGTATTTTTGCTCGCTTTGTGCGATGCCGTCTTCGCTGCGCTCATAATAGAGCCGGACGATCTCTTCATCGTTCAAGACGATCACCTCTCTTTTCTTTCATGCATGAAGGACGTTTGGTTCGTCTTCACCTGTACAGACGAAATGCGGGGGGAAAAGGTTGCGCGCTTTGCTGCAATTTTTTTGCTTTGACAGATATGCTTCGTTCGCGTAGAATAGATATGATATCATTTTAGCAGGAGAACCTATGAAAAAACAACTTGCAGCGCTGCTGCTCCTTCTTTTTGCGTTCTCGCTTTCCGGCTGCGGCGAAAAAGCTGCCGAGAGCGAGGCGCGCACGGTCTACGCCATGGACACGGTGATGAACCTGACGGTTTACGGCGAAAAGGCTGCCTCCGCGCTCGAAAACGCGGAAAAAGAACTGCATACCTTAGACGGAGCAGTCCTCTCCCGCACGGCGGAGGGCAGCGAGCTTTCCGCACTCAACGCAGCGAACGGGGAAGCCGTTTCGTATGCCGCGGACGACCCACTGCCGGAACTCATCGAAACGGCGCTTATCATCTCGGAGGCAACGGACGGCGCATTTGACCCGACGCTTGCCCCCGTGCTGGACGCTTGGGGCTTTACGAAGGAGACGCGCCGCGTGCCATCTTCCGATGAGCTGGCGGCGCTGCTTGCCCGCACGGGGCGCGACAAGATCGCGCTCGAAAAAACGGCGGACGGCTATTTGGTCACACTCTCCGGCGGCGCGCAGCTCGACCTCGGCGGCATCGCCAAGGGCTACGCGGCGGATCTTCTGCGCACGCAGCTTGAAAAAGCGGGCGTCACCTCGGCGACGCTCGACCTCGGCGGCGATGTGTTCGTCATGGGAAAAAAGAGCGACGGCAGCGACTGGCGCATCGCCGTCAAGGACCCCGGCGATACGGAGAGCTATCTTGGCATCGTGTCCGCGTCAGATGCGTTCATCGTGACCTCCGGCGTGTACGAGCGCTATTTTGAAGAAAACGGCGTGCGCTACCATCACATTCTCGATCCCAAAACCGGCTGCCCCGCGGAAAGCGGGCTCGTCAGCGTCACGGTGCTGTGCAAAAACGGCGCATGGGCGGACGCGCTCTCGACGGCGTGCTTCGTCCTCGGCACGGACAAAGCGCTTGCGCTGCGCGACGGCCTTGCCGCGCAGGGGGTCGCCTTTGAGCTCGTTTTCGTCACCGATGACGGGCGCGTGCTCTATACCGGCGGCCTTGCCGCCGCCTTTACACCAAACGAGGAAAGCGGGTACACCTATGAATCGCTCGCCTAAGCTCAAGCCGACGCTCTGGGACGCGCTCGTGGTGCTCGCGGTGCTGGCGCTGGCGGGACTTCTTGCCGCGCGCCCGTTTCTCGCTGCGAAGACGGCGGGCGAGCTGACGGTCAGCATCAGTGTCGACGGCGAGACCGTTGAGCGCTGCGCGCTCAGCACCTACGAGGGCGGCACTTACAAAAGCCGCGGCTATACGCTCACCGTGGAGGCGGCAGACGGCGCGGTGTACGTTGCCTCGAGCGACTGCGAGGAAATCGGCGGCAACGACCTTGTGCCGAGCTACCTGAAAGAGCAGCAGGTTGACATCGACCTGCTCGTCGATGAGGGTCCCTGCGTCGTCCACAGCGAGGACGGCTCGCTCATCGCGCAGGTTGCCGTGGCCGAGAAAGGCCAGGCCATCTTCAAGTGCAGCGCCTTTGGGCCGGGTGGCCACGCCATGAACGTCGGTAAGAACACGCCGCTTGTACGCTTGGGTGCGTTCATGGCCGAAGTCGATGCCGTGAACCTGTTCGAGGGCGATGCGCGCCCCGACCTTCTCGATGCGTCGGGAACCACCGTTGCGTTCACCATGGCGGGCGCATCGAGCGTGCCCAATGTCGTCCCGCGCGAGGCGTGGGCGGTGTGCGACGTGCGCCTGGCTCCTGGCCGAACGGTGGAATCGGCCCGCGAGGTCCTCGAGACAATTGCCAAGCGCCACGATGTCGAGGTGACGCTTGACAAGAGCACGCCGCCAAGTCCCGTCTCGGATACGAGCGGGTATGCATACGCCCAGGTTGAACGTGCGATTTCTTCGGTATATCCCGAAGCTGAGCCGCGTGCAGTCCTGCTCTCGGGCGGAACCGACACCAAGCATTTCACCGAGGTCGCGCCGTGCTGCATCCGCTTCACGCCGATGCTCTTCTCGGCGGAGCAAACCGCGACCATTCATGGAATCGATGAGAACATCGATTGCGCTGCCCTGCCCTTCGGGGTCGACTTCTTCAAGACGCTAATCGAGGATAGGATGAGCCGATGACTTCAACGAATTGCAACTCGAATGTGGATACCTCGCGCCAATGGAGCCTTGATGCGCTCTACAAAGGCTTCGATGACGAGGCGTATGTGAAAGACTGCGAGAAGTTTTCCCAGCTCATCGATGAATATATCGCAGCACT
>ERZ827168.5161-NODE-5161-length-11207-cov-2.428533_pt1 | contig 11207 bp, 8 predicted proteins | sample MGYA00519868_ERZ827168 | MGnify/ENA primary metagenome ERZ827168 (study PRJEB31778, sample SAMEA3449271) | human gut metagenome | biome: human gut; feature: human-associated habitat; material: faeces | place: United Kingdom | collected 2010/2012 ...
TGCCTCATAATCTCGATATGCTTATCGATCCATTGACTTTTTTCGTCGATAAAACGGTATACATCCTTCTTTTTCATACGCAGGGGCGCACGTACGGTTATACTGAGATCATGTCTGACCTCAATCGAAATGGTTTTGCGGTTTGTGTAAATAATGCTGATTTCGTTATAATTCATATATCATTCTGATGCTTCTTCGTTGGATTTTTTAATAGGACTTCTTAAAAGGTTTTTTCTTAAATATATGATCTGCTGATATAAATAATCGTATATACACCCTTCAAAATGCAGCTTCGGGTTGAAAAACGTATGAACGTATATTTGTAAAGAGAATAAGGACAATGAAAAAGATGTCGCTGTGGTGCGGCATCTTAAGGGAATTTCTAAAAATTCAATATTTACAGACGGCAAGCATCAATCAAAACAAGGTTTCCGCAGACAGTGTATCCATCTGTCAAGGATTTTTGTAACGAATGACGGGAAACGGACAAGCAGATATGCCGTCAAGACGTAAGCCGTGAACCCAGCAGTGCTGTCTTAACTGTTTTTTGTCAATTGAAATCAGTTTTCATTGTGCGAGCGCGCATGCTGTTTCAGCGCTTCAAAGCTTTTATCGCTGATGTCATGTTCCATTTTGCAAGCGTCTTCCACTGCTGTATCCTGATCGACGCCGAGACGGACAAGAAAATTAGTAAGCAAGGTATGACGCTCATAGATTTTGTGTGCAATTTCTAATCCGGCGTCGGTAAGCGAGAGATAGCCGTCTTTATCCATAAGAACATAGCCGCCTTTTTTCAGAATACTGACAGCACGGCTTACGCTGGGTTTGGAATAACCCATATAATCGCCCACATCGATTGAGCGAACAGCGCTGCTCTTTTTTGACAGGATGTAGATTGTCTCAAGATACATCTCACCGGATTCCTGTAGATGCATACTGTTCCCTCCTTATTTTTTGATAAATTTAAGTATGAAATCTTACAGTTAACAATAGAATATCACGTTTTTTTTACGAAATCAAGATTAATCTTAAAAAATATCGTAATACAAGATACAAATGGTATTGTTTTTTATTTTGGAAGAGGGAATATTGCCGCTAAGATAATGATTTTGACTGACTGTAAAATTCGAAGTGAAAAATCTTCTTATGAGCTTTATTCCTTGAAAGGGACTTGTGTACGAGCCTGAGGCGGTTTTTATAAAACAAGTATTTTAGAGTACCTCAAAAATTTACTGTCCCAAACCGGTTCGATCTGTTTTCCGTCGTTCGTTACAAAAATCCTTGACAGAGGTATACGCTGTCTGCGGAATTTTGGTTTAGATTGACGAAAAAATCTCTTTGGCATCTATAGAATATTGAATTTTTAGAGATATCCTTTATTCTTTTCCGTTCCAACAATAGGTACAAAGCTTACACGGCGAAATTTCGGTGGCGGCGATCATATCGTCAAGTCTGTGATATTTGAGCGTAGTAAAGCGAAGCTCTTTCCTGATTTCTTCAATCATTCTTTCGTATTCGGGAGAATCGGGATCGGTATATTCGCAAAGCTTGGCATTGGCATTCTCTCCTTCCAGACGTGCGATTACGCGCCTTGTTATGAGATCCATTTCCGAGGTGGAGCGGGAGAAATTCAGATACTTGCAGCCAAAGAGAATCGGGGGACAGGCAGGACGTATATGTACCTCTTTTGCCCCGCTGTGATAGAGAAATTCGGTGGTTTCGCGGAGCTGTGTTCCGCGTACGATCGAATCATCGATAAGAATCAGGCGCTTTTTTCTTATGAGCGCATCAACGGGAATGAGCTTCATTCGCGCAATCAAATTTCGCTTGCTCTGATTCTGCGGCATAAAGGAGCGCGGCCATGTGGGAGTGTATTTTATAAACGGGCGGGAAAAAGGAATCCCGGAACGATTGGCATATCCGATTGCATGGGCAGTTCCGGAATCGGGAACGCCGGCTACGATATCAGCGTCGATATTGTCGCGTCCTGCAAGCATATCTCCGCAGTTATATCTCATTTTCTCTACATTGATGCCCTCATAGGCGGAGGAAGGGTAACCGTAATACACCCATAAGAACGTGCAGATTTTCATTTCATTTGACGGAGCCGAGAGAATCTCTGCCGATTCCGGCGTTATGAAGTCAATTTCTGCCGGACCTAATTCTCTGTAGTCCTCGTACCCAAGATTGAGATAGGCGAAGGATTCGAAGGAAGCGCAGAAAGCCCCTTCTTTTTTTCCTATGATGACAGGCGTTCTTCCGAATTTATCACGCGCAGCATAGATTCCTTTTGCTGTCAGAATGAGCATGGATATTGAGCCTTTGATACGGCTTTGAGCGTATTTTATTCCTTCAACAATGGAATCGCATCGGTTTATGAGCGCAGCCGTCAGCTCTGTCGGGTTGATTTCTCCGCCGCTCATTTCAAGAAAGTGCGTGGTCCCTTTGCTGAAGGCTTCTTCAGCAAGTTCGTTTATATTATTGATTCTGCCTACTGTTGTGATGGCAAAGTTTCCGAGATGAGAGCGGACGATTAGGGGTTGGGGTTCATTGTCGGAAATGCACCCGATTCCGAGATTTCCCTCTATTTCCTCGACGTCATGCTCAAATTTGGTTCTGAAAGGAGAATTTTCAATGTTGTGTATAGCTCGCTGAAATCCTTTCTCTCCCCATACCGTCATGCCGCCTCTTTTGGTGCCGAGGTGCGAGTGATAATCTGTTCCGAAAAAAAGATCGAACACACAGTCGCTTTTGGAGGCGACGCCGAATAATCCGCCCATACTGTTCTCCTGTTGTATTTTGCATTTATATGTTTTGAGCACCTCTAAAAATTTATTGTCCAAATTCGGCTCGAACTGTTTTCCGTCATTCGTCACAAAAATCCTTGACAGGATGGATATGCTGCCTACAGGATTTGGGTTTAGACTGACGAAAAAACTCTTTGCTGTCTATGAACATTGAATTTTTATAGATACCCTTTTATATACTAATAATATTATATCATATTATCCGAAAAAATTCTATTGATTATTATGCTGAAAAATGATGCATATCTATAAAAATTTTTCCCGAAGCTGAAATTAATATTGTAAAAACGAAGGAAATCTGCTATAATGATATAATGAGAATTGATATAGCTTTTAAGACCGCGTAGCGGGGGAGGAATAATTATGAAGACAGAGGAACTTGTTTCGAAAATCAACAAAGGAGAACTTGACGTACGTTTTGCGGAGCTTTACGGAGAGCCTTTTGTTTCCGAACAGCGTAAAAGATACATAGATGCGATAAATGATTTTTCCGAGCTTTTCGGAAACGATAGAGATGTGAGATTATTCTCTGTTCCCGGCAGAAGCGAAATATCGGGAAATCACACGGATCATAACCGAGGCTGTGTGATTGCGGCAGCGGTGAATCTTGATATTATTGCCGTTGCTTCCGCAAATGATAAGGATACCGTCACTGTCAAGAGCAAAGGATTTCCAGCCGATACGGTAAGCTGTTTTCCCGATTCTCCGGAGAAAGCGCTGTTTTATACTTCCGGCTCGCTGCTCTCCGGCATATGTGCAGGCTTCCTGAAACGCGGATATAAGGTGCACGGATATGACGCTTATACGACTTCTGACGTACTCAAGGGCTCCGGTATATCCTCCTCGGCGGCTTTTGAGGTAATGGTCGGCACCATAATGAATTATCTTTATAACGACAATGTAATATCTGCCCCGGAAATTGCGCAAATCGCGCAGTTTTCCGAGAACGTTTATTTTGGTAAGCCCTCCGGTCTTATGGATCAGACCGCCTGCGCGGTTGGCGGTTTTTCTTTTATAGATTTTGAAAATGCGGAAGCGGCAAAAATAGAAAAACTTGATTTTGATCTCAGCAGTGCGGGATACAGCCTTTGCATCACGAACACCGGAGGAAATCATGCCGATCTGAACGAGGATTATGCCTCTGTTCCCGCCGAAATGAAAGCGGTTGCCGCTGAATTTGGACGTCCGGTGCTTCGGGGACTTACCAAGGCAGAGCTTATTTCCCGTGCATCGTCTCTCCGGAAAAAGCTCGGAGACAGAGCCGTTTTACGCGCCTATCATTTTATCGATGAAAACGAGAGAGTGCAGAAGCAGGCGCAGGCGCTCAAGGACGGGAACCTTGACGGCTTTTTCAAAGGAGTAAAGGCTTCCGGCGAGTCGAGCTTTATGTGGCTTCAGAATGTATACACTACTAAGAATGTAGCGGAACAGGGGCTTTCGCTGGCTCTTGCCGTTACGGAGTATGCCCTTTCCGGTACCGAGCGCACCTCGGCATGGAGGATACACGGCGGCGGTTTTGCCGGAACGATACAGGCATTTGTTCCTGATGAAAACGTTGCCGCATATAAAAAAACAATGGAAACGGTTTTCGGAGACGCTTCCTGCGCAGTACTGAAGGTGCGCAGAGAGGGCGCTGCTGCTGTGGTTTGATCCGGTGCCGAGATGTATATAGAATCCATATATATTGTAAGCTTCGGAGGACTCAGCAATTTCGGGCTTGAGTTGTTTGACGGACTGAATATAATTGAGGGAAAAAACGAGTCGGGAAAAAGTACAATCAGCGATTTTATCCGTTTTATCTTTTACGGCTTTTCGGGAAAAGGAGACAGGGAGTATCACCTGAGCTTTTCCTCCGCTTCTGCGGAGGGGAGCGTAATCATCAACTGCGAAGGAAAGCGTTACCGCATAGAGCGCAGGCTTGCCGGGACGCGGGAGGCGTTCGGGATTATCGATCTTGACGACGGCAGAAGGTGCTTTGAGGGAAAGGTTCCCGGAGAGGTGTTCTTCCGGCTGCCCGAAAAGCTGTTTACCTGTACGGTCTTCGTGGGGCAGACGTCGGGAAGAAAAATAAACGGCAGAGAGACCTCCGAAGCGGTTGAGAATCTTCTATTTTCTGCCGATGAGACGGTAAGTGTAAAAAAATCTCTTCAGCTTCTGGATAAGTCGAGAACCGAGCTTCGTTATAAAAACAAAAAGGGCGGAAGAATAGCCGAGCTTGACGATGAAATATCGGAGCTTAACGAAAAGCTGATATCGGCTTCCCGGACAAGCAGTGAGATTATATCTCTTGAGGGTAGCATAGAGGAACTCAAAAAGAAACTGAAATCGGAAGAGTGTCAGGTAGAAAAGCTTAAAAAAGACCTTGACGGCTTTGAACTGCTTGAAATACGCAGAAGAAACAAGAAGCTGAAAGAGCTTGAAAGAAAATACCGTGAGATTGTAACGGAGACGGATGTTTTCAGAAGAGAAAACACAAGAGGCGGTTTTTTCCCCGATAAAAATTATCTTCAAAGTCTCAGGGACTGCGGAGAAGAGATTGCGCGCGCTGACGCCAGAGTTAGAGAAGTAAAGGGCGAGCTTGAAGCTCTCAACAGAGAGGTAAAAATAAGGGAAGCAGACAGAGAAAGCCTTGCCGAACGGCAAAGCAGGGAAAAAGCCCGTCTTTCCTCTAAACGCAGTATTGCGATTTCGGCGGCAGTTATTTGTTTTTTGTTATTTATTGTCTCGGTATCTGCAGCGGTGCTGATGTTCCTTGGGAAAAGCTACGGTATGGGAACTGTGATTTCGATTGTTGCGGCGCTTATGTTCGGAGGAATGGTCACGGGACTTGTTTTTTCGTCCCGGTATCTCTCCGAAAGGAAAAGGCTTGAAAGCGATGAAGAAAACCGTGAGGATATTTTTCTTGCGAAGCTCGACTATATAAGAAACGATCTTGAAAAGGCAAACGGCGAAAAGCTTAAATTTAAAACGATGCTCGACGATCTTTGCGGAAAATGGGAAATAACTCCTTCCGCTAAATCGTTTGAGGAGCTTAAAGCGGTGCTTGACCGAGACGGCGAGCTTGCAAGAGAAACCGAAAGGCGCCGTGTGGCTTATGTGAATCTGAAGAGCGAGGCGGAGGAAAAAAGCGCTTATGAACCGGAGGACGATGGAGCGGAAATTGTTCTGCCGAAGGGCTTTGATCCAAAGGAGTCCAAACGCAGACATAGTTTTCTTTCGGCAAAGATAAAGCTTGATACAGAGAAGCTTCATAAAGATGAGATACGGCTGGCACAGCTTACCGCCGTCGAAGCTCTTCCTGCGGAGCTGCTTGAGAAAATAACGGCTCTTCAATATGAGAGGGAAGCTCTTTCCGAAAAATGTGACGCTTATGTAATGGCGTATGAGAAGCTTGAGGAAGCGAGCCTTAAGATGCGTGCCGCCATATCCCCGAAGCTTTCCGAGACGGCGGGAACTCTTATGAGTGCTGTAACGAACGGAAAATATCCGGAAATAGGAGTGGATAGCGTTTTTTCGCTTACCTTCCGTCCCGAAACCGGAAACGGTGGAAGGATGACGAAGGGAGAAGAATTTATGAGCGCCGGTACTTCCGATGCCGCATACGTGAGTCTCCGCCTTGCGCTGGCAACGCTGATCTGCGGGGCTGATCGGCTTCCTCCTATGATTTTCGACGAAAGCTTTTCGCGTCTTGATGATGAAAGGCTTGGAAATATGCTGAAGCTTCTTGCGGCAAGCCGATCCCAGATTATTCTTCTGTCTTCTCTCAGCAGAGAGGCGGAACTTGCCGGCGCCGACGGGAAAATAAAATTCAGCGCCGTGAAGCTCGGTTGACTTTTGGCGCGAGGTATGATAGAATAGACGGCAGACCGCCGTAAGAAAATATCTCTTTACGAAAGGAATCTCGTAATGAATCGGTTTTCCGAAGATCGGGAAAGCAGCTGCTGCTTTTCCGGACACCGAGCTCTTACACCGCAGGAAATGGAGAAGGCGGCATTAAAGATTACTGAATTGCTGCCCGGTTTTATTGCGGAAGGAATTACACATTTCTATGCCGGAGGCGCGCTTGGCTTTGATCTTGCAGCATCGGTGACGGTGGTCAACCATAAACAGACCTATCCTGGAATCAAACTGACGCTTGCGCTTCCCTGCCGCAATCATATGGTCAGATGGCGCAGGATAGATGCGGAGCTTTTCCGCAGAGTTATTTCCCGTGCCGACGAGGTGGTTTATGTCAGCGAGGAATATTCCCGCGGCTGTATGCAGCTTCGCAATCGGTATATGGTTGACAGAAGTTCTGTCTGTATATGCTGGCTTGCGGCGGAAAGCGGAGGAACCTTCAATACGGTTTCTTATGCGAAAAAACAGGGGATAAAAGTATTAAATCTGTCTTCGGGCTATAACGGGGAACAGATGGGATTTGATTTTAACGGCAAGACGCCGGGGAGGAATTTTTGATGAGAAAAAGATATGCGGGTTCTGTTATATCGGCGGTGCTTGTGCTTTGCTTCGTTTTTTCTTCGTTTGTCTCCTGCTCGCCGCCGCTTAAGATCAGTGATGAGGAAGCTGTGAAGGTCTTAACGGAGCTTGTTCCGAAGTCATATGATATCAATGTTATTTTCTTCGGCAGTGGCCTTCCCGCAGTGGAAGAAGCCTATGAAGAGGAGCATGCCTCTACGGCATATTTCAAAGTCAAGGAGGACTGCGGTTATTCCTCTGTTAATGATATAAAAGAGGCTGCGGAGAAGGTCTATTCGTCGCGTTATCTTGAAGGCGTGTATGTGGCGGCGTTTCAGGGGGTTACCGCGGAAAGCTCGGACGGAATGGTCGATATGTCGCTCAGTGCAAGGTATAAGGAGATCGGCGGAGAACTTATGGTTAATGTTTCTGCCGATGTTAAGAATATCAGAGAACAGCTTTCGGTTGTTTCTGCTGAGGTGACGAAAAAAACATCAAAATATGTGATTGTGTCGGCAACGGTAACCGAGGACGGAAAAGAATTAGTTATGGATATTTATCTTACGCTTGAAAACGGTGTTTGGCTTCTTGACAGCCCGACATACTGATGTAACTTAGTAATATTAGAGAAAGGAATTTTTATCGATATGAAAGCTGCAAAAACAAAGAAGCCGGTTGAGATGCCGGAGAATGACGAAGAAAAAAAGAAAGCGCTTGACGTTGCCATATCCCAAATAACCAAAACATACGGCAAGGGTTCTATTATGAAGCTTGGGCAGAATGCCGCGATGAGCGTAAGTGCAATCCCGACGGGTTCTCTTACTCTTGACCTTGCGCTGGGAATAGGCGGGGTGCCGAGAGGAAGAATTGTTGAGATTTTCGGACCGGAATCCTCCGGAAAAACCACGATAGCGCTTCACATTGCTGCGGAAGCCCAGAAAAAAGGCGGGGTTGCCGCGTTTGTTGACGCGGAACATGCGCTCGATCCGGTTTATGCCAAGGCGCTCGGCGTCGATATTGACAATTTGCTCGTTTCACAGCCTGACAGCGGCGAGCAGGCGCTTGAGATTACGGAAGCGCTTGTAAGATCCGGAGCAGTTGATGTGCTGGTGGTGGATTCTGTGGCGGCACTTGTTCCCCAGCAGGAGATAGACGGCGATATGGGCGCTTCTCATGTCGGCGTGCAGGCAAGGCTTATGTCGCAGGCGCTTCGTAAGCTTTCGGGTTCCATATCAAAGTCTAACGCGGTCGTTATTTTTATCAACCAGCTTCGTGAGAAGGTAGGGGTTATGTACGGAAATCCCGAAACGACGACAGGAGGCCGTGCGCTGAAATTCTATGCGTCGGTCAGAATAGATATCAGAAAATCTGAGACTCTCAAGAATGGGACCGAATCCTATGGAAGTCATACAAAATGTAAGGTGGTAAAAAACAAGGTTGCTCCCCCCTTCAGAGTTGCGGAATTTGATATTCTCTACGGTAAGGGAATCTGCAAATCCGGAGAAGTGCTTGATCTCGGCGTGGAGCTCGGTATAGTGGAAAAGGGCGGATCGTGGTTCTCCTATGAAGGATCACGTCTCGGTCAGGGAAGAGAAAATGCAAAGAAATTCCTTGAGGATAATCCCGAACTTCTTGAAGAAATTGAAAAAAAGGTCAAGGAAAAGCGCGATCAGATAAGCGGTATGATTTCCGATGAGCTTGACGATGACGGGAATGACGATCCTGACGATGAAGATGACGGCTTTGAAGAATGACCGGAAACCGAAAAAGAACGAGAAAGGTGCCTGATGATCCGGCAAGGGCTTATAGCGCGGCGCTTAAGACCGCAATGAACATTGTGTCGTACAAGGATAATACCGAGAGAACGCTGTACAGAAAGCTTTCAGAGAGGGGATATCAGGCAGATACAGTTGAAGCTGTTGTCGAGTTCATGAGATCAAAGGGTTATGTGGACGATGGGCGTATGCTGCTGCATACCGCGAGAAATCTTGCGCTTGTGAAGCTGTATGGGAAGGCGCGTATCAGAAACGAGCTTTCTCTGAAGGGCTTTGACCGTGAAACGCTGGATTCTCTTGATTGGAGCGGAGAAGAGTTGTGCGATATTGACTTCACGGAGATTTGTCTTAAGCTTCTGAAAAAACGCGGCGGGGAAAGAAATGAAAAGAATTATGCATACCTGCGGCGATACGGTCACACTTCCTCGGATATAAAAGCCGCATATACCGCTCTCAACGACGTGGAAAAGAAGGATTAGCTGATTGTAGTAAAAGTTAACGATTTATAATCAAATCTGTTTTTTCAATGGCTTTGCCGACGAAAAACGGGCAAAGCGAGTCCGCGCATCGAGGGGGGCAAAGTTCCTTGATTTTTGTCGCAGGAGATAAACGTGCGTATTTCCGCCGCACAGCTCTCAATTGTAAAATGTGGTTTTACAATTGGCTGTCTGAGGATAAAAGGGAAAGATGCCCTTGGGAAAATCTGAAAAGGGAAACGCAGGGAAAACGATGAACGTCCAAATCCATTTTTATCTCAAATGAATTTTGTAGAAAAGTTATTTTTTACTGCCGGCGATTATTTTTCGTTGTAAACCAATTGATGACGGCTATACCGAAAGGGGAAAGAGAAATTCTCAAGCCTTGACCGTTTTGCGGCAGCTTCTCTAAAATCCGGTGTGATTTTCTGATATGCAAAATTGCCGAATTTTGTTTCTTTCAAGCTTTTCCCGTAAGCATTTCTTGTGTGGGAGAAACTGCGGAATGAGATTCTCTAAAACCTATTATAAAACTGATAAAAGGGATTTTTTAACTACTGTATTTTTTGAAAAATAACGGATATTTTTCTGATAGGGAGAAATAGGGCGAAAGGTATATTGAGCTTGTATGAAAGCACCGCTGTTTTATGTCCAAATATCTCCCCAAAAAAGGAAAATGCCTCGTTGTTGTTTCCTTCGGAAATACAGAAACATTTCATTACTGTTTATGCCGCCGCTTGGGCGGCGGAATGGAGATTAAAATGACAAATATGCCGACAGCAGAGATGATAAGACCAAGAAGCTTTGACGATATGGTAGGGCAAACGCATCTTTTCGGCAAAAACGGTACTCTGCGAAAAATATGTGAACAAAATTATTTTCCGAATATGATATTCTACGGTCCGCCCGGAACCGGAAAAACTACAGCGGCAGGAATTATTGCCGCAGGTTCCGGTATGACTTTACGAAAACTGAATGTGACTACCGCTTCGCTTTCCGATATCAAAGAAGTGGCTGCGGAAACGTCAACGCTGATCGGAAACGGCGGAATTCTGCTGTATCTTGATGAGATACAGTATTTCAATAAAAAGCAGCAGCAGTCTCTCCTTGAATATATTGAGGACGGAAGAATCACGCTCATTGCTTCGACAACGGAAAATCCGTATCTTTATGTATACAATGCCATTATTTCACGTTCCGCAGTGTTCGAATTTAAGCCGGTTGAAGCGGAGGAAATGATACCCGCTTTGAAGCGTGCGCTTCAACTTATGAATTCAAATACCGGCAGAAGCAAGAGCGCTGAAGATGAAGTTCTGCTCCATATTGCAGGCTGTGCCGCAGGGGACGTAAGGAGAGCGGTAAATCTTCTCGAAAACGCCTATTTTTCTTCCGGAAAAGAGCTTACCAAAGAGACGGTAAACGGCTTTATTCCATCTGTTATCGGAAACTTTGATAAAAGCGGGACAGTGCATTATGACTTGCTATCGGCGCTCCAGAAGTCGATAAGAGGCTCTGATCCCGACGCCGCAGCTTTCTATCTTGCCAGGATACTGGAGGGAGGGGACTTGATCGGCGCCTGCCGCAGGCTTCAGGTAATCGCCTGCGAGGATATCGGACTTGCCTATCCCGCGGCGGCTCAAATTGTGCTCTCCTGCGTTCAGATGGCGAATAATCTTGGTCTTCCTGAGGCGCGA
>ERZ827168.5162-NODE-5162-length-11203-cov-2.350736_pt1 | contig 11203 bp, 8 predicted proteins | sample MGYA00519868_ERZ827168 | MGnify/ENA primary metagenome ERZ827168 (study PRJEB31778, sample SAMEA3449271) | human gut metagenome | biome: human gut; feature: human-associated habitat; material: faeces | place: United Kingdom | collected 2010/2012 ...
ATGCTTATAGTTTTTCAGGTCGTTGTTGGCTATCATTTCGCCGGTGTCTTTGAACCATACGGCTTTGGGGGCATCCGATGGTAACTCGGCTTTCGGGGGGCGTTGCTTGCCGCATGCCATGCGGTAGAGGCGTGTTTCGGATTCCGTCTTATAACGGTTGTTGATGGACGAATACCATGCGGCATAGGGGTCTCCGGTGGTACGTGCCATGAAGTCGGCAAAGGCGCTTCGGATACGCAGGGGCTTGCCGTTGTTCTTCTCATGTCCGTCACCGAAACCGGCGCTCAATGACCGGGGTTGCCAGCTATACAATAGGGCAAGACCGGCGTTCTTATACCAGGGGTGTTGCATGAAGTCCGTTTTCGTCAGGTAGCTGAATAAAGAGGGAACGTAAGCCAGAGTGACGGCATTGGCGCTGAAATAGCTTGTTCCGTTGTGCCATGAGCCGTCGCGGTTGAAACCGGATGCCGGAGCACGCGCCGTCCATAGCTCGTAGCTATATTCCAGATATTCTTTGGCAAGCGGGTATTTGTCGTACATCACCAGTGCCGCTTGCATGAAGTGACGGAAAGCGAATTGCCAGAAATGATTGTCGAAGATATGGGTTTCTTCTTTCTCTATCATGTGTTTTTTATAATAGAGTGACAATACGTCCATAATGATGCCTTCCATTTGCTTGCGCTCTTGCGGAGTGAAGCGGTCGTAACAATTTTCGTAGGTGCACGCCAGAGTGTAAATCAGTTCTCCGGCATTGAAGTCATTGTTGATGACTTTCTTGTCGGGTTCCACTGCCAGCAGGCAACGTACGTTCTGCACCATCTTATCGGCGTACACATCCAGTTGCAGCATTTGGTAAGCGGTATTCAGATTGTCACATTCGGCAGCCATGCGGGTGATCTGCCTGTATGGCTTGGTGTCGTTGGTGTAATTGGAGCCGAGTGCATTACGCGAATCGTTGATCATATTCTCGAATTCCGGATTGGAGCGCACTTTCTTGCGCGCCTTTTCCAGATTACCGTTCAGGAAGCAATAGATGCGGGGGTATGCCTGAGGAATGTTGTTCAGGAAAACATTTGCTTCGGGGGTGACGAATTGAGGTATGTCATCGGTTACAGTGAAGCTGTAAGTTTTGCTCCAAGGGAGTTCTTTGCCTTCTTTGCTCACCGAACGCACGCGCCAGTACCATGTGCCGCTTTCCAGCACCTTGTGCGGGTTGAACATGCACCAGGGTTTGGGCTGTGACAGGAGGGTACTTGCGTCCGAAAAGTCTTTGCTTCGCGACAGGTTGAATTGCAGGTAGTCCGACTGCTTGGCGCTTTGGGGCACTAACAGCGGGGCAGGGTTTATATATAAGGTGTGTCCTTGCTGCGGATACGGGGTTTCGCGCACATTCTCGTGTACGCAAATTATGTTTCCGGCCTGTACGGTAATCAGTGTCAGACAGAATGTCAAGAGGATAAAAAGCTGTTTTTTCATTTTATATTGTTCTTAAATGGATTCCAAGTCAACGAAAACAAAGTTATCGGGTTGATGTGAAAATGGCTTGTAAGGGCGTCAAATGAATTGCCACTTAGGTCTAAAACCTTTTCACTTTTGTAGAATAGGCTTTTGAATCTGTACAATTTTCCCTGTTTGTCTCATATTAGGGTGAAATTTTACATTATTTTGATAGTTCCGATACCGCTATGACTATTCTTTTTCAACACAGATAGTCGCCGCTTTACTTTCATTGCCTTCCTGATCAAGCGATATTACCTTTAATATTAAATAATCGGTATCTTTGAGCTCTGAAGCTGTATATTCGTATATCGGTTGTTTTATGCCTGTTGCTATTAGCTCGTATTCGGGATTATTGTTACGGGTACGGTATATGGAGTAGGCAGTAGCATCTTTGGAGGATTTCCATTGTAGGAAAACGGTATCTCCGTTGAAGTCGGCTTTCAGTTCCTGCGGGGCTGCTATTGTCTTATATGGTGGGATGTCTGTTGCCACATAAGTCTGTCTGGCCTTTGTGCGGAATGATATCTTGTCTTTTCCTATCGGTTGATATTTAACTGTTGCTCCATCGGCATCTTTCAAGACAGACCGGGCTATATTTGGGTATTTCAGTATGCAGATGTTATTCTGTCCGGATAGAATTTCAGTTTGCACAAGTTGCCCTTTTTTCCAGTTGGCGGATACTTCGAAATTACCGCGTGCGGTAAGTCCTTTGAATGAACCGTCTTTCCATGCATCGGGTAGGGCGGGCAGGACATGTATATATCCCTCATGGCTTTGCAGCAACATTTCTGCTATACCTGCCGTTCCGCCGAAGTTGGCGTCAATCTGGAAAGGGGAACGAAGAACGGCAAGACAGGTTGTCCAGAGGTTTTCGTGAACACCGTTTGCCAACAGGGCGGTAACGAGATTGTGTGCGCGGTTACCTTCTTTGGTACGTGCCCAGAGATTTATTTTGTGTGCCATAGACCAGCCGGTAGATACATCACCGCGACGATTGAGAGAGACTTTGGCGGCATCGAGCCATGCCGGAGTATTTTCGTTGATCAGGGTACCGGGATAGAGGCCGATGAGTTGTGAGATGTGACGGTGGCTTTGTTCCAATACGATATCGCCATAGTGTTGCTCTTCGCGATATTCCTTTATTTGGCCGGAGTTCCCTATCTGTACAGGATCCAGGCGTTTGCTTTGCTCTTTAAAAAGTCGGATGTTTTTATTACGGTCTCCTAATAGAGCTGCGGCACGAATGGCATCCTGATGATTTTCGTATATCATTTGCTGGTCGAAAGCACAACCGATGGTAGGATAGGGGCGGTTAGTGGCTTTGGCATACTGCTCTGGCGATGCGGACGGGCTGGCAAGCAGGAGCCCGAGTGTGTCGGTGGTCACTTTGCTCAAAAAATCGGCTACGCCCAGTACGGCAGGATAGGATGTTTCTTTCAGGATTTGCCTGTCATTGGTGAAAGCATAATACTCCCAGAAAAGTTTGGATGTGAAAGCTGCCATACCGGGACCTGAGTGCCCGCCGGGCATTCCTACCATATAGGCGCCTGCTCCTGTACCCATTGTCCAGCCGTTGCCACCCGGCTTCCCGGAGAAATGTTGCGGATGATGCATTTTGATGAATTTAGATGCGAATTGCTCAGCCATAGGTCTATAAGCTTTGTGATAATCTGCATAACTTTCGAAAAGTTCTATTAAGTTGGTATTGAAGGCGGGCCAATAGTTCATTTGTATGTTGATGTTGTGGGTATAGTTACCATTCCATGGAGCCAGTTCGTACTGGTTCCATACGCCTTGCAACGTGGGAGGTAATGTTCCTTTACGTGCGCTGCTGATGAGCAGGTAGCGTCCGTAATGAAAGAACAGTTCTTCCAAGTAAGTATCGTGCTTCCCTTGTCTGTATGCAGTCAACAGGCGATCGGTGGGAAGCGGGCTCTTTTTGCCGATATTCAGTTGTACTCTTCCTGTAAGGGAGGAGAAGTCGCTGATATGAGTTGCGCGTAGCCGGTCATATCCTTTTTGTACGGCTTTTGTGAGACGTTGGGATATTTCTGCATGCGGGTCGGGGCATCCTTTAAGCTTTTCGGAAGGCTTGGCGGAGAACACTTGAGGCGATAAACGGTAGTTGGTTCCTAAAGCCAGAAGTATAACAGCCGAATCGGCATTTTCTACCCGAATAGTACCATGATCCGCGTTAGAGTCATTCCGAGCGGATATGCTGCCGTTTACCGGTATCACTTTGATTTGCGCCTCATAAATCAGTTTCAGATATTCGGTCCTTCCTCTCAGGGTAATCATATCGTCTTTGGCGAAGACTTTTCCTTCCCGTCCGTTATAGCTGAAACGGGTTTGTGTAGGCCCACTCAGATACCCTATGGTCATGGTGTCTGTACGTTGCAGAGGACCGAAAGGAACGAGATGTGCTATTTGAGGCCGAACATTGAAAGAGAGGCTTCCGGGTTTGTCGGCAGTCAGCTTGATGACTAATACATTGTCGGGATAACTCATAAAATATTCGCGATGGTATTTTATGCCCTGGTATTCGTAGCTGACTTCGGCAATACCTTTGTTGAGGTTCAGGCTACGGCGGTAGTTGGTACGGAGGTCGTGGAAGAAGTCCAGATACAAATCACCGAATGAAGTTTGTGTCTCAGCTCTCCAAAGCCCGCGTATATACAAGGTCTTATCGGTCAGTTGTAACCTTTCGGTGCTTGTACCGCCGAAAATACTTGCTCCCATGTAACCGTTTCCGATAGGTAGTGACCAGCGTTCCCAATCAATGTCTATGGGACGTTCGGACTCGTTGATGGGAATTACACCACCTCTGTTGTTTGCGGGTTCGTTGTACCAGAGTTCGTAATCGATGGCAGGAGAGGTTGTGGTCTCATGCTGCGCTTGTATATCGACTACATAAAGCAAGCACAATAAAGCTGTCAGAAATTTCTTACTGTTGTTCATAATGAATGTTTTTACTTACCGTTTGAAACAAAGGTAGAGAAGTTACCGCTTCTTGGCTTGTGATGGTGTATAATAAAAAGTGAGACGGGTATAAACCTGTCTCACTTTTGTAGAATAGACTTTTAATCTTGTCTGAAAAAAACTATTTTCCGTACTCTGACGGCAGGCAACCAAAGTATTTTTTAAAACTGGTGGCGAAATAGGACGGAGTGTTGAAACCCACCATTCCACTGATTTCCGAAACTGTGTATTTCCCTTCTTTCAGCAGCTTGGATGCCTGGTTGAAACGCATCTTGCGAATGAAGTCATTGGCCGATTCTCCCGTCAGCGCTTTCATCTTGATGTGCAGGTTGGAACGGCTCATGCACATTTCGCGGGCGAATATCTCGGTGGAAAACTCTACATTGTCCATGTGCTTCTCCACAATGGCTATTGCTTTCTTCAGCAGCTCTTCGTCCAACGGATTAAGCGCTACTTTTTCGGGCTCTACTTTCAAGGAATTGGAATAGTGTTCGATAGCCCGGTAGCGGGTGCGGAACAGGTTCTTGATCTTGGTAGCGATCATTATCATTGAGAAAGGTTTGGGAATATAGTCGTCCGCACCTACTTGCAGTCCTTCCAATTGTTCTTTCAGGTCGGTTTTGGCAGACAATATGATGACAGGTATATGGCAGGTGCGCAGGTTCTGTTTTATCTGTTTGCATAGCTGCAGACCGTCCATAACGGGCATCATGACATCCGTCAGTATGAGGCCCACCTCTTGCTCCTTCACAATGGACAACGCTTCCTCTCCGTTTTCTGCTTTCAGTATATGGTAGGTTTTGCCCAACTCCTCACATAGGTATTGGCGGATGTCCGGATTGTCTTCCACAATCAGGATGCTTTCTTTGTTTTGTCCGTCTTTAGCTGCCGTCTCGTCCGGGGTTGTTTCGCCTTCCGAAATCTCTTCGTCTTCCGTATCGATGACATACATGTCCCGGTTGTTGGTGGTGTAGACTCTCTGTTCCTCGATGGATTCGGACTCAACCAGTTTCTCTTCCGAAAGGTATGCCGACTCCTCGGTGGGCAGATAGATGGAGAAAGTGCTTCCGACGCCTTCTTCGCTCTCCAGTTCGATACGCCCATGATGCAGCTCCACGAGGCGTTGCACCAGTGATAGCCCGATGCCGCTGCCCAAGTGCTCGTTGTCTGCCTGATAGAAGCGTTCGAAGATTTTGCCCTGTTTGTCAATGGGGATGCCGCTTCCCGTATCCTTTACCTGAAGGAGCAACTCGTGATTCTCTTCCTTCAAGGTCACTGTGATGCTCTTGCCTTCACCTGTGTATTTGAAGGCATTGGAAAGCAGATTGTTTACAATCAGTTCCATATAATCCGGATCACAGAATATCTCACGTCCTTCTGCATTGGAACTGAGGTTATAGGCTATCCGTTTGCGTTGGGCCAGACGTTCATAGAACAGGAAATTCTTTTCGACCACATTGTGTATCAGATTGAGCCTTACTTTCAAATTGAACACACCTAATTCGGCGCGTCGGTAGTCCATTAGTTGGTTCACCAAATGCAGCAGTCGGTTGGTATTCTTCTGTACATGTTCCAGTTGCCTGTGCAGCCACCGGTCGCTTACTTTGTCCAGCATTTCCTGTACCGGGGCGAGAATCAGGGTGAGTGGGGTGCGCAGCTCATGGGAAATGTTGATGAAGAAACGCAGTTTCATTTCGCTCACTTCTTTCTGTCGCTCTTTGTCCACGCGTTCCATTTGCAGTTTCGCTTCCATGCTTTTGCGCAACCAGAAATAACGGAATATAAAAATGGTGATGGAGACAAAAGCGATGACGAACAGCAGGATAGCCCACCACGTTTTGTACCAGACAGGAAGCACCACGATTTCCAGTTCTGTGGGCGTTTCATTCCATTTCCCGTCGCTGTTGGCGGCTTTTACAAGGAAATGATAGGTGCCCGCCGGCAGGTTGGAGTAGGACACTGTGCGCAGGCTGTTGGAGTAGTACCATTCTTTGTCGAAGCCTTTCAGCATATAGGCGAATGTGTTGTGATTGCCTGATATGTAGTTGGATACGACGAAATCCAGTGAAAACATGGACTGTTTGCTCGACAGTGTGATGCTTTTTGTCCCGCTGATATCTGTCTTCAATATGCCGGTGTCGTCATTGGGAAAGACCCTTCGGTTGAACAGGTGCAGTTGGGTGATAACAACCGGTGGAGTGTATGGATTGTCCACTATCTGTTCCGGATGGAACAGGGTGATGCCGTTGATGCCGCCGAAATACATTTGTCCGTCTGATGTCCGGTAATGGGCGTTGTTGGTGAACTGGTTGCTTTGAAGCCCGTCGCTGTCTGCATAATTGCGGAATTTTGCCGTATTCGGTTGGAAACAACTCAGCCCTTGATTGGTGCTTAACCATAAATTGCCCGATGAGTCTTCCAGAATTCCATGTACGACATTATTAGGCAATCCATGTGCTGTGGTATATTGTCTGGTTTCTTTTTTACTTTCGTCAAAGCGGTAGATTCCGTTTCGTGTTCCAATCCAGAAGATCCCGTTACGAGCTTCATGTATACAGTTTATGGACTTATAGTTAAGAGGTGAGCTTTCCGGTATTATCATCGTGTTTAGCAAACCGTTGTCTTTTTCCGTATATACCGACAGTCCTTTTTCTCCGCCAATCCAAAGGCGTCTTTTGCTGTCTCGAAGAAAATAAGTGAACTGATCCTCTGCCAATGGCTGTCCGTCTATTTGTGAGTTTATGGATTGGAATGTTTTGTTCCGGGGATTAAAACGGACAAGCATGGACATGCCGGTCATCCATAACTCTCCGTTTGCGGCAGGTTCTATGTCATATATGTTTTTTACTTCTTCATTATGGAATATTTCTATTTGTCCGGATTTACGGTGCAGAATACCGAGTCCGCCCGTATGTGTGCCTATATAGACCAAATCATTGGCTTCATCTATATATATGTCTTTTATGTCATTTGACATGAGGCCTTCTTCTCTCATGTAATGCGTAAATTGCTGTGTATGGGGGTTGTAATGATTCAAACCGCCGTTATTTGTTCCTATCCAGATTCCTTTTTGAGCATCTTCTTTGATACATCCTATTGTATTGCAGTTCAACGAGTTCTTCTTTGCTGTAAATTGTATGTTATGGAAACGGTTTTTAAGTGGATGATAATAATTCAGCCCTCCATAATAGGTTCCTAACCACATGCCGCCATGGGCATCCATGAAAATGTCGCGAATGGATGTTTGCGATAAACTTCCGCTGATTTCTATGTTGCTGGTATGGTTATTAAATGAATCATGCTTTTCATCATATATACTTAGTGAATTGAGGGTACCTATCCATAACCTGTTTTGCGGATCAAGTGTGAGTGAGCGTATATAATTGGAACTTATGCTGTTTGGGTTCTTCGGATTATTGACATAATTGGTGATTTCCTGAGTCTGTAAATTAACTTTGTATAATCCATGTCCCTCTGTCCCTATCCATAGAAGAATAGGCGATTGCTGTAAAATGGAGAGAATTTGTTTGCCTTTTAGTTTATCGGGCATGATGCTTTTTAAAGTCTTGTTGTCTTTCTTCACTGTCCTTTAAAAATCTTGACATTATATCCTCAAAATTTGCTGGAGCTACTTTCTTCTTTTCTTGAGTCCATTCTATCTCTGCTGGTCTTACTGATTTCTTCTTTATATTAGCTTGCTTTATAGATAAGCTAATCTTCCCATTATCATCAATAGAAATAACCTTTACTTTTACTTTATCTTGTTCATTAAGGTGTTGTCTTATGTCTTTAACAAAAGAATCTGCAACCTCTGAAATGTGAACTAACCCTGTTTTTCCTTCAATCTCTACAAACGCTCCAAAGTTTGTGATATTTACCACTGTACCCTCTAATATGTTTCCTGCCATTAAGGTCATTTTACAAAGAATCCTCCTTAAATTTTAATAATTTATATTATTAATAATAACCTTATTATTATTAATTTAAACATTAGTAACACTATTCTTGATTTTTTATTGAGCTAACTTGTTGTTCGCCTTCCTTAATTAGCCCTAATCTTTCCCTAGCTAACTTTTCTAGATAACTATTTCCAGTCTGAGCACTTTCTAATTCGGCTTCTAACTTTGAGTTTTTTTCTTTTAATTCTTCCAGTTGTTTAGTTTGAATAGCAATATCATTTTTTATTCTTTTTAATACGATTCCTTGCTTAATTAAACTTAAAGTAAAAACAGAACAAATTAAAATAATCATTATCCCTGTAAGGTTTGTTTTTTTTCTCATAAAAATAGTACCTTCTTTTATAACATTCTATAAATATATTTTAAACACTCTACATATTTTATTCAAGCTATTTTTTTGTACTAATTATTTTTTCCAGTTAAATTATAAAAGATTACCTTAAAAGGATATATTAAATTCTTAAATAATATTCTACTGACCTTTATAATCATATTTAGAATAATTACTTCAGCTTTTATTACACTTTCGCTTATAAATTTTATGTATACAGCTAAAGAGATTAACATAAATACATATACATATGGTCCTAAAAAAGCATAATTCTTATAAAGTAAAAAGGCAAATACTATCATCGCTGCAAGAACCCAAAACAATATATCTTCAATGACAATTATTACTTTTACATTTATATTACCTCTTATAATTCTATATAAATCAAACATTGCTCCTGTTAATATACCCGCAATTATTGCATAAAAAATTATACTAAATTGTATGTCTGTTGGTAACGGCATAAAATCTCACCTACTTAAATAATTTTTCTATTAGACTTTGTTTTTCTTTTTTAATATCCTTTCCACTATATACAATATAAGATATATTTCCCATTATTATTATATCCCCATTTTGTACATCTAATTTATTCATTTTAAGATCAGAACCTTTTATTGTTAAGTTTCCTAGTTTAGTATTCAAGAATATTTTCTCATCATCAAAGCTAATTACTTCCTCTACTCCAGTTAATGTCATTTTCTTTCTGTTTTCTAATATAATATTTCCTCTATTTTCTTCAATTTTCTTTTCCATATATTTAATCCTCCATATATTTCTTTATTAAATATATGAAGGATTTTTAAAAATTATTCTCTATCTTCTACACCCTCTAGAATTTCGTACATTTCTTTAGCATTTTCTTTTCTTACATGTTCTGCAATATTTATTATTCTTGCTTTTAACTTTCTAGTTGCAAAAGTAATCTCGATTATATCGCCCTCTTTTACATCTGTTGATGGCTTTGCAATTTTGTCATTTATAGATACTCTTCCACCTTCACATGCCTCTTTAGCTACTGTTCTTCTTTTTATTATTCTTGAAACTTTTAAATACTTATCTAATCTCATATTATCTCCTTCATTTCCATCAATAATCAAATAATTTTATATATCAAAAAACCCGAGATAACTCGGGTTTAAAATTTATAATTACTTATTAACTCTTTCTTTGAACTCTTTTCCTGCTTTGAAAACTGGAACAGTTGAAGCTGGAATGCTTATAGTTTCTTTAGTTCTTGGATTTCTACCTTCTCTTGCAGCTCTTTCTCTAGTTTCAAAAGTACCAAATCCAACTAATTGAACTTTATCACCACTTTCTAAAGCTTCTTGAACTGAATCAATAAATGCTTTTAAAGCTGCTTCTGCATCTTTCTTTGTTAATTGGCTTTTTTCAGCCATGCTAGTAATTAATTCTGCTTTATTCACGATTTACATCCTCCTTAAATAAACAGTTAAATCTTTGTAGTTAACTATTCTACTTATGTACTATAACTACATTCTCTTATTATATATCCACTTTATTAAGTAGTCTATAGAAATATGGGCTTTTTTCTATAAAAATATAATTATTACAACTTTTTCATGTAGTATAGCATATTTTAATATTCTCTCTTAAATACTATTCTTCACAAGTTTTAAAATTCCTTCTTAAAACTTACGTAAAATAGCTATCTTTTTACTAATCGTATTTCTTTGACTCTTCCCATAATAAATTCATTTCATCTATTGTAGAGCTTTTTATGTCTTTTCCTGCTTTTGAAAGCTCTTTTTCAACAAAAGCAAATCTTTTTATGAACTTGTTTATAGACTTATTTAAAGCTTCTTCTTCATCAACCTCTAATAATCTACTAACATTTACGCAAGCAAATAATAAATCCCCAACTTCATTCATTATTTTTTCCCTATTATTGGTTTTATATACATCTAAAATTTCATTTTTTTCCTCTTCAACCTTTGTAGCTGCCTCAATTACATCCTTAAAATCAAATCCAACTTTTGCAACCTTCTTTTGAACCTTATGAGCTTTTATTAATGCTGGTAAAGTTTTAGCTATTCCTTCTATTTCTTCTGTAATAGTTTCATAGTTTTTTTCTTGCTTCTTTAATTCATCCCAATTCTTTAATACTTCTTCTGAAGTATTTGCAACTGTATTTCCAAATACATGTGGATGTCTATAAATCATTTTAGAAGTAATAGCTTCTATAACATCAGAAATATTAAAATACCCATCTTCTTTACCTATAACAGAATGGAATACTACTTGTAGTAATACATCCCCTAATTCTTCTATTAATCCATCTATATCATCATTTTCTATAGCTTCTATTACCTCATAAGCTTCTTCTAAAAGACAATTTTTAATACTTTCATGTGTCTGTTCTCTGTCCCATGAACAACCTTCTTCACTTCTTAATGTTCTTATTAAGTTTACA
>ERZ827168.5175-NODE-5175-length-11179-cov-6.086929_pt1 | contig 11179 bp, 7 predicted proteins | sample MGYA00519868_ERZ827168 | MGnify/ENA primary metagenome ERZ827168 (study PRJEB31778, sample SAMEA3449271) | human gut metagenome | biome: human gut; feature: human-associated habitat; material: faeces | place: United Kingdom | collected 2010/2012 ...
GAGGGGGAATACGAATTTTTACCGGGGAAAGGCGATAGTATAGGTCCTCTCGAAAGGCGTGACGCTCGATCAGAGCCGTGACATCCACCCGCCCGGCAGAAATGATTCGCACATCCACGGGAATATCCTCGGTACCGCCTACCCGGCGGACCCGCTTGCTGGACAGGATCCGCAGCAGCTTGGTCTGCACGTCAAAGGGGACGCTGTCCAATTCATCCAGAAACAAAGTGCCGCCGGACGCCGCCTCAAAATACCCGGTCTTTCCATCCTGGCTGGCCCCGGTAAACGCGCCGCGCTCATAGCCAAACAGGGCACTTTCCACCAGGTTCGGCGCGATGGCGCTGGCATTTAGGGCCACAAACGGCCCGTTCCGCCGGGAGCTGGCATTGTGGATGGATTGGGCGAACATCTCCTTGCCGGAGCCGCTGGCGCCCACCAGCATCACCGGCACATCGTACGGCGCCGCCGTGGCCGCGCTCTCCTTGGCCCGTATCATCCGGGGGGTTACCGTTCGGATATCATCGAATGTCCACTGGGCCTGCTGCTGCGGCGTTCCCGCAGGCGCGGCGCGTGTTTCCTCCAGGAGGAACAGTTTTTCATATTTCTGGTCCGAAAGGGGGATGGCAGTGATCTGGACCTTTTTTCTGTTGTTGCGGTAGTCCACCACGGCTGTCTGCCGTCCCTCGCCCACCACATTTCCGATCATGGCCATGCACCGGTTAAAGATCACGCTGTCCTCGCTGGAGTTTTTCAGGCCAAATACCTCCAGAGCCTGCCGGTTAAAATTCCGTATAACATTTTTCCGGTCGATATAGACCACGCCCTGGGGGACCTGGTCCAGCACCGAGACCACTGCGCTTCTGCGGGTGCGGGTGTCCTGCTCCATCCAATAGACCGTGCTTCCGATGCAGGCCAGGATATGCGCCAGAGAGCTCATGTGCACGGTGGCCTGGTAATCGCGGCTGGTCACGCAGCAAATGCCGCACAGATTCCCGTTGGCATCAAATATGGGCTCGGCATACGCATATTGGTCGTGAAGGGCCTGTGCATAGTGTTCCGGCCCGTTCACAAATACACCCTTTCGCGTCAGGTACGCCAGGGAGGCCGCATTGGTCCCGATCCGCTCCTCGGAGATACTCTGCCGGAGGGCTCCGCCGCATTGCAGCTCGATCACGGAAAAAATCACATCCTGTCCGCCTGCGCGGATACGAAACGTCTGGAAACCCTCCGAACTTTTACTTGCCATCACCGCTGCGACATTCTGTCCGGCCTGTGCCTTTTCCAGGCCTAGAGCCGTGCAGCGTTGCCAGGATTTCAGGATCTCTGCAGGCAGCGCCCCAGCGTCCGGCCCGGTTTCCGGCAGCGCGGCCCAGCAACACTTCACCTGTTCAAAATAGTGCCGGTCCCTCCGCTTGCTCTCTGTCATAGCGGCGCACCCTCCTCACGAATCCAGGAAGTTTTCCTGTTTTTGGTGTTCTCATTATACCCATGCGTGGTACTTTTTTCAACTGCATTTTCTTTTTCTAAAAATTTCCCACAGAAAAAGCTGCTGTCGTATACGCTTTCCGGCGGTGGGAAGATTTTTGGAAATTTTAATTTCTTTATCCTTGGTAGGCGAATTTGTTCCTGATTTCTTCGATTCTGAAGAATATCGGAGCTTTATTCCCTGCGGAGATAGGATGCTTTCATCGGGGAAAAAGATGCGGGAGGGAAAATTATTTGCTCTGACGCTATAGACGAAAAAGTTGGCATGTTTTTTGCTTCATATAAAGGCAACGGCATCGCAGAGGCATGCCGGAATCGGAAATGAGGAGGGAACTTCCTTATGGAGAATCGACCATCTCCGCTGGAAAGCGCGCCGCGCCGCTGTTAACTGCCGGCTCCTGCCACCCCTGCTTGCACGATTTTTGAATTTGTTATGAGTATGAGAGGTACACACAATGTCGAAAGAAGAGCGCACTTCCGTTTCCGCCGCACCGCAGTCCACCATGATCAAGTGGCCCTGGTGGAAAAAGTTCCTGATCGGCTCCGGTGAATTCGGCGAGAACATGTCCAACGCCATGTTCACCACCTACATCTCCATCTTTTACACGGACATTGCCGGGATCGCTCCCGCACTGGTCACGCTGATCGTATGGATCACAAAAATCTGGGACGCCATCAATGACATTCTGGTGGGCGTCCTGGCGGACCGGACGCACACAAAGCTGGGCCGGTACCGTCCATGGATTATCCTTTCCGCCATTCCCATGGTGGTCGTCACCTTCCTGTCCTTCCTGACGAATCCTGGCTGGTCCTATGGGCTGCGGGTGGCTTTTGCCATCCTGACCTACTGCGCGTTCACCTGGGTTTACACCATGTTTTACATTCCCTATGTATCCGTTCAGGCGACCCTGACCCACGACCCCAACGAACGGGCGTCCATCGGCATCATCGGCGCGGCGGACGGCCCGACGTCGATCCTTGTTTCACAGGTCTTACACTCTAATTATATCGGCCCCATCGCGGTGGCGGCCTACTCGTATATGGCGCTCGTGCCGATCATTCAGCCGTTTGCCATCAAGCTCGTCACGACGAAAAAAGAGCGCGCGATGCACATGCCCTACAACCCCAAGCACGTTTCCCGCACGCTGCGCATCTGCTTCCCCATCATGGTCACGATCATCGCGGGCTTCATCGCGCCGATGTCCGTCTCGCTTGTGGGCTTTCTGATGTTCGGCAACCTGCTCCGTGAGTGCGGCTGCTTGGAGCGTCTTTCCCAGACGGCGCAGAACGATTTGGCGAACCTCATCACGCTCCTGCTCGGCATTACGATCTCGTTTTCGATGCAGGCCGACCAGTTCGTCAATCTCAAAACGCTCATCATCATGGCGCTGGGTCTTGTCGCCTTCGTCTTTGACTCCATCGCGGGCGTGATGTTTGCAAAGCTTCTGAACCTCTTCTGCAAGAACAAGGTGAACCCCATGGTCGGCGCGGCCGGTATCTCGGCCTTCCCGATGTCCGCGCGCGTCATCCAGAAGATGGGGCAGGAGGCGGACTGCACCAACCACCTGCTGATGCACGCCGTCGGCGCGAACGTCGCCGGCCAGATCGCATCGGTGCTCGCAGGCGGCATGATCCTCAATCTCGTGCCGCAGCTTTTAGGGTAAGGAGGAACGCACTATGACAAATCTTGAGATCGCGCTGCTCATCACGGGGCAGGGAATGCTCGGCATCTTCGCCGTGATGGGGCTGATCACCGTATTAGTCACACTCTTCACCAAATTCGGTAAAAAGTAAAACCCCAAACATAAACAGGCGGCCGCTGCCAACGCAGCGACCGCCTGTTTTCAATGCTCAAAAACGCGGGACTCAGTCCCGCGTTTTTGAAGTAATATAGAGCATTAAAGCCGCGACATCTGCCGGACTGACGCCCGAGATGCGCCCCGCCTGCCCCAGATTCTGCGGGCGGATGGCGGCGAGCTTTTCGCGCGCCTCCAGACGGAGACCGTCGATCTTTGCGTAGTCGATGCCCTCAGGGATAGCGCGGCGCTCCAGGCGCGCAAACTCCGCGACCTCCGCCATCTGGCGGCGGATGTAGCCCTCATACTTGACGGCGATCTCCACGCTCTCGGCGAGTGCGGGCGGGAAGGCGCGGCAGCCCGCATCAAAATCGCGCAGGTCGTCATAGGTGAGCTGCGGGCGGCGCAGCAGCGCGATGAGGGGACTGCCGTCGCGCACCTCCGCCGTGCCGCGCGCGCTCAGAAGCGCGTTGAGCGCGTCGGACGCGCCTACGCCCGTGTGCTCGAGGCGCTTGATCTCGCGGCGCACCGCGTCATATTTATCATTGACTTTTTGCAGCGCTTCGCCGCTCACAAGCCCAAGCTCATGGCCGATGGGCGCAAGGCGCTCGTCGGCGTTGTCCTGCCGCAGGATCAGGCGGTACTCGCTGCGGCTCGTCATCATGCGATAGGGCTCGTTCGTGCCCTTGGTCACAAGGTCATCGATGAGCGTGCCGATATAGGCCTGCTCGCGGCCTAAGATGAAGGGCGATTCGCCCTTGATTTTCCGTGCGGCGTTCACGCCCGCGACAAAGCCCTGCACCGCCGCCTCCTCATAGCCCGACGAGCCGTTGAACTGTCCCGCGCCGTACAGGCCCGAAATGTGCTTGTATTCAAGCGTCGGGTAGAGCGCGGTCGGGTCGATGCAGTCATATTCGATGGCGTAGGCCGGGCGCATCATCTCCGCGTGCTCAAGGCCCTTGACCGAGTGCAGCATTTCAATCTGCACCTCCTCGGGCATGGAAGAGGAAAAGCCCTGAATGTAGAGCTCCTCGGTATCAAGCCCCATCGGCTCGATGAAGAGCTGGTGGCGGGGCTTATCGGGAAAGCGGACGATCTTCGTCTCGATACTCGGGCAATAGCGCGGGCCGACGCCCTCGATCACACCCGAGTAGATGGGGCTCCGATCCAGGTTTTCGCGGATGACGCGGTGCGTCTCCTCGCTTGTATACGTTAAGTAGCAGACCACCTGATTTTGAGGCGGCGTTTGCGTCGAAAACGAGAATGGCAGAGGCGCTTCGTCACCCGTCTGCACTTCCATTTGCGAAAAATCGACGCTGCGCGCGTTCACGCGCGGCGGCGTGCCGGTCTTGAAGCGGCGCAGGGGAAGGCCGAGCTTCCGGAGGGCTTTCGCCAGCGTCAGCGAGGCGTGCATTCCGTCCGGGCCGCTCTCGCGCACACATTCGCCGACGATCGTGCGCCCGTCCAAAAATGTTCCCGAGCAGAGAATGACGGCCTTGACGGCGTAAACGCCGCCCGTTTCGGTCACGACGGCGGAGACATGCCCGTCCTCCACGCGAAGATCGACGATCTCCGCCTGACGCAGCAAAAGATTTTCCTGCCGCTCGAGCGTGTGCTTCATCACGCTCTGGTAGCGCCGCCGGTCAGCCTGCGCGCGCAGCGACCAGACAGCAGGGCCCTTGCCCCGGTTGAGCATGCGGTATTGAATGCAGGCTAAGTCCGCCGCCCTTGCCATCTCGCCGCCGAGGGCGTCGAGCTCGCGCACGAGATGGCCCTTGCCCGTGCCGCCAATGGCGGGGTTGCAGGGCATGTTGCCCACCGCGTCTAAGTTGATGGTAAAGCACACCGTTTTCATGCCGAGGCGCGCACAGGCAAGAGATGCCTCGATGCCCGCGTGTCCCGCGCCGATGACGGCAACGTCGTAGCTTCCGGCGTGAAATTCACGCATGTTCTCAGCCCCTTTCCAGTGTGATGACCGCGACCTGCGGCCGATTCAGAATGCGCGGTACGATCTTCGGCGAATTGCCGAGTCCGCGGCTGACAAAGACGGACGCGCCGTTGTCTGAATAAAAGCCCGCCGTGTGCGTGGGGAAGAGGTTTCTCTGCGTGCCGAACACCCCATCGGTAAACGGAAATCTCCAGATGCCGCCGTGGCCGTGACCGGAGATCGTTAAGTCTGCGCCGAGGAGACTGTATTCCCGCGCAAAGCGGTCGTTGCGGTGCGCCAGCAGCAGCCAGAACGGGTCGCCGCAGGCGGCGTAGATCTCCTGGGCAAGCTCGTACGGCGTCTCCTGATCGGCGTAGCCGTTCGGATCGTCGATGCCCGCAAGCACGATGGTATCGCCGTTTCGCGTGAGAGGCACAAATTCGTTGGAGAGTACCGTCACGCCGCTCTCCCGCAGCGTGCTCTTGAGCGCGCGCACGGCGGCGGTGCCATGTCCCCACTCGTGGTTGCCCGTGACGTAATACGTCGGCGCGATGGCCGAGAGCGCCGCGCCGACCTCGCCGGCGTAGATGGTCGGGTTTTCGGTCTTGCGGTCGACCAGGTCGCCCGTCACGAAGATATACTCCGGCTGCGCGGCTCTGACCGCCGCGTAAAGGCGCTCGTTGTCCTTGCCGAAATATTTTCCGTGCAGGTCGCTTAAGTGCACGATGCGGCAGCCGTCAAAGCCCGCGGGCAGCGTGCCCGAGGGGAACGTGACCTCGTCCGTCTCGATGCTGCTGTTGTCCCAGCAGAGGTAAATGCCGAACAGCACGATCAAAATGAGCAGGTTGCGCCAGAAATGATGTTTTTTTCTTTGTCTCACCATGGGAACTCCAATCTATAAGGAGGCTATAAGCCAAAAAGCCTCGCAGAGTTGCGTGCCGCGCACGGCACGCAATCAATTCAAATCCGTTTTCTGCCGCAACACGTGCGTGGCAGAAAACACTTTGCGCGGAGCGCGTGTCGCAGCCGCCCTGCGGGTGGCAAGGCACGAAGCGCAGCGAATTCTCCTCGAAAAAGCGGCATGCCGCTTTTTCGACAATAGTAAAGGGCGGCTTTTTGCCGCCCTTTATTGTAGCACAATGCACTGCCGCGAAACAAGAAATTTATTCCGCGCTCTTGAGACTCTCGACCATGTCGATCTTCTTCATCTTGAAGTGCGCAAGCACATTGACAAGGACGGAGAAGAGCATCGTCAGGATCGCGGCGTAGACATAGGCCGACGGCGCGGTCTGCCGCCCGAACATCATAAGGTCGATCTCCGTCGAGCGGACAAGGTAAATGTGCAGCCAGTGACCCATGAAGCAGCCCATGAGGATACCGAACACCGTGAGCACGATGTTCTCGCGGTAGACATAGGCCGAAACTTCCTTGTCGTAAAAGCCCAGCAGCTTGATCGTGGCAAGCTCGCGCTGGCGCTCGGTGATGTTGATGTTCGAAAGGTTGAAGAGCACGACCATCGCCAGCGCCGCCGCTGCCAGAATGATGATGATCACAACGAAGTCCACGCGCTCCATGCTGTGCATGTAGGTGTCCTGCGTGTCGCGCATGCGCGAGGTCGTCACAACGCCGTTCATGCTGAGCAGCTTTTCAAAGATCGCGTTGCAGGTGTCGGTATCGTCGCTCGTGAAGTTCATGAGATAGGCATTCGTCTCGCTATCGGCGTGGAGCGTCTGTTCATAGTACGAGGGCGTCATATAGATGAAATGCCCCGTGTAATGCTCATAAATACCCGCGACCGTCACGTCCCCGCGCGCATCGCCGTCAAGGAAGAACGTGTCGCCCACCGAGACCTTCAAAAGCTCGGAGAGCTTCTGGTCGATGTACACGCCGGTATCCTCCATGGTGATCGGCTCGCCGGTCTTGCAGTCCAGCAGATCAATGACCTTGCCGATCTCGTTTGCTTCCATCACCTCAACATAGGCGGTGGTCGAATAGCTCGATGTGATGACTGTGGCAGAGGACGCCGTACAGGGAACGTTATTCACAACGCGGGAGTCACCCGCGAGGAAATCCTCCACCGCCTGCCGCTCCTCCGGCAGTACATTGCTCGAAAGCGTCACCTGCGCGGAGTAATGGAACAGATCGTCATACTGGCGCGACATCGTAAAGAGGAGCGACGAGCGCATGCCGAAGCCCGCGATGATGAGCGCGGTGCAGCCGCCGATGCCGATGACCGTCATCCAAAAGCGCTTCTGGTAGCGGAAAAGGTTGCGCGCCGTCACCTTATGGGTGAAGGACATCTTTCTCCACAGGGGCTTGATGTACTCAAGGAACACGCGCTTGCCCGCCTTCGGCGTGCGCGGGCGCATCAGGCTCGCCGGCGTTTCGCGCAGCGTGGCAAGGCAGGCCCAGAGCGTGGCGATCGTGGTGCACGCCACTGCCGCAAGCAGCGAATAGGCGGAGATCCCGCCGTAGGCGCGCAGCTCGATGTTCGGCATCTGATACATGATCTGATAGGCCGTAAAGATCATCTTCGGGAAGAGGATATAGCCGATGACAAGGCCGAACACGCCGCCGGTCAGGCTCGGCAGAAGCCCGTAGAGCAGATACTTGCGGGAGATGGCAAGGCCGCTGTAGCCCATCGCCTTCAAAGAGCCGATCTGCACGCGCTGCTCTTCGACCATGCGCGTCATCGTTGTGAGGCACACGAGCGCCGCCACAAGGAAGAAGATCACCGGGAAGGCGCTGGCAAGATTCGCCATGCGCTCGGCGTCCTGCCCATAGCCCGTATAGCCGGGGTTATAGCTGCGGCTGAAGAGATACCACTCGCAGCTTTCAATGTCCGCGACCTTGCGGCGCGCGTCGGCGATCTTTTCCTCCGCGTCGGCGATCTTCTCGTCCGCCTCGGCCTTGCCGTCCTCATACTCGCGCAGTCCTTCGCGGTAGTCCTTTTCGCCGTCCGTCAGTTCAATGTAGGCGTCGGCCAGTTCCTTTTCACCGTCGGCGTATTTTTCCTCGCCGTCGTAGTATTCCTTCCAGCCGTCGTCCAGCTCCTTGCGCGCATCGGCAAGCTCCTGCTTTGCGTCGGCAAGCTTCTGCGGCGCCTCGTCCAGCTCTTTTTTCGCCTTGTCGAGTTCCTTCTTGCCGTCGCGCAGGTCGCGGTAGCCCGCGCTGAGCTGCTGCTTGCCGCTTTCATAGTCCGCGTGCCCCTGATCGAGCTGCTGCTTGTTTGCGGCGATGCTGCCGGAGCTGACGGTGCTGAGAGCGGCGAGCTGACTTTGCAGCTCGCTGAGCTGCGCGCTGACCTCGCCGCGCCGCTGCACAAGGTCGCTGCGCTGAGTCGCCGTATCCGCGCGTTGCCGCTCCAGTACCGCGCGCAGCGCGGCCGCCTGCTCAGACTGATCCTCCCCCAGCGCCGCCAGTTTTGCGTCGATCTTCGCAAGGCCCTCATCGCACTCCTCGATCCCCGCGTCGATCTGCGCAAGGCCCTGCTGCGCCTGCGCGATGCCGCCTTCAAGCTGCGCGCGCATTTTGTCGAGCGCCGCGTCGGTGGCTGCGGCAGTATTTTCATCGCCGCGGCCAAGCTCGTCGATGATCGTCCCGCCGGTCACGCCGGCGTAGTTCGGATCGTTTTGCAGCGCACCCGCCACGGTATTGCCCAATGTGTCGAGCTGCTTTTGTCCCTCGTCCAGCTTTTCCTTGCCGGCTTCCAGCTCATCTGCACCATCGGCAAGCTGCTGCGCGCCCTTTTCATAGTCCTTCACGCCGTCGGCATAGTCCTTCTGACCCTTTTCATAGTCGCGCACAGCCTGATCGTATTTCTTCACGCCGTCGGCGTATTCCTGCTCGCCGTCCTCCAACTCGGCCTTGGCATCGTCGAGCTTCACACGCGAATCGGCAAGCTCCTGCTTGCCGTCATCGTATTCCTTCCAGCCGTCGTCGAGCTTCCTGCGCGCATCGGCAAGCTCCTTGCGCGCGTCGCCGAGCTTTTCGTCAGCCTCGGCCTTCGCGTCGTTCAGCTCTTTCTGTGCATCGTCGAGCTTTTCCGTCGCTTCATCGACGAGATCATCGTGCCGCAGCTGCGCGCGCGCGTCGCCGAACGGCTCCAGCTCGTCGATGACGGCGTCGATATAGTCGTCATAGTCGCTGTAAAACGCGGTCATCTCCGCCGCGCCGGAAACGCGCACATAGGCCGCCGTATAGTAGTCGAGCGTGAACGCCTCGCGCGGCAGGTACAGATACGCCTTGACCGTGCCGCTGCCGAGTGTCGACGTGCCGCGCTCCACCGCAAGGTACACCGGTGAGCGCACCGTGCCGACCACCGTGTAGGTGTCCTGCGCGAGCGCGTCGGAAAGGTCGTCCCCCGGCGTGAGCGTGATCGTATCACCGATGGAAATGCTCATCAGCGAGAGCATATTTTCCTCCACCACGCACTCGTCCGCACGCTCGGGCATGCGCCCCTCGCGCAGCAGCACATCACTGATGCCGCGATCTGTGAGGGAGAGGACCTTCACCACCGCATCGAGCGAATCGGACGAGGCAAACGCGTCGATGACGTATTCGCCCTCGGCGTCCTCGATCTTATCCTGCGCGCGCAGCGCGGCAATGTCCTCATCGGTCAGGCCAAGGGTCGAGAGCACCTGAATGTCGGCTAAGTGCAGGGAGTCAAGATAGTCGTCGCCCGTGTGCTTCATATCCGGTGCCGTTGCCTTGAGTCCCGAAAGAAACGCGACCGACAGCGCAACCAAGATCATGATGGAGAAGAAGCGGCTGCGCGTATGGCCGATCTCGCGCCAGAAGTCCTTCTGCATTGCATTTTTCATTGCGCCGCCCCCTTTCTTGCTTGCTTTGCTGTTACCATTCGATGCTCTCCACGCTTGCAGGATTCTCATTGAGCTGCATGCTCTCCACCGTGCCGTTTTTGATGTGGATCACGCGGTCGGCCATCGGCGTGATGGCGCTGTTGTGCGTGATGACCACGACCGTCACGCCCTTTTCCCGGCAGGTATCCTGCAAGAGCTTCAGGATCTGCTTGCCCGTTACATAGTCGAGCGCACCCGTCGGCTCGTCGCACAAAAGGAGCTTGGGGTTCTTCGCCAGCGCGCGGGCGATCGCCACGCGCTGCTGCTCGCCGCCGGAGAGCTGACCGGGGAAGTTGTTCGCACGCTTGGCAAGGCCAACCTCGTCCAAAACCGTCGCCGCGTCGAGCGGATCCTTGCAGATCTGCGCGGCAAGCTCCACGTTTTCAAGTGCCGTGAGGTTGCCCACCAGATTGTAGAACTGAAAGACAAAGCCGATGTCGTGGCGGCGGTAAGTCGTGAGCTGGCGGGCGTTGAAGCCGCTCACGCGCGTGCCGTCGACCGTGATGGTGCCGCCCGAGCAGGCGTCCATACCGCCGAGCATGTTGAGGACCGTCGTCTTGCCCGCGCCCGAGGGGCCGACGATGACGCAGAATTCACCCTTTTCGATCGTAAAGCTGATGTGGTCCACCGCGCGAATTTCGATCTCTCCGCTGTGGTAGACCTTGGAAACATCCTCAAATGTGACGAAAGCCGCCATAGTCCGACTCCTCCGCTTCAAATATCGTTTCTATTTTATTATAAGTGGAAAATAACGGAAATGCAAGTGTAGATATAGCAGCTTGCATGAAAAATCCGCTAATTTTTTGGGCAAAACCATGAGAGCTGACGATTGAAATTTGCCTTTTCCGCGCTTATAATACAAACTGAAGTAAATGAAGGAAAGGAGCGTGAAAACGAATATGTTTGAGAACTTCATCAAGCAGGATGTTGACGACATGATCTTCGGCAGCACCAAGCAGATCATCAGCGAGCGCTGAGATCCGTTGTATCGACCACGCGAAAGCGTGGCTTTTTTGTTTTTATCGCCGGAAAGGCGAAAAAGGGCCGCTTCCACGGGAATTTTCGTCCCGAGAGGCGGATTTTTCTTGCCTTTGCACGGTGTGTGTGAT
>ERZ827168.5177-NODE-5177-length-11175-cov-3.388579_pt1 | contig 11175 bp, 10 predicted proteins | sample MGYA00519868_ERZ827168 | MGnify/ENA primary metagenome ERZ827168 (study PRJEB31778, sample SAMEA3449271) | human gut metagenome | biome: human gut; feature: human-associated habitat; material: faeces | place: United Kingdom | collected 2010/2012 ...
CGGAAGGGGCGGCTCCCCGGGGCTGCAAGACCATCGCCTCCGTGCTGGACGAGAGCCCGGTGCTGACGGAGGACGGCATCGCCCTGGCGTCCTTCCTGCGCCAGCGCTGCTACTGCACCATGTTCGAGGCCGCCCGGACCATCCTGCCGGCGGGGCTCTGGTTCCGCAGGACGGAACGCTGCGCCCTGGCGGAGGGACTGGACGAGGCGGAGGCCATCCAAAAGGCGGGGAAGACCCCTCTGGGGCCGGAACTGATCCGGGCTTTGGCGGCCCGGGGCGGCAGCGCCGACCTCGCAGAGCTCCAGCGTGAGCTGGGGGAGGGAGTGGACGCTGCTGCGGCGGCCCTGCGGAAAAAGGGCATCCTCACGGTGGAGGCCGGGGCCAAGCGCCGCCTCCAGGACAAGACCCACCGCCTGGCGGAGCTGGACTGCCCCGCCGAGGAGGCGGAGGCCGAAGCGGAGCGCCGGGAGCGGAAGTCCCCGGGGCGGGCGGCGGCCCTGCGCTTCCTCCTGACGGCGGGGAAGACCTCCCTCCACGAGCTCTGCTACCAGACCGGGGCGTCCCCCCGGACCGTGGAGGCCCTGGCCAAGGCGGAGACGGTGGTATGCCGCATGGTCGTTCTCCAAAAGAAAAGGATCCAGGAGAAATGAGCATGGAAGAGTACAAGGCATGGAGAGAAAAACAGTAAGGAGGTAATATTATGCCTAATGAATTCATCAAGCCAAGTGTTGTTGCGCGAGAAGCGTTGATGGTCTTGGAAAACAATTTAATCATGGCGAATTTGATTCACCGTGATTACAGTTCTGAATTTGTTGCTGGTGTTGGTGACACAGTCACAATTCGCAAGCCAGCCAAGTTCGTTTCACATAACTTCACTGGAAATATTATTGTCCAGGATGCAACGGAAGGGAAGACCGCTGTAAAGCTGGATCATTTCAGAGATGTATCATTTAAGGTTACATCAAAGGAAATGACATTGGATATCAAAGATTTTTCCAAGCAGCTGATTGAACCAGCTATGATGGCCATTGCTCAGTCGGTTGACGAAGATATCCTTAATACTGTTGCCGAAGTCAACAACGCGGTGACGGCAACCGCTAAGCCGACAGATCTGTCCGATATCGCGTCGATCGCGAAGATGATGGATGTGAATAAAGCGCCGATGGCACAGCGTCGCCTGGTACTAAATCCGGAACATAAGTATCGATATGCGTTGACAGACAATTTGTCTAAGGTGTCTTATGCTGGAACTGGAGAGACGCTGCGAAACGCAGAATTGGGACGTGTTTATTCACTCGACACTTACATGGATCAGAATGCTCCATATTCTTTGGCCGATACGCCAGGTACGATGACGGCCTGCAAAGTGACCGGAAATATCAATGAGAAAAAGGTCCAGCTGACTGAAACGCAGGCAGCTACAGGTACACTGAAAATTGGCGATGGATTGATCATCGACGGGCGCATGTACCGCATCACCAAAGATGCTACCGCTGCTTCCAATGCGGCTTCCAATGTAGAGATCGATATGCCGTTGCATATTCAGATTAATGAAGCGACATCTGCATATATTGTGACCAAATATCATTCTTTAGCATTCCATCGTAATGCAATTGCAATGGTTACACGACCTCTGGAGTTGCCAATGGGCAATAAGAACGCTGCAATTATGCAGCATAATGGTCTTGGTGTACGTGTAGTCTATGACTACGATCTGAACACCAAGACGGACTATGTATCGATTGATATCCTCTACGGTCTTAAGCTGCTGTATCCGGAACTGGCTTGTAAGTTGGTGGGATAATGGATCCCGTTACCTACGAGTATTACACTGGTCAATATCATGGAGATACGCTGACGGAAGACGAATTTGCCAAATATGAACGTAAGGCTCGGCGTTATGTGTCGGGCTTTACTTTTGGTAATATCGACGTCGTGAAGGACGTTCCTGATGTCGTCAGGGATTGTATCTGTGATATCGCGGAGAATATTCAGAAAGAAAGCAGCAGGCAGAGCGGAAACGGAATCAGCAGCGAAAGCGGCGATGGCCACAGCGTCAGCTACGAAAAGAGCCGCACCGAAGCTGAGCTGCGTCAGCAGTATTACCAGATTGCGCTCGGGTACTTGATCAACAGCGGATACCTATACGGAGGGGTGATGCTATGCTCGACTGCACGGAACTGGTGACCCACATCATTAGAGAGTTTGACCAATCATCCAGACAGGATAAGCTGCGCGCTGAGACCATCGATGGTGTGTCGTGGTTTCGCCAGGAGAAATCGCAGCTGGCGGACCGTCAGGTGAATGCAGCGGATCTGGTCAGCGTGCGCATCCCGCTTGCGGGACGAGAGAACGAACCGGTCATTGCGAAGGGGGATCTTCTGATCCACGGCGCAGCCGAGATATCCGGGATGAGCATCGGACAGATCAGGGCGAAGTATCCGGACAGCATGGAAGTGATGTCGGTCACGTATAATCGCAACCGGCTTCCATACAGCCAGCACATCAGGTGCAGCGGATCATGATCAAGAAGATCAGAACGCCGGCAGATAAGCGCGTAAAGGTCAATATGGAAGGCGGCGAGGTGGAAGCCGTACTTCAATGGCGCAAGGATTTCGGCACACGGCGAACGGCAGGCTTTCAGGCGGCACAGGTATACGTCGACAGTGAGGTGATCAGGCTCTCTGATCCGCTTACCCCGATGCGCACCGGAACGCTGAAGAAGTCTGGATTGACGGCCACCGTTACCGGCTCAGGAACGGTGACATATAACGCTCCTCACGCCAGGTATCAGTATTATGGCAAGGTCATGGTCGGCCGCGCTCCTAAGCGCCTGACCAATAAGGACCTGACGTATGAGGGAGCTCCGCAGCGCGGTGCCAAATGGTTCGAACGCATGAAAGCACAGAACCGTAATGAGATACTGAAGGGAGCTGCTAAGATTGCCGCAGGAAAAAAGTAGGATCGAAGCGATACGCGATTATTTCATGGCCTGCCCGCTGTTGAAAGAAGGCAGGCTGAATATCGATTATCTGGGAGAAAATCCGGTGGAATACAGCATCGATTCCATGCTGGTCAGCAATCCGATCGTGAAGCAATACATGGACGGAAGCTCGCTGCGCCAGCATCCCTTTGTATTCGTGTCACAGGAGATCAGATCCCAGCAGATCGTCGACCAGATCGAAGCATCTGGCTTCTATGAGAAGCTGGCCGATTGGATCGAAGAACAGAACAACAACGACAATCTCCCGGACATCCCGGGAGCGCAGCGCATTGAGGTCATGGCACCAGGGTATATGTACGATGCGACACAGACCACTGCAGTGTATCAGATCCAATGCAGAGTTTTATACATCAAGGAGGTATAACATGGCAGAAGCAAAAGAAAAACTGGTCAGTCGTTCCAGAAAGGTAGCCTTTATGGGGGTTTTTTCAGGGAGTGGTGGACCAGAGACAGAAACGTTTTACCGCATGACAAAGTTTACAGATATGTCAAAATCCAGCAACCCGGCAGAATATAGCCGTCAGTATGTGGACGAGGATGGTGAAGTAACAGATGTTACCGGATATTCTCCGGAGATTTCTTATGCATTTGATATGTATGAGAATAATGCGGTTCATAAGGATATCATTGACATCACGGACAATGAAAAAATGGGTGATGATGCGGTACGCAATATCATTGTTGTTGATTTTACACGGCCGGTGGAAGAGGGCGAAAACCAATATTATGCAAAAAAGCGTCCCTATGCAGTTATTCCAGATTCCGAAGGTGACAGTAATGATGCCTATACTTATTCCGGAACCTTCCGGAATAAGGGAAAGCAAATAGAAATCAAAGTAGAAACAAAGGATGACTGGAAAACATGTACAGAAGTATCTGCAGGTGTTGGTGGTTAAGAGGGAGAAATCCCTCTTTTATTTTTACTAATGAGGTGATCAAATGAAATCAATATGGAAAATAAATGGCAGTCGATTTGAATTCGACTTTGATGATCTCGAATGCATGGATAGGTATAACGATGCATGTAGTGAGATGAAGAGACGCTCGGAAGAGGCACCTAAGTTCAAAAATCGACAGGAATTTATCCGTTATTACTGTGACAGCTTCTTCTCGTTCTATGATGCCGTCTTCGGCGTAGGAACAGCGGATCAGATATTCAACGGCCGATACAACATGGATCTGTGCGACCAGGTGCACGATGAGTTCCTGGGCTGGGTAAGAAGTAGCATCGCGAGAAATGACAGAGAGCGCACGGCTCGTCTCAAGAATCGGCAGGCAGGAAACAAGAAGCAGCGCTCCGGATCTGGACATCGTAAGAAGTATTACCCGAATTGAGGAACCTGTTACTTGAATCCCTGCCGAGCAGCCTGGAGATCGGCGGCAGAAAGTATCGGATAGATACAGACTTCCGCACCTGGCTGTCGCTAAACGAAGCACTGCTGAACAAAGCAGGACAGCGTGTGATCATGCAGCATATCATCAAATTGTTTCGCGATGATATCCCTTCTGATGTGGATGCGCTGATCGCGGCCGTAGGATGGTTTCTGCAGTGCGGTGAAGAGGTAAAGGATGAGAAGAAGCGCAGCAAGCGGGTGTTCTCTTACAGCTATGACAGTGACTACATCATATCCGCATTCCAGGAGTTCTACAGCATCGACCTGATGCGCACCAGATATATGCACTGGTGGAAATTCAACTTGTTGTTGGGCACAATCAGCTCTAATTGTGAGCTGAAGGAACGTATACGATATCGCAGCATCAATGTCATTAAAATTAAAGACCCTGCTGAACGAAGAAGGATTAGAAAAATACAAGCGCAAATAGCTCTCCCACGTGATGAGCCGCTTAGCGATGAAGAAATAGCATCAGTATTTTAGGAGGTGGCAAAATGTCTCAATATGATGGTACTTTGAAATTCGATACATCAATAGATTCATCAGGATTTTCAAGTGGATTAAGCAAATTAGGCAGCGCCGCTACTAAAGGATTGGCAGCAGCCGGAACTGCATTAGCCGGAGTTTCAGGATATGCGCTTAAAGTTGGCTCTGACTTTGAGGCTGCCATGTCTCGTGTCGCCGGCATATCAGGTGCAACTGGAAAGGATCTTGAACGTCTTGAGGAAACAGCCAAGGAATTGGGATCCACGACAAAGTTTTCGGCTACGGAAGCTGCAGAGGCGATGGAGAACCTTGCGTCTGCCGGCTTCACGACCAATGAGATCATCGATGCGACGCCGGGCCTGATGGACCTTGCGGCCGCTGCTGGGGAAGACCTGGCATCCAGTGCTGATATCGCGGCATCTACTCTGCGCGGTTTCGGCCTGGAAGCTTCAGAAGCAGGACATGTCGCGGACGTGCTGGCAGAGAATGCCAACCGCACGAATGCGGCCGTCGCCGATACTGGTGAAGCGATGAAATATGTTGCACCAGTAGCTAAGGCAATGGGCATTTCAATGGAAGAAACAGCTGCAGCAGTTGGTTTATTAGCTAATGCTGGTATAAAAGGAGGCCAGGCAGGTACAACGCTACGTGGAGCATTAACTCGTCTTGTCAAACCGACAGAAGATATGGAAGGTGTCATGGAAGAATTGGGCATCACCTTTTTCGATAATGAAGGCAAGATGAAATCTCTAACGGAGATTATTGCTATTTTGCAGGACAGTACCAAAGGTCTAACAGACGAACAGAAAAATAATGCATTGGCCACATTGTTTGGTCAGGAAGCACTGTCAGGAATGTTAGCTTTGATCAATGAGGGACCAGATGCATTAGATGAACTGACTACTGCATACGAAACATGTGATGGAGCTGCTGCAAAGACGGCAAAAACAATGAATGATAACTTGAAGGGTTCTCTAGATGAATTGGAAAGCGCGATGGAAGGCGCTGGTATCACGGCCTATAAGAAATTCGAGAAACCGATCAGAAAGGCCATACAAGGTGCTACGGAAGAGATTTCTGACCTGGACAAGGCTATGTCTTCCGGCAAGCTGTCCGATTCCATGGACACGGTAGCTGAGGGCCTTGGAGCTGTTGCGGAAACAGCGTTAGGGCTGGCTACGGATGCTATACCGGTATTGATCGATGGGTTTGCATTCGTTGTTGATAACGGCCAGGCTGTGATTACTACAGCTGGAGCAATCGGCGGAGCGTTGCTTGCGATGAAGATGAAGCAGATCGTTACGACAGATATTCTGCCTTTTGTATCCGGTTTGAAGTCTGCGGCACAAGCTGCAGCAGACTTTGCTTACGGGCAACAGGCAGCAGTAGCGTTTGGCATATCCTATACAGAAAATCTGACAGTTATGCAGGCAGCAGTGGGATTGGTTACCGGGAAGATATCTCTTGCGACGGCAGCAACGACAGCATGGAATTCGGCATGTACGTTTCTTGGAGGTCCGCTGGGCATTTTGGTCACAGCAATCGGTGCGGTAACAGTCGGAGCAGTAGCTTTCGCGGCATCATTTGATCAGAGCAAGAACTCGCTCATGCAGACAGCACAAGCAGTTGATGATGCGAAAAAATCATATGAGGAGATCGAGCAAACAAAAGCCGAAGCGATAGAAACGAACATGGAAGAGGCGAATCACCTTGAGTCGCTGCGGCAAAAGCTTGATACTATTGTTGACGCAAACGGTCGAGTGAAAAAAGGATATGAAGGCACGGCAGAATATATCATAAATACGATGAATGAGGCACTGGGGACGAACATCGAGATCGTTGACGGAGTAATTCAAAAGTACGATGAAGCGTCTCAGCAGATGAGCACCTATATCGAAAAGATGAAAGCTCAGGCAGTTTTGGAAGCACAGGCCGAAGCGTTAAAGCAGGCCGAGGAATTATACGATAAAAATGCAGAAGAGATTGCCAATACAAATGCCGAAATTGAAAAGTATCAAGCTGATCTGAACAAACGGATGGCCGAATTACGTGATCAGGGCTTGTCTGATCAGGAAATTTATAACAATGGTGCGGTAACACAAGACAGAGCGCTCCTTGAACACTATCAATCTAAAAAACAGGAACTTGAAGATGTACAAATCGGAATTATTCAGGATAAGGCTACGTATTACAGTAATCTTGAGTTGATGCAAGAGGGTAGCCTTGAATCTCTGAAAAAGATAAACCAATCAGAAATTGCTGAGTATAACGATCAGGGCGAAAGAATTGCAGATACATTAGAAGAACAGTATGCCGAAGAATTGTTAAACTTGGAATCTCATCAAAAAGCACTTGCAGCAACAAAGGATGAAGCTAGAAAAAAAGAAATACAGGCTGATATAGAGGCATCCAAGAAACATTTGGAGGATCTTGAAAACCAGCTTAATGCTGAAAAAGACACTCTAGAGTATGGTCTCAGTGAACTCAGCACGCTGGCCAAGGAAAAAGGTATAACGATACCGGACAGTGTTGCACAGGGGATTCGTGATGGATCATATGTCCTTCCTGAGTCTATTAAAGGTCTGCAAAATCTGATCACGTATGATGATTTGGTGCAACAGGCTACGGATGCAGGTATCAAGATTCCGCAATACCTGGCAACCGGGGTAGCTAATGGTCAGATCCTTCCTGCTAATGCAGTAAAAGTGATGCAGTCACTGATTACATTCGATGATGTACTTGCAGAAGCAAAACAGGCAGGAATAAGCATTCCGCCTACGATCTCAGAGGGCATAAACAGCGGAGCATATATGCCGGCAGAGTCTGTACAAGAACTCGAAGATCTCATCGAATATGACGATATGATCCAGCAGGCCTCTGATGCTGGTGTGTCTTTGCCTCAGTCTGTTTCTGATGGAATCAAATCAGGAGAACTCAAACCTGCAGATGCTGTTCAGCAGATGGAAAACCTAATAGAGTTCAATGATTTGCTGAAAGATTCCAGTGCAGCGGGTCAGAAAGTACCTCAGAACATTCAACAGGCTGTATTGAACGGTAAGATGTCACCGGCACAAGCTGTCAAGGAAATGACAGATCTGATGAGCAAGGAAGCCGAAAAGGGAGCGAAGAAGACCGGAAAAGCCGGAACGACCGCAGGTAGTGAGTTGACCAAGAATCTCGAAAACAAAAAGAATAGCGTTAAGACTGCAGGTAGTAAAGCTGCAGAAGAAGGCGCAAAAGGTGCGGATTCCAAACAAGAAGATTTCAAAACCGCCGGTAAGAACATGGGCGAAGGTATCAAAAAAGGTGTTGAAAGCAAGGAAGAAAGCCTTTTTGATAAAATGCGCAATCTTGCCGGCAACATGTGGACGAGCTTTTGCAATTTCCTTGGTATACACTCTCCATCAAAAAAATTTGCTGAATCTGCAAAATGGATTCCTGAGGGTGTAGCAAAAGGCATTGAAGATAACGAGGATGTAGTAAACGAATCTATATCCAGCATTACACAATCTATGATGGATGAGAGTTATAAGTTGAGAGAAGCTGGACGCCGATTCGGTGAAAGTTATGTTTCCGGTATCGATGAGATGACGAAAGAAGCAGAACGCTCCGCTGAGCAGATGAGCACCAGAACGATAGAAGCGCTGGAAAAGGCACAGAAGAAAAATATCTTTGATGCCTATACTCCGGAACAGCTGGATAAAGCGTTCGACAAGCTTCGTGCAGCATCGAACAACATCACGAACAGGATCGTGGAAAGCGCGATGGTGCCATCCAGCAAGAACCTGAAAACGAGCCGTAAGGAATCAGAATCCAATGTTTTCCCGCGTCAGATCGAGCTCATCGGTGGCGGAAAGCAGACGATCATCCTGCAGCTACAGAACGGTCAGGAAATTGCACATTGGTTAGCTCCTGATATATCTAAAGAATTAGGAATTATGAGGTGATAGAATGAAAGTAAACAATAAAGATTTCAGTACATGGAATATGCGTTGCCTGGCATTCGACTATCAGCCGTTAGGATATGCTAGGGAAATCTATCAGCCTGACCAATCCATTACTCCGATAATGTCATCCCGCAGGCAGTATCAGCCTAAACCCATGACATTCGATGCAGACTTCAAGACGGTCGATGATGCTGGCCGATTTCTGGCCGAACTGATGAGCGGGGACTACAGCATCATCGATATGGACGATGGATATCTGTATCGCTGCTATCTCAGTGAGATAGACGAAATATCGGAAAAGCAGGGAAACGGCTATTGCTATACGTTGTCCATTCCATTGTCGGTCATCCAGACAGGTGCAGAAGTCAGTGAGACGCTGGAAGCTGATGTTCCAATCACCGTGATCGGACATCTTGAAGCGGAGTGTATATATGAGATCACGCCGAAACAGCAGATAGAGGAATACCATATTGCCGGATATACCATCAAGAACCTGCAGCAAGGTGTCACGGTATACTTCGACGGCATCGATAAGCGGATCTATTCCTCTGCAGAGCTCAACAAGTTCGGTGATGTGAAATTCCCGAACAATCGCTTCCCAACCTTGCAGCCAGGCGAGCAGATCATCGAGCTTGACGCCACTGCTGATGTAGTGCTGCGCTACTATCCAATTTATATCTAAAAGAGAGGAGGAGGCCATGCTCAGCCTATTTACAAAAGATGGGCAGAAGCCCATCCTAAACACGACCAATTATTACACCAAGTATGCCTATGACGGTACTCAGGGATTATCCTTTGATCTGTCATCATCTGACCCAATCTTTTCGCTGATTCACAATGAGAGCGTGATGATCAACGAGGAGAACCGATATCTGGTGAAAGGCATCAATAAGAGGGCACAGTATGCCACTATCACATGTCAGTTGGACATGGATGAGTGGAAACAGCATGAGCCATATCTTGACACTTCGACAATGGCCATATTTCAGAGCAAGACATTGCTTGAGGTTTTGGATACGGTCAAACCAGATGGATGGGAAATTCGTAATGCTGGCATCCGTTCTATTCGTCGTACGATAGAGTTGCAACAGGCTTCAGCTTATGACGTATTAATGGGATGCCAGGAAGTGTATGGCGTGGTGTATGAGATCCACGTGTTGGAGAAGTACATCTATGTCATAGATCCGGAGCAGGTAACAGATAAGAATATTTATATTTCCCCGCAGCTGAACCTGCAGGAATATTCTATGACTGGCGATTCATCCACATTCTATACGCGGTTATCGGCGTATGGAAAACGCGATGAAGAAACCGGGGAATATATGACCTTCGCTGATATCAATGGCGGGAAAAGCTATGTAGAAAATAACGAATATGCCGGGAAAGCACAACCGGTATGGGCTATCTGGATAGATGAACGGTACACGGTCCCAGAGAATCTTTTGACGGATGCCCAGACGAAATTGAAGACCATGTGCATGCCTACGATGTCATTTGATATTACTATCAATGATTTGGCTCTTCAAACAGATAAGTACAAGTTCCTGAAGCTTGGTATGTATGATATCGTGCATGTGCTTCTGGATGAAACTACGGTGATCGTTGAGAAGGTCATCGAATATCAGAAATATCACAATACCCCGGAGAAGAACAAGGTCACACTGTCATCGGAGCCGCAGATGATCACCAGCCGCATCGATAAGGTGGAGTCTATCCTGGGAGATGATGGAGAAAAGCTGGAAGAGAATTTTCTCCAGCATGCGCAGGAAGTAGCTGCGGATCTGATTGAACAATTTGCGACCAAAGGGCACCGGTATGAAACAGAGAACGAAACCTATTTTCTGGATAAACTGCCAAAGGAAGAAGCGCAGTATGTGATGCGAATGAACCTGGGCGGCATCGCGTTTTCCACTACCGGGTGGCAAGGGCCGTATACCACAGCGTGGACGATCGATGGAAAGTTCAATGCAGACTTCATCGCAACTGGTACGCTGCGCGCCATCACGATCGATGCCGTGAACATCATCGGCGGCACGATTTCCGGCGAGACTTTCGATTTTGACCTCGATAACGGGATCATCAAATTCGGCACACGGGATGATGATGGTGAGATATCTGATCCGGTGCTGTACTTTGACCGTGATCAGCTGATCATCAAGCCGCTGGAGGAGATCACGCAAAAGGTCGAAGACATTGAAAACACCAGGATGTATCGCCTCGTTATCGTGTCTGACAATGGCAGCGTATTTAAGAATGGCCTTATAGATACTAACCTGCGCGCAATCGTCTACAGTTGGGATGATGATGTTACTGATCAGCTGGATGCCAATCAATTCATTTGGAC
>ERZ827168.5179-NODE-5179-length-11174-cov-3.770213_pt1 | contig 11174 bp, 8 predicted proteins | sample MGYA00519868_ERZ827168 | MGnify/ENA primary metagenome ERZ827168 (study PRJEB31778, sample SAMEA3449271) | human gut metagenome | biome: human gut; feature: human-associated habitat; material: faeces | place: United Kingdom | collected 2010/2012 ...
GCTTGCCGCCTGCAATTCACAGACAGCAAGCCCTTTCGGCTGCTTGAACAATTTTTACTTCAGAATATTGTCTAACTTTTTGGGGTCACTTCAATGAGATGGGCCGCCTGCTTTTTTGTTGTGCGGGCGGAATACCAGGGGGCATCCTCCATGCGGCCGGGGACAACGCCCCCGCCCGCCCTGCGGGGGGAGACGGATCGGACAAATTGCCCCGATAAAATCCGCTTTGCAAAATCCGGCCGGGGCTGGTATAATAGCTATAATTGAGCAGCATTCTGCGCCGGAAAAGTGAGGTCTTGATTTTGAAGAATCTGTACATCAGCGCGGCCGAGTATGACTACCATACCCTGCTGAAAGTGGCCGAGATGGCAGGCCTGGCCGGGATCGTGGGCTTCCACGAAGCCGGGGACAGCTACCTGGTCAGCTTCCCGGACGGGGAAAATACGGACGCCCTGATCAACGACTACAAAAGCCGCCTGAAGGACCTGGAAAACAACATCTGGATGCACTGACCGCCTATTTTGGCGGGATTCTGCTGCTTTTGGGCGGGAAATTGATAGAAACTGTGCCATCACGGCAGTATACTGATTGTATACCGTTTAAAGGAGAGGTACCCCATGCCGCAGACGAAAATCGTTTTCTTTGATATTGACGGCACGCTGATCGATATGCAGGCGAAGAGAATCACCCCAAAAATGTTGGAGACTCTGCACCGTTTGCAGGACCGCGGCATCAAAATCTGCATCGCCACTGGGCGCTCCCCCATGGTGCTGCCCAAAATCGACGGGGTTGCGTTTGATGCGTACCTGACCTTCAACGGTTCGCTGTGCTATGACAGGAAAGGTGTCATCTTCAGCAACCCCATCCCCCACAAGGACGTGGTACGTTTTATCCAAAACGCGGCGGCGCTGGGGCGGCCGGTCTGTGTTTCTACCAGGGACCGCCTGGCGGCCAACGGCGCCGACACCGACCTGACCGACTACTTTTTCATTGCCAACGAACCCGTGCCTGTGGCGGACGACTTTGACGCTGTGTGCGCGGAAGATATTTACCAGCTGATGCTGGGCTGCCGCCCGAAGGACTACCCTGCCCTGCTGGACGGTGCGCCTGGGGCGAAGATCGCCGCCTGGTGGGACCGAGCGGTGGATGTCATCCCCGCGGGCGGCGGCAAGGGCATCGGCATTGAAAAAGTGCTGGCCTATTACGGGCTGGACAAGGCCGACGCATTGGCCTTTGGCGACGGCAACAACGACCGGGAAATGCTGCAGGCTGTGGGCACCGGTGTGGCTATGGAGAATGGCTCGCCCGAGTTGAAAGCCATCGCCGATGAAATCTGCGGCCCGGTGTACGAGGATGGCATCTATCACTATTGCGCCGACAAGGGCTTGATTTAAAAACTGCCGCACAGAGACGAAGCTGTGCGGCAGCTTTGTTTTATCATCGCTATACTGGGCGATGACCCCGAGGACACGCTGGCCCGCGCCATGGTCAAGTGGCTGCTGGGGCAGGGTGTCAACGTGATGACAATGTCCCCTGCCAAGGGTGAGGGCAACCACAGCTACCCGCTGGAGCGCGTGGAAAAGGCCATCGCCTGGCTGCAGGCCCACGGCACCCATTTTGTGTTCCCGGAGGGGATGATGAAGAACTACTCCTTCGTGTTCCAGAACGTCTATAAGCAAATAACGCCCACACAAACAAAATACCGGCCGCCTTATCCGGGCGACCGGTATTTTTATAGTGCGCTTAGTCTTTCTTCTGCTGTCCCTCGGGGAAGATAATTTTATTCACGAAGAAGAAAATGACCATCGAGATACCGCCGTTCAAAACGGTGGTGCCGATGTTGTAGATGAAGTCCGGCACCAGCAGGCCGGCCACTGCCACCCACACACAGTTGATGGAGTTGACGATGCAGGTGATGAGGCAGAACGCCACCACGTACCAGCCGATCTGCTTGGCCAGATTGCCCTTGCTGCGGAACACAAAGTTGCGCTGGATCGGGAAGTTGATGCACTCGCCGATGACCATGGCGATCATGTAGGCGCAGAAGTAGGGCAGGCCGCCGTGGGCAGCATCGTAGCCCAGAATATTCCACTGGAAAGTCTCGCCAAACAGCGTGACCGGGATGCCCGGCCAGCCGAAGTCTACCACCGGCAGGCTGGCAAAGGCCTTGGGCAAAAACTGCAGCAGCAGATACTTAAAAACGGTGATAAGGTTGGACACGACCACGAACAGGCCGCCCTCCCGCACCCACTTGGCAGCGGCGGGGTGCTTGGCCGCGAAGTTATTCCAGAATTGCACGTTGCACCTCCGTCAACTGTTGCGCAGGCGGCTTTCCAGCTGCGCGTTGAGAATTATGTTTTTGATTGCCTCAAGAATGACCTTGACCAGGCCAATCACCCAGAAACCCTTGGCTTCCAGCACGATGCCGTCCACCATGCCCATACTGATGGCCCCGCTGGTCATTTTGGCCAGGGCGCGCAGCGGCATGTTGTATTGGAACATCACGTTCAGGTTGGGCTGGCCTTTGTTGTAGCTGGCGGTCAGCAGCGTATGCAGCACCAGCCAGATCAGCCAGCACAGCGGGCTGCGGCTGTGGTTCAGCTCGCCCAGGGTCATGTTGCGGTCGATTTTTACGGTGTCGTCCGGGATGGGGCGGCCCAGCAGGGTCTCCCACTCGGCGTCGGGCACGTTCTGCACCTTGCCGCCTGTGTAGTGCGGCAGGCTCTTGCCCTCGTAGGGGTTGGGTGCACCGGTACCGGCCACAGTAACAACAGCGGTCAGGCGGATGTCCTCGCAGGAGGCACCGACGCGGACTTCATAGCTGCCGCCCTCGACCTCCCAGGCGTTGGTGAGCGTGTTCCAGTAGCGGAACGCCTTGTCATCCAGCGCAACAGTCACCCGCTTGCTCTCCCCTGCCGCCAGCTGCACCTTGGCAAAGCCTTTCAGCTCCTGCGCGGGGCGGAAGATCTTGGCATCAGGCTTGGCTACGTAGACCTGCACGATCTCCGCACCCTCACGGTCGCCGGTGTTGGTCACGGTCAGGCTTACGCCCTGGGGCGTGGCTTTTACGTCAGAATAGGCAAAGGTGGTGTAGCTTAAGCCAAACCCAAACGGATAAGCGGGAGCGACCCCGGCCGTCTGGTAGTAGCGATAGCCCACGTACAGCCCCTCGCGGTACTGCACGGTGCGGCCGTCGCCGGCAAAGTTGTCCCGGGCGGGGGTATCCGAATACGCCTTGGCCCAGCTCTCGGCCAGCTTGCCGCTGGGGTTGACCTTGCCGGTCAGCACGTCCAGCATGGCCCCGGCCCCGGCCTGGCCACCCAAAGCGCCGTAGACCAGCGCCTTGCAGTGGTTCGCCCAAGAGGTCTCCACCGATGCGCCGGCGCTGAGCACCACCACAATGTTGGGGTTGACCTTTTGCAGCGCACGCAGCAGCTCGATTTGGTTCGATGCTACGCACATATCGCTGCGGTCCAGGCCCTCGCTCTCTTTGATCTCGTCCAGGCCCATGCAGAGCAGCACTACGTCAGCCTTTTGGGCCAGCGCCACGGCTTCGGCCTGCTTGGCGGTGTCGGGCTTGCCCTGGCGGTCGAAACCGGCGGCAAATCCTACCTGTTCCAGTCCGCTTTCGGCCCAGCAGCCCAGCAGCGAATCTACCTTGATGGAGTTGACCGCGCTGGAGCCTGCGCCCTGGTAGCGCGGGGTCTCGGCAAAGTCGCCGATGACGGCCACTTTCGTGCCCGCCGCCAGCGGCAGCAGGTTGTCCTCGTTTTTCAGCAGCACCGTGCTTTCGGCAGCGGCGCGGCGGGCCAGTGCGTGGTGGGCGTCGGCATCAAAGTTGCGACTGTGGTTCTGCACAGCGGCGTGGGTGTCGTAAATCAGCGTCAGCAGTTCGTCCAGGCGGGCGTCCACATCGGCTTCGGTGATCTTGCCGGACTTGACAGCGGCCAGCAGTTCCCGCACGGCGTCACCGCCGGGAGCGGGCATTTCCAGCGTAGAGCCGTTCTTTACGCCCAGTGCATGGTCGTTGGAGCCGCCCCAGTCGGTAACGACAGCGCCGGTAAAGCCCCAATCCCTGCGTAGGATGTCCTGCAGCAGATGGGCATTTTCGTTGGCGTAGGTGCCGTTGACCAAATTGTAGCTGGACATGATAGTTTTGGGGGCGGATTCTTTCACCACGATCTCAAAGCCGGTCAGGTAGATCTCCCGCAGGGTGCGTTCGTCCAGCACGGAGTCCGACGCCATGCGGCGCAGCTCCTGGCTGTTGACGGCGAAGTGCTTGGGGCAGGCGGCGATGCCGTTGGATTGGATGCCCCGCACATAGCCTGCAGCCATCTTGCCCGCAAGGTAAGGGTCCTCGGAGAAGTACTCGAAGTCACGGCCGCAGAGGGGGCTGCGCTTGGTGTTGAGGCCCGGCCCCAGCAGTACGGCGACTTCCTGCGCGGCGGCTTCGTCCCCCATGGCTTTGCCGAGCTCCTCGCCCAGGGCGGGGTCCCAGCTGCAGGCCACGGTAGCAGCCGTGGGAAAGCAGGTCGCCGGTACGCTGGGGTTCAGCCCCAGATGGTCCGCCGCCCCGGCCTGCTTGCGCACGCCGTTCGGGCCATCGGACAAGGTAATGGACGGGATACCGGCTTTGGGCAATGCGCGGGTGGTAAACACCGTGTCCCCAGAAAGCAGAGCACATTTTTGTTCCAGATTCAGTTTTTCAATGATATTTGCGTGTTTCATGGGATTCTCCCTGCGTAAAAAGCTAAAGGCGGCAACATATTCCTGCCGCCTTTGCTTTTTAGATGTTGTTATGCTTGTTTCTGTTTAGCTGCTTTTTTAGCGGCCTTTGCTTCCAACTTGGCAAGCTTGCGTTTGCTCGGCTTCCAAACACGGAAAATCCGATAAACGAAGAATACCAGCAACAGTGCAGGAACGATTGTAAGCAGAATACGGAACTTCTTGTCGGTAGCCATACCGGTCAGAGTGCTGCCGGGCATGGCACCATTCATCGCCTTGGAATTTGCAATTGTGTACAGGATACTGTGGGCAGCTTCTCTGCCGTAGTGATAATCGGAAATACTATCTTTGTCAAAAATGAATTGGGTGTCCTTTAAGTAGCGCAGGCTGCCACTGCCGCCTGCTTCAATCATCTGGCGGGCATCCATACGACCCAAGTAACTGTTTGCATCTGTGATGATAAATCCATTAAAGCCCCACTCACCACGCAGCACATTCGTAATCAGATTATAATGACCACCCGTCCATGTTACTCCCAAGCGGTTGAAAGAGGTCATCAAGGCATTGCATGCCGGAACCGTTGTAGTTGCATTCTGATAACTGCCATCTTCCTGTTTTTCCAGGTAATTCATCTCGACGGGGTCAATCTTCATGCACATTTCAAAAGGCTTCAGATAAATTTCACGAATAGCCTGTTCACCGCTCCAGGTAGCTACACCACCATCTCCACCATCGCCGCGGTGGTTTTCCTGGTCGTTTAAGGCAAAATGTTTCACAAAGGTATATAATCCTTTTTTAGCTGCTTCCTGCACAGTAGCGGAGGCCATGCTGCCGGACATAAACGCATCTTCCGAGTAATATTCGTTGTTTCGACCGCTGAACGGTGTACGGTGAATATTAGTAGCCGGGCAGTACCAGCCCACGGTTCCGCTGCCCAGCAGGGCATCATTGCCCAACAGGTTACCAAATGCCAATGCCAGTTCGCGGTTCCATGTTTGAGCCGTCACCTCGGCACCGTTGAATGTCGTTCCTCCTGTGCTGCCGAATACCAAGCCTGTAGCGGAGTCTGCATCCATGCAGTACGGCTTACCAACGCTCTTCAATTCAGGCGTACCATAGCCGGAAGAGCTAATCAATGTCTGATAATCCTCTGCCGTCAGCTGATCCAACAAATCATCCCATATCAGGTCATCATAAGATTTGCCGCGCAAATCAATCAAACCCAGACCATTTTGGGCACCATAGACGATTGTATCGGTCAAAGTGCTCGGGTCGGTCGGATTACCAGAATCTCTTTCTTCCAGCGTTGCGAGAAATTCTGCCGATGCTTGTTTGCCGTATTCGTAGCTGGCCGGGTTGCCATCGGCATCTGTGCCATTGATTTCATTGCCCCACGTGCTGATAACATCACTGGCCTCACCGCCGTGCTGCGGGAAGGTTCCCGTCCAATCGCTGCGACTCAGCAGGGTAAAATCACCACGTGCAGCATCAAACTGGTTCGTGATTTCCGTGCCGGTTGTAGTGTCGGTTGCATAGGTCGTTGCATCAAACTTCGGCTGTACATACACAGCAGTAAAGTCTGCATTGCCATCTTCGGTCATACCATCGGCCACGGTGTATCCCTTGGCGGCCAGAATGTTGTTGATGGCTTTATGGGCATCTGCCGCAGCGGTAATATAATAGTTGCCCTCGTCCAGAATGTAGGTTTTTGCCTTGTTAGCGTCGTAGCTTTTCAGCTGCTCTTTCTCGAACGATGCCGTGACCGTTTCACTTGCGCCCGGCTCCAGCAGGCCGGTCTTCGTATAGCCAACCAGTTCGACAGAGGACTTCTCTACGGCGTTTTCTTTGTCGTACTCAGTGTAGGGACTTTGTGCATAGACCTGAACAACATCCTTGCCCGCAGTACTGCCAGTGTTGGTTACAGTGACGCTTATCGTGCAAGTGTCTCCAGACCAGGTCGCGGTGAAGTCTTTCCATTCAAAAGTTGTCAGAGACAGACCATAACCGAACGGATACTGCACAGTCTCCTGATAGTTATACTCGCCCGCGTTGCCGTTTTTCATGACAGCATCTTCATAGCGGGTCTCATAATATTTATAACCGACATAGATGCCTTCGGCATAGTCCAGATAGGTGTAGGGGGTGATATTGCCGTCCTCATCAAAGTAATAGTAAGAGCCATAGTTCTGTGCTGCCGGGCTGCTGAACGCATCATAGGCAGCAGTATCTACCAGATGACCACTGGGGTTCACGTTTCCAGCCAGAATATCTGCTACAGAATTCAGGCCATAGGTGCCCGTCAATCCGGTGTACAGCACGGTATGAATGTTCTCATACTGTTCTACCCAGCCGGTTTCCATCACGCTGGGGCTATTGATCAGAATAACAACATCCTTGAAGTTTTTGTTAAGATAGTCAATGATCCCTAACTCAACAGAATCCGGCTCCAGATAATTTTTCGTCTTATCTTCCAGAATATCTGTGTGGTTGTACATGGATCGCGGCATATCACGGCCTTCGCCAACAACGCGGCTCAGCACAAAAACTGCCGTTGTATCTGCAAAAGTGTCCTCCAGCCCCGGCTCACTCGTAATCACATCAATGGGGCACTCATTCAGGCGAAAATCTTCCGCCGCCCCGTAATTAATGGAACCTGTACCGCGGGTATAGTCTTTACCGTTTCCTATAGTATAGAAATCCCACAGGGTATCATTTACTGTAAAGCCGCGGCTTTCCAGGGCACTTTTCAGCGTTATACCACTGGCAACATACCCACCGGTTAGGTATGCAACACTAGAATGGCTAAATAAGCTGAATTTCGTACCGGCCGCATAGGGCAGATGCTTCGTATCGCCTTTCAGCATGACCGTACCTTCGCCGACAATTTGTTCATTCAGCTTTTGCTGTGCTTCCCTAATTTCGTCAGCCGAGCTGTAATCTGCTTTGTTATATTCCAAATCAAGATTGTTTCCCTCGGCGGGTGTCTTCCATGCCTGCTTGTAGCCCAGCACTTCCGTTACCATTCGCCCATACGTGGGCAGAAGCGTATTTGCTAGAATCAGTACAACTGCCATAAGTACTGCCAGAATTGACAGGAACATAGTATGCAGAATATGCCCTGCAATTTGCAGTGGTGTGAGCTTTTTCTTTTGCATTGTTTTCCTCCTCAATTATCTTTTCACCGTTTTGTAGAAGTACGGTGTTGAACTGGTACTATGTTACCATACTGTTAAGGATTTGTTTCAAAAAATGCACAAACTGCCGTTTTTGCGGCATAATCTGTAAAAGTTGCAAAATTGTATCAAAAATTGATGTGGATGTTGCACAAAACAAAGCCGCTCCCATTTGTGCATGTTGCTGTGGCAGCAAAAAAGGGAGAGGTGCGCGGCCTCTCCCCTATTCTGCTTATTTCTGCGGCAGCAGCACGCGCAGCGTAAACCACTCATGCTCCCAATGCAGGGTCAGTGTGCCGCCGTGGGCTTCGGCGGCGGCGCGGACGCTTTTCAGGTCATAGCCGCCGTGGGCGCTGCGCAGGGGCAGGCCGTCGGGGCCAAGCTCTACGGGCTGGGCGCAGTAGTTCTCGAACCGCAGCATCACAAAGCCGTTCTGCGCGTAGATGGCTACCCGGATCAGCTTCTTCTCCGGGTCCGGCTCGGCGGCCACACTCTCGGTGGCGTTATCCAGCGCGGTGCCCACGATGGTGCAAATCTCGCCAGTGGAAAGAAAATCCAGCAGCTTGCCGTCGGCCACGCAGGTCATGTTGATGCCGTGTTGCTGGCAGTACAGGCTTTTGGCGGTCAGCAGCGTGTCCAATACGGGGTTGCCGGTCTTGTTCTCGGCCTCGTAGCGGCGGATGTCGCTTTCCATGGCGGCCAGGGCGGCATCCTGCTTGGCCTGGTCGCGCTCGGCACGGATGGTGGCGATCTGCACCTTTAACTCATGGTAGCGCCGGTTGATGAGCTTGATGTTTTCCTTGCTTTGGCGGTACTGCTCGTACTGGCGGCGCAGTACATCGTCCATGGCGGTCAGCTCGCTGTGCAGGGCATTTTCCCGCAGCTGCTCGTGCTGGACGGTCAAAATCAGCACGCCCGCCAGGTCCACCAGCGTGCGGATATAGCGGATGCTCATCGTAGCTTCATTATTATTTACGAAACTCAGATTGCTTACCGCGAAAACCGTGATGGCCATAATGACCGCCATTAACATGCCCAGCGGCGTAATGTGCAGCTTGGCGGGCTGGGTGCTGTGCTGCTTTTCCATCCAGTATACGGCGGCAAACAGCGCACCGTACACCAGCACAAGCAGCAGCACGGCCAGCGGGTCGCGCCCGCTGCGCTGGGGCCACAGGGCACAGTGCAGCTGCCACTCCACGCTGGCGGCCAGCTCGGCCAAAATAAACGCCCGGGCACAGTAATACCCTGCTTCCAGCGGGGTAGTCTCGCAGGTGCGCCACAAAAACAGATACATCGAGCCGATGGCGGCCACCATGCAGGGAAGCCACAGCACCAGCGGCACCGAGCCGGTCAGCTGCATAAACACCGCCAGCCCGGCCATCCACATCAGGCTGTTGACGGTGCTGCGTCTGGCCGAATAGCGCGGTGTCAATTGCCGGGCATATAATAAAGTAGCCAGGCACTCGGCCAGGGCCGTGTACAGGCGTGGGATGTCCGGTACTGCGGTCATACGCCCTCACCCCCGATGTAATCGGCCAGGGCGGCCAGAAACGCCTTGCGCCGCGGGCGACTGATCTGTAAGGTGTGCGGCCCGACCTGGACCTCGCTTTGCTGCACGCCGCGCACCTGCGCCAGGTTGACCAGATACCCGCTGTTGCAGCGGGCAAAGGGGCGGTTCGCCAGCTTTTCCTCAAAGGCTTTCAGCGCGCCGGGGGCGATGAAGTCGCCATCCTCGGTGTAAAAGCAGACCTTATGGCCGTCACTTTCCATATAATAGATGGCGGCGGTGTCCAGGCGGCGCATACCGCCGTCCACCGGGACTGCCAGGTAATGCCGCGCCCGCCGGGCCAGCTGGTTGACCGCCTTTTGCAGCTGCTGCGAAAACGCAAAGTACGGCACGGGCTTGAGCACGTAATCCAGCGCCCCCACCGAGTACCCCTTGATGGCATACTGCGCCATGTTGGTGATGAAGATGAGCAGCACATCGTCGTCCAGCTGGCGGATGCGCTGGGCGGTCTCCATGCCGTTGAGGCGCTTCATCTCCACATCCAGAAAGATGATGTCGAAGGCGGGCCGGTAGTTTTCCAGTATTTCGTCGCCGTCGGTAAAGCAGGTCACCTCAAACTCGGTGCCGTACTGGCGGGTGTAACGGCGCACATAGTCGGTCAGCTGGTCGCGTACCGCGGCTTCGTCCTCGACAATGGCAATTTTAATCATGGCAGGTTCCTCGGTTTCGTTGTGCTTTTTACCATAAAAGTATAACACAGCTTTTTTGCCTGTGCAACATTTTGCCGCGTCTGTGCGTTTTTTGCAAAAATTCCCTTGCAATTTTGCCCGCCATCCGCTATACTATGGGCAGGGTAAAAGGGAGTAAGGGACGCGGTCCGCCGCGCTGTATCGCTTCGTCACCACGGGCCGCACGGCCCCGGAGCATACTGTAAACACTGAGACTTTTGCCGCAGTTTTTCTGCGGCAGGGGTCTCTATTTTTATACCCTGCCGCCTAGAATTTGGGAGGTACTGTATGCAGATCTTACAAACTTTTGCCGGGTTGTTCAGCAACTTCGGCAACCTCACCTGGCAGATGGTGGTCATGTGGGTGATCGGCGGGCTGCTGATCTACCTGGCCATCGTCAAAAAGATGGAACCGAGTCTTCTGCTGCCGATGGGCTTCGGCGCGATTCTTGTCAACCTGCCGCTGTCGGGTGCCATCACCCAGGGGGACACCGTGGGGCCGATCTCGGCGCTGTTTGAGGCGGGCATGTCCAACGAACTATTTCCGCTGCTGCTGTTCATCGGCATCGGCGCGATGATCGACTTTGGCCCGCTGCTGGAAAAGCCTTGGCTGATGCTGTTTGGCGCGGCGGCGCAGTTTGGCATCTTCATCACGCTGGTGCTGGCGGGGCTGTTCTTTGACCTGCCCGACGCTGCGTCCATTGCAGTCATCGGTGCGGCCGACGGCCCGACGGCCATCTTTGTGGCGAACAGCCTGGGCAGCAAGTACCTGGGGGCCATCATGGTGGCAGCCTACAGCTATATGGCGCTGGTGCCCATTGTACAGCCGCCGGTCATTAAACTGTGTACTACCAGAAAAGAGCGGCTCATCCGCATGCCTTATAAAAAAGGAAGCGTAAGCAAGACCACGAAGATTTTGTTCCCTATCGTGGTCACGGTGCTGGCGGGGCTGGTGGCCCCGGCCAGTGTGGCGCTGGTGGGCTTTTTGATGTTCGGCAACCTGCTGCGAGAGTGCGGCGTGCTGAACGCCCTGTCCGAGACT
>ERZ827168.5181-NODE-5181-length-11169-cov-3.106622_pt1 | contig 11169 bp, 7 predicted proteins | sample MGYA00519868_ERZ827168 | MGnify/ENA primary metagenome ERZ827168 (study PRJEB31778, sample SAMEA3449271) | human gut metagenome | biome: human gut; feature: human-associated habitat; material: faeces | place: United Kingdom | collected 2010/2012 ...
CGCCGGCCACCCGGTGCAGGTGCCGGTGTATGACTACACCATCCACAACCGCAGCAACGAGACTGTGCTGGTGCGCCCCGCGCCAGTCATCATCGTGGAAGGTATCTTGATCTTTGACTCCCCTGAGTTGTGCGATCTGATGGATATGAAGGTGTTTGTGGATACCGATGCCGACGTGCGTATTTTGCGCCGCATCGTGCGCGACGTTAAGGAGCGCGGCCGCACACTGGACAGCGTGGTAACCCAGTATTTGACCACCGTAAAGCCGATGCACGAGCAGTTTGTAGAGCCCAGCAAGCGCAAGGCGGACCTGATTGTGCCCGAGGGCGGCCAGAACACAGTGGCGCTGGAGCTGCTTATCAAATGGGTAGACAACCACCTGCGGGCAGAGGGAGAAAGCCGCCAGTGATTCTGACGAAATCATTTACATCATTTGCAAAATAAGAAGAGGAAGCCGGATGGTGTGGTTCGGCTTCCTCTTTTTTGTGATTTACAATGACTTGCAAAACAAAATTATACGATTTGTGCAGCAGCATCCAGCAAGGCGACCCGGAAACTGGCCGGGCCGTGGGCCTGGGGTTCTGCTGCGGCGGCACAGGCTTTCCAAAATTCGGCGGCCTGTACGGCGGCCTGTAAGGGGGCTTGCGGCTGCACAGCGGCAAAAGCACCGCAGAGTACCGTTAGCATGCAGCCCGCACCGGTGACACGGCGCATCAGGTCGCTGCCGCCGGAGACGGTGTCGAGCGTGAGGGAGTCGATGAAAGGGCGCTCGGGGGTGGCGTTGGAGGAATAGACGGTGTAGGGCTGGCCTATGGCGTTGAAGAGATTCATCTTGGAGAGGCGGATGCCGCTCGTGACTTTTTTGCGGGCCGCTTTCAGTTCGCCCCGCTTGAGTTCGAGTTGGAGGATGTCAGTCTCGGCGGCGAGGCCGGAGCCGATTGCCGCCGAGAGGCTGGAGTAGAGAGTGTCGATGGTGCCGTCGAGATAGTCGAGAGTTTCTATCTTGTCCGAGAGCGAGACTACCTGCCACCAGAGACTGTCAACGGCTTCAATGGTCTCGCGGTGGCGGATGTCTTTCTGAAGTTGTGCGGCTTCGACTCCGAGGGCGGCGAGACGGTTGCCGGTGACGATGCGGCCTCCGGCATAGACCGGTTGGAGTGCCATGAGGGATGCGGAGTAGCCCTGCTTGAAAGACTTGTATTTGGTGTTGATGCCATAGAGGGAGCCGTAGGACTCAATCTCACTCTGAATGTTCCATGCCAAGTCGTTATTGCCGAGGATGTCGGTTACGCCGATTTCGAGAAGGGGATTCATGGCCCAATAGCCGAATGCGGTGGCCGAGACGCGGGGGAAATACTCAGAGAGAACTTCCTGCTTGCGGAGCCATGCGGCACGGACGTCAAGGGAGGCGTTGTTTAGGGCTGCGTTGTTCTGCATGGCCATTTCGCGACAGTCTGCGAGCGTCAGCGAGCGCCCCCCGACATCGCAAGATGGCGGAACTGCGGACTGGGCGGCGACGTCGGGCGGAAGCTGAGTCGCGAAGAGGGCGACAGCCGCTGCGGTGGCCACGAGTCTTCGGAATGCTGAGCCGTATTTTCCCATAGAAACATGAAAAAAATAAACTGCTTCAGATTTGTCAATTATTTTCGAGTATAGATTTCTTTTGGAAGAAGGAGTGTACTGGAGGTACACGACTGATGAGAAAATAAATATAGACCGAAAAGAATGAGAAAGATGATGCAGGTTATTTTTTGAAGGTTTCATAATTATATATAGTCATAATGAGTTTGTTTATTTGATGACCGCGCTTTCGCCTGACATCGGGATTTCGGGGGACGGGGCGGGGTTCTTTTTGTCGGCACTACGGAAAATCTGCCAGTAGGAGACGGGCATTATGAGGGTGATGAGGATAACGGAAAGCATTGTGCCAAAGCAGATTACAACTCCCATAGGCATCCAGAGGAGGTCGCCGCTGATTATCATCGGGAGCACTCCGAGGGCTGTGGTGCAGGAGGTGAGGAAGATTGGGCGCATACGACGCTTTCCGGCGAGGGAGGCGGCTTCCTTGACGGGGATGCCATGCTCGAAACGGAGTTCCTCGGCGTACTCGAACAGCAGGATTCCGTTACGGACTATGATGCCGACGAGGGAAATGAGTCCGAGGACGGCGGTCATTGAGAAGTCGAGACCGAAGATCCAGAGGCCGAAGAAAGCTCCGAAGAGGCAAAGGGTGCTCAGGACGAGGGTCAGGACGGCGAGGGAAATCTTCTTGAAGTGGAAGAGCAGGAAGAAGAACAGAATCATCACGGCAGCGATGAACGAGAGGGCGATTTCCGGTCCCATCTGGTTATTTACGCCGTTGAGTCCGCCGAATTTCACCGTGACACCCTCCGGAATGTCTGCTGTCTTGAGGTATCGTTTTATGGCCCTGACAGCTGTCGGCTGGCTCTTTCCGAACTTCATGTCGGCTCCGACCACTATGGCAGATTTGCCGTCGATGCGGGTGAGAGAGGTTGGCTCCCACTCCGGAGTGACGGTGGCCACCTGACGGACGGGAACCATAACGCCCGGCATGGCCGTCGGGACGAGGGCGTTGGAGATGTCCTCGTAGGCGGAGTGTGAGTTGATGTTGTCCGAGTAGAGATTCACCGGAATCACATTGTTTCCCTCACGGAGCGAAGTCAGTTGCAGTCCGTTCATCTCCCCGGCAAGCGAGAGGTTCATCAGGGTGCGGTTCACGCCCATGCGCATGGCCTCGTCATGGTCGAGTTCGAGGGAGACGGACGGGGTGAACCAGTCAGCGTCGGAGTGAACCCATTTGAGCATGTCAAGACCGGCCATATAGGCCTTTAGAGAATCCGCAACTGCTTGAATATCATTATAGTCCTCGCCAAAAACATCAACCTCGACAGGAGTGGAGACCCCCTGGTAGTCCATCTGCTTGACATGGATGACAGCTTCCGGGAAGAGATGCTCGTAGTAGTCCTCATTTTCCTTAAGAAACTCCTCCGTGGCACGGTTGGACTTAGTGTTGACGATGAGCTGCGCGACGTTTTTGCCCGGAAGAATCGGGGAATAGGTGCAGTGGAAACGCGGTGTGCCCGTTCCTATGAACTCGGTGACGGAGGTGATGCGGCTGTCCCGGCGGAGCATGTTTGCGAGGGAGTCCGCCACCTCCGTAGTCTTGTCAAGGCCTGCGGTCGGGTCGAGATAGACCTCTACGGCAAAGACCGGACGGGCAGCCATAGGCATAAGCTGGATATTCATCCGAGAGAACATCAGAAGTCCAAGGGCGATGGCGGCGACTCCGGAGAAAATCGTGAGCGCAGGGTGTTTGAAGCACTTGTCCTGCATGAAGTCATAACCCTTCTGAAGAGCGTTGAACAGGACGTTTTGGAACTTGGCTATGATGTTGCCCGGACTTTCCTTATGGACGGTCTTTATGAATCTGACCTCCAGTGACGGGACGACGAGCACGGCGTATGCGAGCGAGGTCATCAGCGAGAAGGCTATCACCCATGGGAAAGTGGAGACGAAGTCCCCGAGGTAGCCTGTGATGATGCCTGTCATCGGAAAGAACATCGCGCTGATGGCGAAGGTTGCCATGAACATCGGTGAAAAGAGCTCTTGGGCACTGGCCGTGGCAGCATCCAGAGGAGACATTCCGCGAGAGAGGTGGTCCATGTAACCGTCCATAGTGATGATGGAGTCATCCACAATCATCCCCAGAACGACGATGAGTGCAGCGAGAGAGACGGTGTTCAGGCAGATGCCGAAGAAATACATCAGGGCTATGGCGATGGCCGTGCAGACCGGTACTCCAGAGGAGGCAATCAGCGCCGAGCGCATCGGGAAGAGCATGAGCATCACGAAGATGACTACGAGCATTGAAATCACGAGGTCGCGCAGAAAGGACCACACGGAGTCGCCCACAACCTTGGGCTGGTCGGTGATGCGCGAGACTTTCAGGCTGTCGGGAGCGTCTGCCATAAATTCGGCGAGCACGCGGTCAACCTCCTTGCCGAATGCGACAATGTTGTTGTCCGGACGCATCTCGATGGAAATGACGATGGCCGTGTTGCCGTTGTAGGTGACAAGCGAAGTCGGGTCTTTGATGCGACGCTCGATGGTGGCGACGTCCTTCAGGCGGAGGGACTGTCCGTCGGTGGAAGACCATATTATTTTGTCGGCGAGTTCCTGTTCGTCGGTGATGGTCTTTTGAATATGTACCGGAGAGGATGTGTAATCCGTCGTGAACGTGCCTCCGAGAGCCTGGAGTCCTGCCGTCTGATATTCCATCATCAGAGATGTCGGGGATATTCCGTAGGCTGCGAGACGGTCCATGTCGACATTCACAGCGATCTCCTCGCTCTGCGTTCCGATTATCTTCGCGTTCGCGAGTTCGGGGATGGTGCGCAGACGGTCGGAGAGGTCGTCGGCATATTCCTTCATTTCCATATATCCCTTGTCCGAAGATTCGAGGGCTATGAGGACGGATGTGAGGTCGCTGAAGTCGTCGAGAACGACAATCGCGAGAACGCCCGGAGGCAGAGTCTGCTTGAACGTGTTCAGCTGGAGACGAATCTTCGACCAGACCTCGTTCTTCTTGTCGGCCGGAGTAGTGAGATCCGTATAGATATAGCAGATGCCGTCCTTGCTGACGACCCTGGTGCCCTTCCTATTGATTTCCTTCATCGAGAAGAGGAGCTTTTCGAGAGGCTTGCCGACTTCCTCCTCAACCTGATGGACGTCAGCACCCGGATAGACGGCAGCGATGAGTCCCTGCTTAATCTCGAATGTCGGGAACTCGTCCTTCTTCATATTCACAAGACCGAGGATTCCCCCACCGATGAGCAGGAAAAGAAAGAGTCTGACTATGTTATTGTGCTCAATCGCCCCTCGGACGAGACTCGACACGATTCCTTTCTTCTGTTCCATAATCCCTTACTCCGTGACGGGTTCCACCTTCATCCCCGTGCTGACCTTCGCGGCGCCATCGACAATCAGCCTGTCGCCCGCCTCAAGTCCGGAGAGAATCTTCACGCCCTTGCCGGCAAAATCCCCTGTGGTGACATATTTCTTCTCCACGATGTTGCCACCGCTAACCGTCCAGACATAGCGTCCTGTCTTGTCGGTGCGGATGACTGAGGCCGGAATGACCGGAGTCTCGAAACCGCCCGCAACTGAACGGAAAACGACCTTGCAAATCATTCCGGGCATAAGGTTCTTGAGAGGAGTTTCAAGAGAAAGCCGGCAGTCGTAGCTGTGGGCAACGACCGAAGCATCAACGCCCTTACGGACGAGGCGGGCACGGACTGGTGTGTCGGAAAGGGCAGTCACCGTGACATCGGCATACGAGCCTACGGAGCATGAGGAGATTTCGGTCTCCGGGACGGATATGCTGATTTCGAGTGAGTGCAGATCCACAATCTTTACTATCGGCTGGGCTATGGAGATATCTTCGCCCTCTTCGCAAAAAACTTCGCTGACTGTTCCCGCAAACGGAGCTTTCACGGAGCAGTCATAGGCGGCCTTCTGCGCGGAACTGAACGCCGCCTTGGCGCGTGCGAGTGCGGTCTCCACTTCAACAATCTTCACCTGTGGCACGCTTCCGTTGTCCTTCACGGCCTGAAGGCGGTCGTAGGCATCCTGAGCCTGACGCAATGTGGCCCGGGCGGAACTGAGGGCGTTGTCAACAGTTGAAGAATAGACCTTTGCAACCTGCCGGTTTGCACGAACGTCCTGTCCCTGCCTTACGTTAATCTTTTCAAGTTTTGCAGGAAACGGAGAGAGCACAGTCGCGCTCTTCGACGCCTCGACGCGCCCGACGTAAGTCTTTGTGGTAGCCGACGATGCCGACCCGACTGCCTCGACCCTGACCTTAACGGGCTGCCTCACTGTCTCTTTCTTTCTAAAATTCACGCTGAACCTGCCTCCGTTGCAGCCGTAAAGCAGTACGAGGCCGGCGAACGCCGCCAACGCAGCGGTGGATACTTTTCCAAATGCACGCATATCTAAAGTTATCAGTCCTCGTTCAACTTAGCCACACATTTGACCTCGGATGCGAGAATCTTGTAGTCATAGAGCGTCGTCTCCCCGCCACCCGTATATTCAAGCGTAAAAACCGCCACATCGTCGTGTTTCTCAGCGGTCCCGGAGACGGTGACCTCAAGACTCACGGTGTTTGCCCCGTCCCTGAAACTGACAAAGCGCACGGCAGGGTCAAGAGTCAAGACTTTCCCTTCTGCCTTTCCGCTGAAGACAAAGGCATCGCCGCCGACAACGTTCATGGTGACAATCACCGAGTTGTCCCCTGTCTTTATGACGTTCATCTGGCCGGACTCGGAAGTGAGCGCCAGTCTGAACGTGCGGTTTCCGTCAGGGATATCCAAAATTCCTGTGGAGGCGTCCGACTCAGAAACTTTAGCAGTTCTTTCGACCGTCAGAATTCCGCTGGTCTTGAACGAGTAGTTTCCGTCAAACAATTTGACACCTTCTTTTTCACACGAGATGAGGGACATGAGCGACGCGACCACAGCGAGCGCTGCGACAAATGGTTTCATTTTCATATAGTTCACAACATTTTCAAAGCCGGACGAAAACGCACAAAGCAAGTGCCAAAAAAAGGATGGTCAATCGCTTGGCCATCCCTTTATATATGCAAGTTGTTTTTAGAACTTGTATCTTACACCGAGGCTGATTGCGCCAGCATAGAATCCGTAGCCTGAGAAACCTACGTGTGTCTCGCTGTCACCGGCTGCGCCACCAAAATAGATGTCCGGTCCGATTACAGGACGCCAGTCAAAGGAGAGCTGGAGCGGGAACCAGAAGTCATATTCGACTCCGATACGACCTGCAACACCGACATTAAGGAAGCCGCCGAACCAGTAGCTTGCGCCACCACCGACACCCATATACCAATTCCACTCACCCTTGTGATTCCAAGGAATGACAGTGTTGAACGGGTTGAGCCAGTCGTAAGTTGCGGCCGCACCGACTGCTGCGAAGCCAGGGAAAGAAAGCTCTGCTGAAAGCATGTTATCAGCGCCAAGAGAATGCTGATAAGAAACTTCTGCACCCCAACCGAGACGGGCACCGATTGCGCGAGGCTGTGCGCTGACTGCAACGGCAGCAAGAACTGTAGCTGCAAGAACTAAGATAAACTTTTTCATTGTACTATAAATTTAATAATGGTTTTCGAGCCAAAAACGCGGCAAATATAGAAAAATAAATGCTACAGGTGGTTGCAAATCCGATAATAACAATGTTTCAAAATCAAAAATCGTGCATTTTTTAGCATCACGCAGCACCTGTCCCGGTCATGAAAGCACCTCAGTTCCAGAGGCTTTACCCTCGGACACCCACTCGACCGGAGAAACACCGGTGATTGCGGTGAAGTTTCTCCACGCGGTGACACGGGAGCGGTAGCCTGCTCTATAAAACACATCCTGAATATTCTTCACTTCGCCTGTCGAGAGTTCTTGACAGACATAATCGATTCTCTTGCGGATAATCATATCAGAGTAGGACTGCCAGCCCATCTCCTTGATGGCCTTCTGGAGATAATTGGCATTGGTGCCCACAAGATTGCACAGCTCGCCCACACTCATATCCGGATTCTGCCAGACGTCCGTCTCCCTTATGATCACTTCAAGCCTGGCAATGACAGGCGCCACAGAACTCACGCCGGCCTGCTTACCATCCTCTTCCGCCGCCTGGCTCTTCACCGGCTGAACCGGAGCGGCATCTTCCGTTTCGCCCCCTGCATCTTCAGTTTCCGTTTCCTGCACGGCACTCTTCGGAACACGGAAACGAACCACGAGCTCAAGGCGCAGGATGCTGTAGGTCAACAGAAGATAGAGGAATATGTGCACATATTCCAGCCATCTGGCATCGAATATACAAGTGCAGGAGAATGTGACCGTCATAATCATCGAAAGCCCCACAATGCCCCTCAGTTGTTGCCTGGGGGCACTACTTTCCCTCCAGTTGTACTGCATAAAGCAGGTCCACAGCCCGTAGGGAATGAATATCAGAGAAAGAAGAACACGCAGAAACACGTCCGTGCTCCCGATGTTCGGAAGAATCTCCGAAGCGGAATAGAGCTCCAATGGTTTGAAGATATTTACCGCGACAAGACACAGAACGAGGAATGCCCATGGGGAGAGAAGCTTCAGGCTCCGTCTCCATGTCATCCAATGCGGGCGAAGCACCTCTATCGGATAGAGCAACAAGAGAAAGTAGACAACAAAGCCGAGAATGACATAATCCATATCCATTATGGTGCCGCCGACATATTCATGCCCCGTAATCTTCTCCGCGAATATACACACGGCGCTCAGTGCGGACAGAAGGAAGAATATTGCGATGAATAGTCTGGAACGGTCCGGCTGCCGCCGATGTTTCGCAAACATAAAACCCGCCGCCGCAAATTCAACGACAGCGAATAATATAAGAAAGAGGTATAACATCAGTTTCATTCGGTAACAAAGCTCGCGTTCAGCGAGCACATATCGCAAAATTAAAAAAAATTTAAATATTTTCTTATAGGTGCGTTCGGAAATTAATGGTAATTTTGCCGTGCTGACAAAACCAATTTTGAATTTATGGGTAACAGATTTTTGACGACTATGGCGGCGGTTTGTGCTGTCCTGCCGCTTGCGGGACAAGTTCGCAGTGAGAAAACTCTGAATGTTTGGGAGTTCCGTCGGGACCACGAGACGGAGGCTGTCTCCGGATGGGAGAAGGTGAAGGTGCCACACGACTGGGCCATTTACGGACCTTTCGACAAGACGAATGACTTCCAGATTGTCGCGGTGACGCAAAACGGGGAAACAGTGCCGTCGGAAAAGACAGGACGCAGCGGAGGACTGCCTTATATGGGCAAGGGCTGCTACAGGACGGATATAAACATCGGGAATATAGACGGACGCCGCTTCGAACTGCTCTTTGATGGGGCGATGAGCGAGGCGCAGGTTTTCGTGAACGGAGAGAAGGTCTGCGAATGGCCATACGGCTACAATGCCTTCCACTGCGACATCACCCGGGCGCTTCGCGAGGGCAGTAACAGGATTGCCGTTCTTCTTGAAAACCGGCCTTTCTCATCTCGCTGGTATCCCGGCGCCGGGCTGTACCGCAAGGTGCGTCTGATTGAGACGCCGCAGGTTCATATTCCCGTATGGGGAATGCTCGTGAGGACGCCTCACGTCGAGAAGGAATACGCTACCGTCAGCATATCTACGGAAATCGACGGTGCGAAAGAAGGGGAGACATTTGAACTTGATATGACGGTGCTTGACGAAGAAGGAAATGTCGTTGCGAGGCGTACCGACAGCCGTGCGGTATGCCACGGCGAGGCCGTCCGGCAAAATCTGACCGTGAATGCTCCTAAACTGTGGTCGCCCGAGAATCCGGCGCTCTACACGGCAATGGTGAAGATTCTTAAGGACGGAGCCGTCATTGACAACAGTTCGGTGCGATTCGGAATACGCACCGCTGAATTCATCGCAGACAAGGGATTTTTCCTCAACGGAGAAAGACGGGTGATTCGCGGAGTCTGCATGCACCACGACCTCGGGCCTCTCGGGGCAGCGGTGAACCGGTCGGCGCTGAAGCATCAGATTGAGTTGCTGAAGGAAATGGGCTGTGATGCCATAAGGACATCTCACAATATGCCTGCTGAGGATCTCGTTGAACTCTGTGACGAGATGGGAATGATGATGATGGCGGAGACATTCGATGAATGGGAAGTGGCGAAGTGTCAGAACGGTTACCATAGGTTCTTTGAGGATTGGGCGGAGAAGGATGTCGTGAATATGGTGCGGCATTTCAGAAACAGTCCGTCCATCATAATGTGGAGCATCGGAAACGAGGTCCCTACCCAGAGGTCCGCGGAAGGGTACAGAACAGCGGCATGGCTCCAGTCGATCTGTCACAGGGAAGACCCCACGAGGGCTGTGACTTGTGGGATGGACCAGTTCGACGCGGTGGTGAACAACGGCTTTGCGGCGCAGCTGGACGTGCCGGGATTCAACTACAAGCCGCGCCGCTTCGTGGAGGCCTATGAGAAATTGCCTCAAAACATCATACTCGGAAGCGAGACGGCATCGACGGTGAGTTCAAGGGGCGTTTATCATCTGCCTTCCGAAAAGGGAGTGCACGGCATTGACGCTCTTCTCGGGGCATACATGAGACATCCGGACCACCAGTCATCATCCTACGACACGGACTATTGCCCGTGGTCTAACATCCCGGACACGGACTTCGCCGCCGACGAGGACTACCCGTGGATGCCGGGACAGTTTGTCTGGACGGGATTCGACTACCTCGGGGAACCGACCCCTTACGACACCGACTCATGGCCGAACCACTCCTCGGTTTTCGGTATCATCGACCTCGCGTCCATTCCGAAAGACCGTTTCTGGCTCTACCGCAGTCAGTGGAGAAAAGACTCGCCTACTCTCCATCTTGTCCCGCACTGGACATGGCCTGGACATGAGGGAGAGAACATCCCTGTTGTGGCATACAGTTCTTTTGATAAGGCGGAACTCTTCGTGAACGGCGTAAGCCAGGGAATTGCGGTCAAGGCCGCGCCGTCCGGGGTCTCCGCTGACCCGACACATCCGGCTCCTATAGCGTCTGACACTGAACTGATGCGCCGTTTCAGGCTCATCTGGCCGGACGTTATTTACCAGAGCGGTGAACTGAAGGTGGTGGCGTACGGCCCTGATGGCAAACCGGCAGCGGAACAGGTTGTCCGCACAGCAGGCAAGCCATACGCGCTGAAACTCACCCCCTACACAGGACCTGAGTCGGTGGACGGCAGCACTTTCCCTGCATCCGATGCCCCGCAGACGATGGTTCTCAAGGCCGACGGCGAGCAGTTGTGCTACCTTAATGTCAGCGTTGTTGACCGCGAGGGGAATACGGTGCCGGCAGACAGCAGGCTCGTTAAGGTGAACGTAGGAGGTGCAGGCTCGTTCGAGGCCATTGCCAACGGAGACCCGACCTGCCTTGAGCCCTTCCAACTCCCGCAGATGCACCTTTTCAGCGGGCAGCTGACGGTGATTGTCCGCAGCGGGCAGCTATCTGGAGAGATGAATGTCAGCGTTACGGCAAAGGGGCTGCGGAAGGCTACCGTGACACTCCGCTGCGAATAGGGGGGATTTC
>ERZ827168.5184-NODE-5184-length-11158-cov-2.260290_pt1 | contig 11158 bp, 5 predicted proteins | sample MGYA00519868_ERZ827168 | MGnify/ENA primary metagenome ERZ827168 (study PRJEB31778, sample SAMEA3449271) | human gut metagenome | biome: human gut; feature: human-associated habitat; material: faeces | place: United Kingdom | collected 2010/2012 ...
ATAGTTTTCATTTGGCTTCATCATACGTACTCTGCAGTTGGCAGAGTTTGTATCGGTAGTAAGGGCAGTTCCTACGATCTTTCCTTCCCTGTATACGCCGGCCAGATACTGGCGGGTATCGACATCACGGACATTTCCGCATGCATTGACGGCAACGACGGCACAGACCTGCAGTTTTCCGCACTGTACGCCATACATGCCCTGACCGGATTTCATTGCATGATCAGCTCCGATCAGCTTTCCGACACTGGCGCCGGTTCCGGCACCGTAGTTTCCGTCAGTGAATGTATTGTGTTCGCTTGCCGCACAGGCTGCATAGCCCATTGCCGCATCCGGACGGATCTTTCCGTTTCCGACACACAAGTCAAACAAAGAGGCGCCGCAGACAATCGGTACATGCTGATCGGCGATCTCAAAACCGCATCCCTGTTCTTCCAGATAGCGCATGGCACCGCTGCAGGCATCCAGACCGAAGGCGCTGCCTCCCGAAAGCATGACCGCATGGATCTGCTGTACCATGTTTTTCGGATTGAGAAGATCCGTTTCCCGGGTTGCCGGTCCTCCGCCGCGGACATCCACGCCGGCCGTTGCGCCGTTCTTGCAAAGGATGACCGTACATCCGGTTCCGTTTGTTTCATCCTGCGCCTGACCGATCTGGATTCCCTTGATCATAGAAGCATGTATTTCTTTCATATTGCCCTCCCTGCGTCCTGACGGACATAAAAAAAGCCGCTCTTGAGGCAGCACAGAAAAAAGATACTATCAATAAGCGACAGCAGATTTCATTTGACAGGTACTGTTTCATTGCGAATACAGCCTTTTGTTGTTTCATCATTTCTGTGCAGTTTCCTCAGATGGGAATACCACCGTTTCTAATCATAGCACAGGCCGTAAAAAAACAAAAGCATCTTTTACAGGATTTGGAAAGGGCAAAGGATGCGGCCTGTTTTGGCGTATAAGGAAGATAAAGGAAACGGAGGTCCTGCAGGATGAAAGAATCATTTTGAGTATGTGAAGATGCTGAGCGGAAAGGGCATGAACAGAGTATATCTGGTGAGAGAAAGAGCAGGCGGACAGTTGCGGGCATTGAAACAGACGGATGGCAAAGACAAGCGAAAGCTGGCATGTCTTCGCAAGGAAGCGTCTTTTCTGAGCACTGTGCGTCATCCGCTGATTCCCGCCTGTATAAGGGTGATCGACGAAGAAGGTTCTTTTGCTTTGTTGATGGAGTATGTGGAGGGCCAAAACCTTCAGCAGCTGCTGGAAGAGGAACACGGCTTTGAACTGCAGAAAATACTGGAATGGGGCCTTGCGCTGTGCCGTCTGTTTGCTTTTCTGCACAGCCAGGGCATCACGTACTGTGATTTGAAGCCGTCCAATCTGCTTTTGTCAGCCGACAATACCCTGCATCTTGTGGATTTCGGCGCCATCTGTTTTCATCGAAAGCCGCAGCCAAAAGATACGGTGTACCTGGGGACAAAAGGATATGCGGCTCCGGAACTGTTCGGCGGGATGGGGGCGGCAGATGAACGCAGTGATATCTATTCTCTCGGTGCCTGTTTTTATCATCTGCTGGATCACAGCAGCAAAGATCCGCGGCTGCCGCGTTTTCTTGCGATTGCCCAAAAATGTACGGCCTACGATCCGCAGTGCCGCTTTCAAAGCTTTGTTCAGCTGGAACAGAAATTACTGCGCCTGCAGAAAAGAAACCGTATGTATTTGCCGTGTCGTTGCATGGCTGTTGTCCTGGTGCTGGCAGTTGTCTTATCTGCCGCACAAAACAGGGCTTCCCAACATCTGCTGCGCCAAGCTGCTGTTCAAACGGGCGAAGCCTGCTGGGATGCGTGTGCGAAGGCGCTTCATACGGCAGGTTTACGGGAAGAGGTGTGTGAACGACTGTTTGCCGAGTTTCGAAAAGACGGCTGCTTTTCGCTGAAGGAGGAAGCTTTTTTTACAGAGAAGATTGCGGGGATGCTGCATCGTCATTCGAACACGCAGGCCGTCAAAACCGCTTATGATGTTGCTTTGCTGTACTGGTACTGTTATCAGGATGAGCACCGGGCGGATATCTGTGCAAGGCCCTGGTTCCTCATGGCGGCAGAAGAAAACTGTGTCGCTGCATCATACATGCATATTGCCGATTTCGAACGAAAACTTGCCACAGGAGATCCCGGCACCATACAGACAAAAGCATATGCGGCTTACTGGGAACAGCTTATGCGCGTGCACCGATCCATGCAGGATCAAAGTGTGCCGCAGTGGTATGTCCTTCAGGAGTGCCGGCATCTGATCAGCGTGATCGAGGATCACGGCTGGCAGCTATGGGAAGCGGATGTCGGCAAAGATGCGATGGAAGCAGTGCTGACACAGTGTTTTGAACAGATCCGTACGATCGTTCCCCAACTTGAAAAAGAGCGTATTTGCCGTGAACAGCTGCTGGGGCGCGAAGCACTGACCCGCCAGCGATTCGAAAATATGGCAGCCTGCGATGGAAGGAACAAAGGAAAAGGAGATGGATGAATTGAAGCGAAAAGGCATGTTTGCGACCATGATGTTTCTTTGCGGCTGTCTGCTGACAGCAGGCACCGCAATGACTGAAGCAAAGGCGTTGAACGAAAAACAAAGCGAAACGGTTTCCATACAGGACACGCTTTGTACAGCGATCTGGGAATGGAACGAGACGTTCAGACAACAGCATGAAAACGATGCGGCAGAGATCCTTTCCATCGTCAATGGAGGCATCAAAGGAGAAGCGGACAGGTTGTATGTACGTGATTCCTTGGTGGTCTTGCTGTGCATTAAAGGCGGTCCAAGCGGGCTTGGATCCCTTTGCGTACGCTGCAATGAAACGATCATGTATGAGGAAAAGATGAAGGAAAACAGCGGGGAACGTTTTCGTTTGCTGCGATTTGATGAAGAGCAGCTTTTACAGCAGGAAGGAGAAAATGAGCTGATCATTACGGTCAGTGATCGTGATGGACATCAGGAAAAGAAAGTCATTCGCTACATCTTGGATCGACAGCCGCCGCTGCTGAAGGATATAAGTCTGGTATTGAAAGCGGCAGACACTGCTTCTTCCTCTCTTGCTGTCAATGATGCCTGCACATTTTTGATCCAAATGGAAGACAGGTTCGCACAGCCTGACAGAGTCGAAGTTTATACAGAGACGGAAGAAGGAGTGAAAAGCGCCATTACCGTTGTGAAAGCGGATGAGAAAGGGGAGGCGCGCCTGGTGCTGCCGGCAGACTTTTGCGGCTATGTCTGCATGTGTCCTTATGATCGATTAAACAACGGCTTATGTGATGCAAAAGGAAACGCATCCTTTGTCCGCAGCAGAAAGATCATGCTGGAAACGGCTGATCAGCATGAGGCACACAGTTCGCTTTCGATCAGTGAAACTGCCTCGGGCAGCCAGGCCAAAATTGAAATCAGAGATGAAAACAACGGCATTGCCGGGGCAGAATGGGGCATCCGCGATCAGCAGGGAACAAAATACAGAAAAGGAAGCGTGGATTTTCAAACAGCCGCATTTGCTTCAATGCGGGAAGCACAAGCGCACGATGGCGCGAAATGGACGGTTTTGGAAACAAAGGACGGGATCGTTACCGCCGCCGAAATAATGCTTTCACTGCAGGGAGAGGAAGATGTGCAGATCGAAGCGTCGATGGTCGATCATGGAGGAAACACAAGGACTGCCACCGGCTCTGTTGTCGTCGATACAATCGCTCCGCGATTGAACATCGTGATGAAAGCGGTGGATGCTTCTTCTATACAGTCTGGAAAACAAATGATCCTGCAGGCAGAGGATGATGCTTTGGATCTTGCTTCGCTTCAGGCAACACTGCAGGTCAATCAAAAAAAGAAACCGCTGACGCTGGACTGGACGCCAAAAAGCGAAGGGGGCATGGAGGCCAAGCTTGCATGTATCTGGGAAGGGGCCTATGTGCTTACTTTGAGGGGAAGCGATCTTTATGGCAATGTTTCTGAGCAGAAAGCCGCATTTACGATCGATACAAAACCGCCGCAGCTGTCTGTTCGTTTCGATCATTCATCCAATGACTTGTACTGCCGAGGACAAAGCGCGCTGCTGACGGTCACCGAAGATCATTTCGATCCCTCTTTGATCACGATTTGCGAAAAAACGGGAACGCAGCCGATCATAAGCACGGCATGGAGCCATGACGGAAATGTTCATCAGCTTCCGCTGTTGTTTACAAAGCAGGGGGAGTATGCGTTTTCGGTTTTCGGTGAAGATCGTTTCGGCAATAAGTCACAGCTTGAGATAGAGCGCTTTGTGCTGGACGACGTCGCGCCGCAGCTGAGCGTGCTGGGCGTTTTTGAAGACGCACAGCTTTCCGCCGGTTCTGTCTTAGAATTTCGCTGCAGGGATCTTCATCTTCCCGATGACTGGATACAGGTTTCGCTCAGAAGCAAAACGACAGGAGATCTGCAGCTGCTTCCTTTGCAGCAGATACAGCCGGATATATATCGTTCAAGTCGTTTTGATCAGCTGCCGGATGATCAATATGAGCTGCATGCCAGTGCCGTCGATCTCGCCGGCAACCGCACAGAAAAAACAATTCCGTTTACGCTGAATCGACGCGGTTCGCTGTTCACTGTCGAAAGCAGCCTGCAGGGAAGTCTTTCGTCCTTGTCTTCGCCGGTCATCATCAGGGAAAGCAATGCCAGCGAAGTGCTTCAGCAGCAGGTTACTTTAGGCTATGATCATGTGAATATCGAACTGCAGGAAGGTATTGATTATGATGTCAGACATCAGAAGGGAGCGGCTCATGAATACATTTATGTCATCGATCCCCATCTGTTTGTCAAAGAAGGAATTTATACACTGCGCATTTCTTCGATCGATGCAGCCGGCAATCGCAGTGATTCGTTTCAGCCGCTGCAAAAGGCACGCGTGTCTTTCGGGATCGACCACAGTGCGCCGATGATCAGGCAGCTGAGCGAAACAAGGATCAGTCCGCAGACAAGAGAACTGTGTTATGCAGTGCAGGACAATCAAAACCTTCAAAAGGTCAGCTTCTATGTCAATGGCCGACCAGTGCAGCCGCAAAAGGAAGAGGATACATATATACTGCAGATTTCGGCAGGGCAGACGACACATGTGCGCATCACAGCTCTGGATGCGGCCGGTAATGAAAATACGAAAGAGTTTGTTTATGAAAAAATGAACCTGTCCGGGATGATGATCGTTTTCCTGTTTCCCGCTTTGCTCTGTCTCACCGTTCGAAAAAGAATAAGGCTGTTCTTAAGTCATATCCGTAGTCGTTTAAAGCAGCATTTTGTATAATATAAATATAGAGAAACAAGGAAAGAGGTGAACAAGAAATAAGCGGAAAAGAGCGGCGGAAACAGACAATCACGGTCTGCCGGCGGAAAAACAGTCAAAACAGTTAGCAAAATCTAACCTTTAGTAAATATATTAGTTGATTATCGCCGGCAGATTCCTTATAATAACTTTTGGAGGTGTATCGAAATAATGAATATCGAACGCAAAGAATGGGAAGGGTTCAGCGGACGAATCTGGAAAGAAGAAGTCAATGTCCGCGATTTCATCCAGCATAACTATAAGCCTTATGACGGGGATGAAAGCTTTTTGGCAGGACCGACAGAAGCTACCAACAAACTGTGGGGGGAACTGCAGAAATTACAGAAAGAGGAACGCGCCAAAGGCGGTGTTCTGGACATGGAAACAGAAGTGGTATCTTCTCTGACAGCCTATGGGCCTGGCTACATCAAGGAAGAACTGAAAGATCTGGAAAAAGTTGTCGGACTTCAGACAGACAAACCGCTGAAACGTGCTTTCATGCCTTATGGAGGCATCAAGATGGCAGAAGAAGCCTGCACGACATATGGCTATACGCCAAGCGAAAAACTGCATGAAATTTTTACAAAATATCATAAGACACACAATCAGGCGGTATTTGATGCTTATACGCCGGAAATGCGTCTGGCACGCCGCAACAAGATCGTAACAGGTCTGCCTGATACATACGGACGCGGCCGCATCGTCGGTGATTATCGTCGTGTCGCATTATACGGTATCGATTATCTGATCGAAGAAAAAGAAAAAGACAAAGCAAACTGCGGATGCGGAACAATGACCGATGACATCATTCGTCAGCGCGAAGAACTCGCTGAGCAGATCAAAGCACTGCACGGCATGAAGGAAATGGCGGCTCTTTACGGCTATGACATCAGCCAGCCGGCCAAAAATGCGCATGAAGCATTCCAGTGGCTGTATTTTGCCTACCTGGCAGCAATCAAGACACAGAACGGTGCCGCAATGTCTGTCGGACGTGTTTCCACATTCCTGGATATTTATATCGAACGTGACCTGGAAAACGGAACACTGACAGAAGAACAGGCACAGGAACTGGTTGACCATATGACAATGAAGTTCCGTATGGTCAAATTCGCCCGTATTCCTTCTTATAACCAGCTGTTCTCAGGTGACCCGGTATGGGCAACCCTGGATGTGGCAGGTTTAGGAATGGACGGACGTCATCAGGTAACAAAGACATGTTATCGTTTCCTGCATACGCTGGAAAATATGGGACCTTCTCCGGAACCGAACCTGACGGTGCTTTATTCTTCACATCTGCCGGAAGCATTCAAGAAATATGCGGCTAAGATTTCCATTGCCACAAGTTCCGTACAGTATGAAAATGATGATGTCATGCGTCCGGTATGGGGAGACGACTATGCTGTATGCTGCTGTGTATCCGCTACACAGACCGGTAAGGAAATGCAGTTCTTCGGTGCCCGTGCCAACCTGGCAAAATGTCTGTTGTACGCAATCAACGGCGGTGTAGATGAGAAGACAAAAACACAGGTCGGACCTGAATATAAAGCAATCACCAGCGAATACCTGGATTACGATGAAGTCATGCATCGTTATGATGTCATGATGGAATGGCTGGCTGATCTGTATGTCAACATCCTGAACCTGATCCAGTACATGCATGACAAATACTACTATGAAGCAACACAGATGGCGCTGATCGACACAAATGTACGCCGTACATTCGCAACTGGTATTGCCGGTTTCTCACATGTCGTTGACTCTTTGAGCGCAATCAAATATGCCAAGGTAAAAACGATCCGTGACGAAGACGGTCTGGTCGTGGATTATGAAGTGGAAGGAGACTTCCCGCGTTACGGAAATGATGACGACCGTGCCGATGACATTGCTGTATGGCTGCTGAAGACATTCATGGGCAAGATCGAAAAACGTCATACTTACCGTAATTCTGAACCTACGACATCAATTCTGACAATCACATCCAATGTCGTATACGGAAAAGCAACAGGTGCGATGCCGGACGGAAGAAAAGCCGGAGAACCGCTGTCACCGGGTGCTAACCCGTCTTATGGAGCAGAACAGAACGGTCTGCTGGCTTCTTTGAACTCTGTTGCCAAGCTGCCGTATGAATATGCGCTGGATGGTATCTCTAATACACAGACGATCAATCCGGGTGCGCTGGGACATGACGAAACAGAACGTGTTGAAAATCTGGTTCGTGCAATGGATGGTTACTTCGATCAGGGAGCTCACCATCTGAATGTAAACGTGTTCGGCGTAGAGAAACTGAAAGATGCAATGGAACATCCTGAAAAAGAAGAATATGCAAACTTCACGATCCGTGTATCCGGCTATGCAGTTAAGTTCATTGCCCTGACACGTGAGCAGCAGCTCGATGTCATGCTCGCTGTCGAACAGGGTGACAGCATGGTCGGAAACGCGGGTGATAACGCCGTTGCACGGAGCGACAACCGTGTTGTTGTTCGGGAAAATGGCGATGCCTTCGCCGAGGGTGCGGTCGCTCAGGCTGTGGTGAACAGCTTCAATCGGAACGCATTTGCCGGTGGCCGGAGCCATAAAATCAAACGTAGCAGTAGTCATTATGAATCTTCTCCTTTAGAAGAAATGTGAAATATCATTGAGATATGGAATTGTTCTTCCATACACCCCTTTTTTGGTGCACGAATAGTTTCGCACATTTCTTCTGCAGATGCAATAGGCGGTTTTGACAAAGAAAAATGCTTTGGTAGAATTGTCTGTTGTTATCCTGAACAACTTGGTAAAATGTTACAAAATAGCAGTGAAATTATGATTGATATACACAAAATAACAGTGGGAAAATTGTGCAGAAACACAAATCCCCTTCTCCGTTCAGAGAAGGGGAAAATCATTACGGCTGTGCTGTTAAAATAGAGCGCAAACTGTCTCCTGAAAAAGAATCCAGAGCAGTTTCCAACTGTTTTGCGCTGTCAGGAAGCGTGATGTCAGAGTTCTTCGCCAAAACAGTGATGCCCGCTTTGACTTCGTCAAAAGCAGATACCGCATCCGGCAGCATGTCAATGAGCGCGTCGTGCAGGTCGGCATCCGTCGTAGAAGCATCGCTCAGCATGTCGTTGAGCGTATCCGCCATGGTGTGATAGGATGAAGCCGCTTTTTTGAAGTGCGCCTGTGCATCGGCAAGCTCGTCCGGTGCTTGGACATGAGCGAGCGCGTCGATGGGTGCGGTCGCAGCATCGAGCATAGACTGCAAAATGGTGCGGTTGTCGATGCCGCTTGCCTGCTGCTTGGCAATGTCCTGAAACAAATCGGTTTCTATGCGATACAGCTCGTTCAGGGCGTCGGTCAAATCCTCGGTATATTGCGCAAGCTGCTGCTGACGCTTTACTTCCGCTTGATATGCACGCCACTTGCTGATGCCCGCCATACAGCAGATGCCGATGATGGCGGCGCAGACAAAACACAGGGCAATGCTTACAATCTGTCTTTTTTTCACGGTTACTTGGCTTTGAGCTCGCCGGTAGCCTGTGCAGTCAGATATGCTGTGATAAAGCCGTCAATATCGCCGTCCATGACTGCGTCGATGTTGCTGTTTTCAAATCCGGTGCGGGTGTCCTTGGCCAGCGTGTACGGCATGAAGACATAGGAGCGAATCTGGCTGCCCCATTCGATCTTTTTCTGATCGCCCTTGATGTCGGAGATTTTGTCCAAGTGCTCACGCTCCTTGATTTCCACCAGCTTTGCGCGCAGCATCTTCATACAGTTGTCGCGGTTCTGGAACTGGCTTCGTTCGGTCTGGCAGCTGACAACGATGCCGGTCGGCTTATGCGTCAGACGAACGGCGGACGAGGTCTTGTTGATGTGCTGACCGCCTGCACCGGAGGAACGGAACACCTGCATGTCGATTTCTTCCGGACGGATATCAACTTCCGTGTCATCGTCGATTTCCGGCATAACCTCAACTGCGGAGAACGAGGTGTGGCGGCGGCCGGACGAGTCAAACGGAGAGATGCGAACCAGACGGTGTACGCCGGATTCACTCTTGAGGAAGCCGTATGCGTTTTCGCCTTCAATCAAAATAGAAGCGGACTTCAAGCCGGCGTCATCGCCTTCCAGATAGTCCAGAATCTTATAGCTGAAGCCGTGGCGCTCTGCCCAGCGGGTGTACATGCGATACAGCATGTCGCACCAGTCCTGTGCTTCGGTTCCGCCTGCACCGGCATGGAACGAAAGAATCGCATTGTTTGCATCGTACTCGCCGAGCAGCAGCGTAGCCAGCTTGCGGCGCTCCAGCTCATCGTTCAGCGCGTCAAAGCCCTCGCGCAGCTCGTCGATCATGGAGTCGTCATCCATCTCGATGGCGAGGTCGCACAGCGTCAGCAGATCTTCCTGCTGGCCGCACAGGTTATGATAGCCTTCAATCTTATCCTTGAGCGCCTTGGTGCGCTGCAGGATTTTCTGAGATTTTTCCGTGTCGTCCCAGAAGCCCGGCTCGGAGGCGCGGTTTTCCAATTCTTCTACCTCTTCCGCAGCGTGCTCGAGATTGTACGCCTGACCAAGTTCCTCAATGGCAGGCTTGAGATCGTGCAGCTTCTGGCGGTATTCTTCAAATTCAATGAGTGCCAAAGTAAATTCTCCTCACAAATAAAAAATCATATGTTCTTAACTCTATATTATAGTGAAAGCGGGGAGAGAAGTAAAGAATTTTTTGTGTTATGAAACAAAATACGGTTTATTCACAAAAATTTAGTTTTTCTTACAATGGATTTGTGTTATAATGCAAAGTGAATGGCCGGACGAGTGCGCAAGGGCAAACTTTTCCGGTCTGATTTTAGAGAGGAACTTGATTCATGGGGTTTTTAGACAAGATTTTTGGCACACACAGTGACCATGAGCTCAAGCGCATCCGTCCGATTGCGGACAAAGTCGATGCGCTGGAGGAAGAATACAAGAAGCTGACAGACGCGCAGCTGCGCGGAAAGACCGACGAATTTAGAAAGCGCTATCAGGAAGGCGAGACGCTGGATGATCTGCTGCCGGAAGCATTTGCCACCATGCGAGAGGCTGCTTGGCGCGTGCTCGGCATGCGCCATTACCGCGTACAGGTCATCGGCGGCATTGTGCTGCATCAGGGCCGTATTGCGGAAATGAAAACCGGTGAAGGCAAGACGCTCGTGGCAACGCTGCCGGCATATCTGAATGCCATTGCGGGCAAGGGCGTGCACATCGTCACCGTCAACGACTATCTGGCAAAACGAGACAGCGAGTGGATGGGCAAGGTTTACCGCTTCCTTGGCTTGACGGTTGGATTGGTTGTTCATGCCGTTCCGCCGGATCAGCGCAAGCCGATGTACGATGCAGACATTACCTACGGCACAAACAACGAGTTTGGTTTTGACTATCTGCGCGATAACATGGCGATTTACAAAAACCGCATGGTACAGCGCGGACACTTCTTTGCCATCGTCGATGAGGTGGACTCCATCCTGATCGATGAGGCCCGCACGCCGCTGATCATCTCCGGCGTGGGCGAGAAATCCACCCAGCTGTACGACATGGCGGAGATGTTCGCCGCCCGGCTGAAGAAGTTCGTGGTGGTGGAGACGGACGACAAGGAGGAGGAAGCCACCGACATCGACGCCGACTATGTGGTGGACGAGAAGAGCAAGAGCTGCACCCTCACCGCCCGCGGCATCAAGAAGGCGGAGGAGTTCTTCCATCTGGACAACCTGTCCGACCCGGAGAACAGCACCATCGCCCACCACATCAACCAGGCCATCAAAGCCCACGGCATCATGAAGCGCGACGTGGACTATGTGGTCAAGGACGGCGAGGTGG
>ERZ827168.5185-NODE-5185-length-11157-cov-10.286165_pt1 | contig 11157 bp, 12 predicted proteins | sample MGYA00519868_ERZ827168 | MGnify/ENA primary metagenome ERZ827168 (study PRJEB31778, sample SAMEA3449271) | human gut metagenome | biome: human gut; feature: human-associated habitat; material: faeces | place: United Kingdom | collected 2010/2012 ...
AAATAAATTAAAAAATATATTATGTACGGTAGCGACTATCGGAATTTAAGTCTGTGGAGAAGACTCAGTAGAGTGTCTGTGAAGCAGAAATTTGAAATCGTGAGGTTTCGATGATAAATTTTAATTTATCCTTTGTTCTTTGACTATACTTAAATGGTTATGATATACTTTTATTATGTATAGGAGGAATTATGAAAAAGTATGATTATTTAATTGTAGGGTCAGGTTTATATGCAGCAACATTTGCTTATGAAATGACTAAAAGGGGTAAAAAGTGTTTAGTAATTGAAAGAAGAGGCCATGTTGGGGGAAATATTTATTGTGAGAATATTTTAGGGATTAATGTTCATAAATATGGAGCACATATTTTTCATACTTCAGATAAAGAAATATGGGATTATGTTAATCAATTTTGTGAATTTAATAATTATGTAAATTCACCAATAGCGCACTACAAAAATGAAGTATATAATTTGCCATTTAATATGAATACGTTTAGTAAATTATGGGGTATTTTTACTCCGGAGGAAGCTAAGAAGATAATAGCTGAACAAAGAAGTGTTTTAGATGGCAAAGAACCTGCTAACTTAGAAGAACAAGCTATTTCTTTAGTAGGCAAAGATATATATGAGAAGTTAATAAAAGAATATACTGAGAAACAGTGGAATCGTTCATGTAAAGAACTTCCGGCCTTTATTATTAAGAGACTTCCGGTAAGATTTACTTATAATAATAATTATTTTAATGATCGTTATCAAGGCATACCAATAGGGGGCTATAATGTAATTATTGATAAGATGTTAGAGAATTGTGATGTTGAATTAAATGTAGATTATTTAAAGGAAAGAAATAAGTATAAAGATGTAGCAGATAAAGTTTTATATACAGGAATGATTGATGAATATTTTGACTATTCATTTGGAAAACTTGAATATCGTTCTTTAAAGTTTGAGAATGAGGTACTAGAGGGAATAGATAATTATCAAGGGAATGCTGTTGTTAATTATACTTCTCACGAAGTACCTTATACACGAATAATTGAACATAAACATTTTGAGTTTGGCAATCAACCAGATACTGTTATTACCAAAGAATATCCAATTGATTGGCAACCAGGATTAGAGGCTTATTATCCTGTTAATGATAGTAAGAATAGTGAATTATATCAGAAATATAAAGAGTTATTAGATAAAGAAGATAATGTTATATTTGGTGGTCGTTTAGCAGAATATAAGTATTATGATATGGATAAAGTTATTAGTGAAGCGTTAGATATGGTAAAAATGGAATTAGAAAAGTGTTAAAGATACTAGATTTATATTAATTATTGTAGTAAAATTAATGTAATTAAAGGAGTTTTGTTATGAATTTAAAAAGAGAAATGTTAATGATTATTATTCCATTTTTATTTACGTTGTTGTTTATACCTTGTGTTAAGAAGATAGCAGAGTTTATAGGGGCAATGGACTTACCTAATGAGAGAAAGGTTCACAAAGTACCGATTGCGAGATTAGGGGGATTGGGAATATATGGGGGATTTTTGATTGGATATATGATATTTGGTCAACAATCTATTCAGATGAATGCGATATTAATTGGTAGTTTTATCATTATTATTACGGGTATTATTGATGATATTAGACCAGTGCCTGCTAAATATAAGTTGTTAGGACAGTTAGCTGGAGCGGCAGTTATACCTTTCTATGGGAAGATTATCTTACAAGATGTATCAGCATTTGGAATATATTTAGATTTTGGTATTTTTGCACCACTTGTGACAATGATATTTATTGTAGGCATTATTAATTGTATTAATTTAATTGATGGCTTGGATGGCTTAGCCGGAGGTATTGCTTCAATATACTTTTTAACGATTGGTATTATTGCTTTACTTCTTAATCATACAGTAGGATTAGAGTTAACTTTAACATTTGTTATGTTAGGTAGTACGTTAGGATTCTTGTATCATAATTTTTATCCCGCTAAAATATTTATGGGCGACTCTGGTAGTATGTTTTTAGGATATATTATTGCAGTTATTGCTTTACTTGGTTTTAAGAATGTAACACTTACTTCTTTTGCTGTACCTTGTTTAATATTAGCTATTCCTATATTAGATACATTATTTGCTATTTTAAGAAGATTAGTTAATCATAAACCAATAAGTGCTCCCGATAAGAATCATTTTCATCATCAATTATTAAAACTTAATTTAGGGCAAGGTAAGACAGTATTAATTATATATTTAGTAGATATCTTATTTGCTGTAGCCTCTATTATATATGCTATTGGTAATACGATGTTAGGTACTAATATGTATGGTATTATTTTATATATAATATTGTTTATACTTACTTTAATATTTGTAATAAAAACAAATATTATATGGAATCATAAGAGTAAATAAAAGGAGAAACTATTCGTTAATAGTTTCTTCTTTATTATATAAATCTTTTGGTTTATATTTATTGATATTGGCTATAATATTAGTAGGAAATTTTTCTAACATTTCGTTATATATTTCCGCGTTACTATCATGATATTTATGAAGAGTAGTTAGTTTCTTATCATATTCTTTTAATTCTTTAATAGACTTCTTGATGTCTTTATCATCTTTTATTTTATCGTTATTATCTTTGATAGATTCTAGTTCAGTATAAGCATCTTTTATTTTCTTATCTAATTCATAGTTAGATATTTTTCTTGAACGTAATTTAATTATTTCATCAAAGATATTACCTTTAATATCTTCATCTATTTTATGAATTTGCGATATTACTTGATTAATAGTATTATACTTAGCCTTAATAGTATCATCAATTAATTCTTCTACTTCTTCAATACGTAAGGTTATATCTTGATATTTATTACTTGTATAAATATATGTTACGTATATAATGCCTCCTAGTATAATTAAGATTGCTAGTATTATTAATAATATATCCATTAGTTATCACTTCCTAGTATATTATAACAAATATTAGATATTTTTTCAATAATTAGAAATTAAGGTAATTAACAGTTTCTTCAAAAGTGACAAAGTCTAAGTAAATCATTAATATTAAGTACCATTCACCAGTTGAAGGATTAGAAACAATTAGATGATCTCTTCCAGCTTGTTCGATAATACCATCAAAGACACGATCTTGCCATTTTTCACTGCCTGGTACTGTGACATGGAATTTAGCTTTCTTTCCTTTATTTAGTCTTAATATATTTTCAATATATGATTGTTCACTACTTAAATTAGCAATATTTTGTTCATAACTAGGTACACTTTGTTGATTAGGGATAGTGTTATTATTTAAGCCTGTACCGGGAAATGTTGGATTGGGATAATAATTTCCGTTCATTTAATCAGTCCTTTCAGTAATATATATGTAAAGGTGGTTAATTTTATTTTAAAAAAATTATTCTTTTGGTATAATAAATATAGAAAAGAGGTAAGAGATATGGATATATTAGCTGGAGTATCTAATCGTCATGTTCATTTAACAAGAGAAGATTTAGATACATTATTTGGAGAAGGGTATGAACTTACAGTTAAGAATTATTTAGTTCAACCGGGGCAGTTTGCTTGTAATGAAACTGTTTCTTTGGAGGCTAATGGATATCGAAAAGATTATGTAAGAATTATTGGACCGATTAGAAAATATACGCAAGTAGAGTTATTAGATAGTGATAAGGAATTATTTAAGTTAGATCCACCAGTGAGAAATTCAGGGGAATTAGATAATAGTGAATCAATTAAGATAATAGGACCTGTTGGTACTATTGATAAAAATAATTGTTGTATTATTGCTAATAGACATATTCATTGTAATAAACTAGATAATATTGGTTATAATAATGGTGATATAGTCAAGGTTAAGTATAAAGATATGATACTTAATGATGTACATATTAAGATGGATGATAGTTATAAACTAGAGTTTCATATTAATAAAGATGATGCATCTAATCTTGATTTGAATACAGGAGATATAGTAGTATTATAAGGAGATAATATGAAATTTAATGGGGTGTTAGGAAGGTCTAAAAATGCATTGGTAGTTAAAGTTATAACGTCAATTTTTTTACAAGGAACTTTGTTGGTTGTACCTATTTTTTGGAGTAAGTCAATTACATATATTAGTGGTGCTTTATATAAGAAGGCAGTAATTATGGTGGTACTTACTCTAATATTATCGTTATTATATTATTTATGGTATTATATAAATCAAAAGAGTTGGTATGATTTATATAGTAAGATTACTATTAATTTTATGAATAATATTACGAGTGTTAAAGATAAGAATATTTCTTTAGGGGAATATACTAATATAATTAACAATGATATAGATATAGTGGCTACTTTTATATGTAATGGTGTTACAAGAATTATTCAAGTATTAGAGTTTTTAGTTATTTATATATATTTTTTAAACTTAAATATATATATTTTTTGGGCTACTATAGGAGTTAGTGTTATAATTATATATATTATATTTATGTTTGGAGATAAATTACAGTTATATAATAAGAGAAGAAAAGAATCTTTAGATAAGAAGACAATTAATATTCATGGATTATTTGAGATAATTACTAATAGAGTAAGTGCTAAGAGGGATAATTCATTAATGGATAGTACTAATGTATATTTATATGATAATGCTAAATATAATGTATTTGCTTATGGAATGATATGTTTTGTTTTAGGATTAGTAGAGTTATCTAGGTATATTATAATTATATATGCTATTTATTTAGTTAGTATAGGTAATATGGAGATAGGTGGATTGTTACTTATATATTCATATTATGCTAAGATGCTTACTAATTTTGAGATGTTAGCCACTATTAGTGCGGATTATCATTCTGTTAAAGTTTCTTTGGATAGAATTAATAAGATTAAAGTGTAGTGAAATAGGGTGATGTAATGTTTAAGAGAAATAGACCTATAAATAAGATAAGTAAAAAAAAGAAAGTTAAAGTTAATGATAAATCACAAGGTTTAAATAAGGTTAAACATGATAGTCCTAAAGTATTAGAGGATGTTATTTTAAAGAGATATATATTTATTATTGTGATAATATTTTTATGTTTTGGTATTATTGGAGTACGTTTATTTAGTTTACAGATATTATCTAGAGATGAATATACTGTTAGTTTAGAAAGAGCCGTAGAGAAGAGAGTAGAGAGTACTTCAGCACCTCGTGGAAGGATATATGATCGTAATTATAATTTATTAGTAGATAATGTGGCAGTTAAGACTATTTATTATAAGAAAGAGAATGATATTACTACTAAAGAAGAGGTAGAACTAGCTTATAAAGTGGCAGATTTAATCGAGGTAGATTATTCTAGTTTAACTGATTATCGATTAAAGAATTTTTGGTATGTTCAGAATAAAGAAGATGCTAAGAAGAAGATTACAGATAAAGAGTGGAAACTTAATAAAGAGAGAAAATTAAGTGATGATGATATTGTTGATTTAATATTTGAAAGAATTAGTGAGGAAGAACTTAGTAAGTTTGAAGATAGGGATAAAGAGGCAGCATATATATATTACTTGATGAATAAAGGATATAGTTATGCAGAGAAAGTTATTAAGAGTAAAGATATTACTGAGAAAGAGTATGCGGTAATATCTGAGAATATTGATGTTCTTCATGGCTTTAATACTAAGTTAGATTGGGAGAGAGTATATTTATATGGAGATACTTTTAAGAGTATTTTAGGTAGTGTTTCTTCAGATACACAAGGTATTCCTAGTGAGTTAGCAGAGTATTATTTAGATAATGGTTATTCTTTAGCTGATAGAGTAGGTATTAGTTATTTAGAGTATCAGTATGAGAATTATTTAAAAGGAACAAAAGCTATATATAAAGTACTTTCAGATAATACTTATGAATTAGTTAGTGAAGGTAAACGTGGTAATGATATAGTTTTAACTATTGATATTAATTTACAGAAGTATTTAGAAGAAGTATTAACTAGTGAAGTTATGAATGCGAAGGGTGAAGTTAATACAGAATATTATAATAGATCGTTTGTGGTTGTTTCGGATCCTAGTACTGGAGAGATATTAGCGATGGGTGGTAAACAGATTAGAGAAAGAGAAGATGGTAGTAGATATATTGTTGATTATACACCGGGTATTGTAACACTTCCAGTAACACCAGGTTCGATTGTTAAAGGTGCTTCTATGTTAGTAGGATATAAATATGGAGCCATTAATATTGGCGATACAGTACAAGATGATTGTATAAAGATAAAAGACACGCCAGAAAAGTGCTCATGGAAGAAGTTAGGATTAATTGATGATGTTGATGCGTTAAGAATGTCTTCTAACTATTATCAATATTTAATTGCGATAAAGATAGGTAATGGTACATATAATTATAATGAAGCTTTAAAGATAGATACAGATGCTTTTAAGAAGTATCGTGATATGTATTCTTCATTTGGTCTTGGAGTGAAGACAGGTATTGATTTACCGGTAGAAAGTTTAGGGTATACAGGTAAGTCGACATTACCTGGCCATTTACTAGATTTTGCTATTGGACAGTATGATACTTATACACCTATACAGTTATCTCAATATATAAATACTTTAGCTAATGGAGGGACAAGGTTAAAACCTTATTTACTTAAAGAAGTATATAGTCAGTCTTCTAATGATGAAGATACATTTGGAGAATTAATTTATAAGACAGATGTTAAAGCACTAGGTAAAGTAGATGTAGATAGTAAATATATTGATCGAGTTAAATATGGATTTAATAGAACAGTCGTTGATGGACTTGGTAATGGTTATATGGGATATTATACTAATTCAGGTGGTAAGACAGGAACTAGTCAAAGCTTTATTGATACTGATGGCGATAACGTAGTAGATACAGAAACTATAACGACATCTTTTGTTGGATATAGTCCAGCAGATAATCCTAAGATGAGTATAGTAGTAGTAAGCCCGGATATTAGTAATTCATATGGGGATGTTTCTTATACTTCACCGGCTACTAAAAGAATATCTGCAAAAATTGTTAATAAATACTTTGAAATTTATAAATAGTATGATATAATATCAATGATATTTTTGTAAGGAGGGAAAGTTATGGCCAAGAAAAATGAAAATAGAGTATTAGTATCTTTAGTTTGTGAAGAATGCAAAACTCCTAACTACACTGTTAGTAAAAATAAAAAGAATACTACAGAACGTTTAGAATTAAATAAATTCTGTAATAAATGTCGTAAGACTACTAATCATAAAGAGAAAAAATAGTATAAGGATGGTATAAAATGATAAATGTTAATGATTTTAAAACAGGCATGACTGTTAGCTATGAAGGAAATATTTATCAAGTATTAGAGTTCCAACATGTTAAACCTGGTAAAGGCGCTGCTATAGTTAAAGCAAAACTTAAAAATTTACGTACAGGTTCAATATTTGAACAAACATTTAATGCTGGTATTAAAATTCCTGCTGCTCATGTAGATAAGAGTAAAATGCAATTTTTATATGCTACAGGAGATGTTTATAGTTTTATGAATATGGATACTTACGAACAAGTTGAAGTAAATAAGAGTCAAATTGAGGATCAAGTTAAATTTCTAAAAGAAGGTTTAGAAGTAATGCTTTCATTCTATGAAAATGAATTAATTGGTATAGAACTTCCTGAAAAAGTTGATTATAAGATTATTGCTACTGAACCTGCTGTTAAAGGAAATACAACTACAGGTGCTACTAAAGATGCTACTATTGAAACAGGTATGTTAGTAAAAGTTCCATTATTTATTGAACAAGATGAAGAAATAATTGTATCTACTAAAGATGGTAAATACGTATCTAGAAAGTAATTAAAGTATAGAGATATACTTTTTTCTTTTTATTATTATATATTTATGTGGCTACTAGACTATATATTTTTTTCTTATAATATAACAAAATATTTATAGGGAAGTGAAATATATGTTGTATAAAACTATTAAGCCTAAGAAATATATTAATAATGATAACTACTATTATAATATTATTAGAAAGAATATTAGAAAGTACCGAGCTAGTAATAATTTAACGCAACAAGATTTAGCAGATATGACTGATTTATCAAGAGAATATATTAGCGATATAGAAAATGATAAAAGAAATAAACATTTTACTATTTCAGTATTAGGTAGAATTGCTGAGGCACTAGATATAGATATAAAAGAGTTTTTTAATGATGAAGAATAATTTAATATAATTTTATTATTGAAATATCTTGCACATAGAGATAATTTAGTTTATAATTAATTTAAGGTAAGAAAATAAACAAACGGAGTGTTTACCTCAAGTAAATAACAAACATAGAACATATGTTTGTTAGAAAGGAGTTAATAATTATGGATATAATAGTAAATAAAAATGTTAACTCTATGTTTACATGGGGGGGGGGTATAAATAATACACTTGTTTGTTTAAAAGATAATAACTACGATATAGAGAGTTTAAGAGATTAGACTCTTTTTATCGTAGTTTTTTGTTGAAAGAAAGGGTGTACGTTTATGAAAGAAAAAAGATTATATATAACATTATTTGCTTTATCAATACTATTTTTAGGTATTGGAGGAACATTTGCTTATTTAACAACTACTGTAACAGCTACAAATATTACTCAAGTTAAAGCTGGTAATTTAACAATGACAATAGATGGAGGAGGTAATGCTAATGTATCATTTATGCCAGCTAAATGTACTAGTGATTATGCTATTAAAAAGAAAATAGTAGCAACTGCTACTAATACTTCTGGTGGTAAAGTATCATTTAGTATAGGTATAAATGCAATAACACTAGGTAATGATTACAAAAGAGATACTATGAAATATGCCTTAACAACTGAAGAAAACAGTTGTACTAATGGATTAATTTCTAGTGGTAACTTTAAAGATGCAATTGTAGGTAGTGATATATGGATAGTTAAAAATGATTATGATAATATAACTAAATCAGGTAATAATTATACTAAAACATATTATTTATATATATGGTTAGATGAATTTGAAACACAAAATTTAACTGGTAATATATCAGTTAAAATGATAGGATCATCTAGTAATAATCCTAACTTAACTACTGAAACAACCATAGATGAATCAGGATTATATTATGAAATAAAAAGCCATGCTGATACTACTACCCAAATAGACTTTAGTCAGACATCAAAGCAAAGTAATACTAATGGTATATATATGACAACAAATACAGAAAGTGGTAAGCCAGTATATTATTACCGAGGAAATGTAGATAATAACTATGTATTATTTGCCAATAAATGTTGGAGAATAATAAGAACAACAGAAACAGGCGGAGTTAAACTTATATTAGACCAAGGTAGTTGTAATAAAGATGTAGATCCAAGTCAAGTAAGTTATAAACCTTCCACTAACTCAAATACCATAGTTAAGCCACTTAATACAATTAAGAAATTAATGAGCGGTGGAGTTATCGATTATCCTTTTAACGAAAATTATAATTCACCTGCTTATGTAGGATATATGTATGGTGCAGTATATACACCAGAATATATAGAAGATATAACAACTCTAACGGGTTCAATTGTATTTGGTAATGATATAACATATAATACTAGTACTAAAACATATACCTTAAAAGATACATATACTTTAACAAATCCAAGTAATTGGAGTAGTGAATATTCAACAATTGCTAGTAAATATCACTATACTTGCTTTACTTCAAGTAATAGTTGTACTAATGTTAATTATATTGATTTAATAGATAACAATTATCTTGAATATTTTACTTTAAGTAATGGTAAAAATCATTTAGATATATTAAAAGAAATGCTTGATAATTCAACTAATGAAAATAGTTCAACAATAAAAATGGCAATTGATAATTGGTATGCAAACTATATGGTTGATTATGCTTCATATTTAGAAGATACCGTATTCTGTAATGACCGAAGTTATAATGAATATTTAAGTTCCAGTGGTTGGAATAAAGATCATAGTAATGATTATAATGGTGAAGGCATGCCACCATGGCTAGTATTTAATGGTGGCAATAGATTATATATGACAGAAACTGTTAATCCAACTTTAGTATGTAAAAATAAAAATGATAAATTCACAGTAAGTACCGGTATTGGTAATGGTGATTTAACATATCCAGTTGGCTTACTAACTGTAGATGAAATTGTGTATGCAGGTGCTAGCAAAGGCAGTAACGATACATTTTACTTATATAATAGCAATGATAGGTGGTCTTTGTCTCCGTGTTACTTCAGTGATGGCGGTGCTTACGGGTTCACCTTGGACTCCGATGGGTTCTTGCTCGGCGGCAGCGTCGTCTTTGGGCGTGGGGTGCATTCTGTCGTTTCACTCAAACCAGGAATACCTATTTCAGGCGGTGGTGGGACAGCAGACTCACCTTATGTAATAGGAATAACTACGAATAGTAGTAGTGGGGGAAGTAGTGAAGGAAAGCCAAAATAGGTTATTCCTTACTTTTGACTTGATAAAGTGCCTTGAAAACCCTTTCAAGGCACATAAAAAAGAAAATTTTTTGATGATAGTAAAACTTGGATGATAAGTGATAAACATCAGAAAAAGTCCGGCGACTGAAGAAATGAAGGAGCCGGTTAATAATATTAATTATGGGTTAATCTATATTAATAGTTTATATATATATTAACTTAGGATCTTACCGTTAGGTTGTAGCCCTCTCTTTGTTTTGAGTTGGTCTTTGTCTCCGTATAACTTCAATGATGGCAATGCTAACGAGTTCAACTTGAACTCCGATGGGAACTTGAACGACGACAACGTCAACAATGGGAATGGGGTGCATTCTGTATTTTCACTATTTTTGTACGTTTAATCTGGCAAAATTCATAACAATTATATTTAGTTGCTATGGTAGAATTTTGCCATTATTATGTGAAACAGGTAGATTCTATGGGCTATTAAGTCCTAAAAAGATTGTAGACAATCTATATTAGTAAGTAATTAGTGGTGAACACTAATATAGATTAAACTACAAAAAAAGAGGTGATTATAATAAATGAAAGTGAAAAAATAGATGTTAATTTCAATTTGTATAATAAGATAATTGATTTTAGCAAATATGTTAGAACAAATATATTGATTACTATTCCTATAATTCATCGAGAT
>ERZ827168.5192-NODE-5192-length-11137-cov-5.558654_pt1 | contig 11137 bp, 8 predicted proteins | sample MGYA00519868_ERZ827168 | MGnify/ENA primary metagenome ERZ827168 (study PRJEB31778, sample SAMEA3449271) | human gut metagenome | biome: human gut; feature: human-associated habitat; material: faeces | place: United Kingdom | collected 2010/2012 ...
GCGGGCCGCCTCTGGAGTCGCCGTGCCGCGTGCTTTCTTTGGTACTTTCTTTCGCGCCGAAAGAAAGTACTGCCCTCCTCGGGGCGGCAGACCCACCGTCCGCGCCGGAGTCGGCGCGTCAATCCCCTCCGCGGAAAGGGGTATGCGCCAACGGGCGCACCAAAGGGCTTTCCGCTCGCCCTTTGGAAACCTTCGGGCACCGAAGCTGGCGAGAAACCCATGACGGCAAGACTCAATCTGTGCCGAGTCGGCGCGTCAGGCCCTCAGTCAGTGCGGCCCGCACTGCCGCGCGCTCCGCTTGTTGTTTGCCTGAACGCCTTCGGTTCGCCCTCTGAAGTTGGGTGAGCCCCATAGGGCTGCAAGCCCTGCTCCCGCACCGCAGTCGGCGCGTCAATCCCCACCCCTTTTTCCAAAAAGAAAGGAATCCCCCTCTATGCAGCATCCTCCCAAAAAATCCTCCCGTAAAAAACACCCATGGCTCCTGCCTGCCCTGCTGACCGCTTTGCTGGCGGCAGCCGCAGCTGTCCTCCTGCTGCTGCCAAAGTGGAAGCAGCAGGCCGTTTCCAGCGCCATGCCGGACTCGCCCGCCGACCGGCAGAAAAATCTTTCGCAAACGGACGCTGCCACGCTGCTCTCCCTCCGCGTGCAGCAACTGAACGGCGAGGACTATATCCTCCAATATAAGGACGGCTCCCTTTGGCTGGAGGAAAACACCCCCATCAGCGAAAGCGTCAGCGCTGAAATGCTGGAAGCCGTCACGCTGATCTCCACCACCGATCAGGTGGCCGCCGATGTGGCGGAAGTCCGCGAACACCTGACGGACATGGGGCTGGAGCCACCGCAGATCACCGTGACGGCGACCTACTCCGACGGCAGGACCGAAACGCTGGAGATCGGCGGCGAGGTGCCGGAGACCACCTACCGCTACCTGCGCTGGTCCGGCGACCCCGGCGTGTATATGGGCGATATCGGCATCGGCGAGGTCTTTTCCATGACCCGGAACCGGCTGATCGCCGTCGAACAGCCGGAAATCTCCACGGCGCTGGTGGACACCGTCCAACTGGAAAACGCCGCCGGAACGGTCAGCGTTCGCTTTACGGTGGATAGCGCCGGCTATGCCTCCGCCGCCCTGACCGCCCCGGAAAATTACCCCATGGACGCAGAAAACGCCCAAAGTCTGCAATCGGCCCTGAACAATTTCCGTTTGGGAACGCCGGAAGGGATGCTGACCGACGAAACCCGCGCCCAATATGGTCTGGAGACCCCCATGGCCGTGCTGACCCTTCACCAGCAGGCCGGGTACGCCAGCCGCACCAACGACGAAGGCCAGCTGGTCTCGGAGGAAATTTCAGAACGGGACTTTGTTTTCACCTTCGGCGACTTTGGCAGCGATTATTTCTACTCCTGCGCCTATGAAGGGCGTGTGTATCAGGTCAGCCGCCTGTTGACGGAGGCGCTGGTGCAGGGCAGCTGGGAGTCCTGGTGTGCCACCCGGCCCGCCGATCTGGGGACCGCCGAGCTGCGCTCCATTCAGATCATCCGGGGCAGCGGCGTGCTGGAATGGCAGAAGACCAAAACCGAGCGGGTGCTGGCGAACAATCAGCTGGAGACCGACACCGACGGCAACGTGATCTATGACGAGGCCGTCGCCCTGAACGGAGAAGCCGCCGCTGCGGAGCAGTGGGACACGCTCGTCGACCGTCTGGCCGCGCTGACCGTGTCGGGAAAGATCCCCGCGGACTACTCCGCCGAGGGAAAATCTCCTCGCTGGCAGATCGTGCTGACCACCGAGGGCGGCACGGTGCGCACCATCGCCGCCTACCCGCTGGACACCTTCTCCGACGCGCTGATGGTGGACGGCGTAATTCGCTACTATGTGCATATCGAAGCGCTGGACAGCGTGCTGGGCGAATTCAGCGGTTCTCTGACGGACTGACCGATTGAGCCGCCGCGTCCGCTTCCAGCACCGCCTTCATCACCTGCAGGAGCACCGGCCCCAGCAGCAGCCCCAGAAAGCCCGTCAGCCGATAGCCCGCATACATGGCCATCATGGTCAGCAGCGGATAAAGCCCCAACTGACGGCCTACGATCCGCGGCTCGGCGATCTGCCGGATCACGATCACGCCCACATAGGCGCAGGCCATGAACACCCCCATGCCCGTGCTGCCGCCGATAAACGACAGCAAACTCCACGGGATCAGAAACAGCCCCGCGCCGATCACCGGCAGCGCGTCGGCCACGCCGATCAACACCCCTGCCGCCAGCCCGTAGGGAATGTCGTAAATCACAAAAGCCAGCGTCAGCGCCGCCGTCACGATCAGTGACACGGTCAGTTGGCTTTTTACTTGCCCAAATAACGCCGCCAGCAGGTTTTTCCGTACGAATCCGTACCGCTGCCGCCAGCTCACGGGCAGCGTCCGACGAAAAAATCCCCGGATGCGCTCCCGGTCGGCGGAAAAATAATAGGTGCCCATCACCGTCAGCACCACGCCCAGCAGGGCGTTAGGCAGGGACATTGCCGTGGAAAACGCTCCGCCGGTGATTGCTGCCGAAAGGCTTCCCGCCCAGCGGAGAAGGCTCTGCTTCAGCGCGTCCAACGCGGCGGCGATGCCCTGCGAAACGCTGGATGGCAATAGGCGGTTCAGGTCTTCGTACCATCGCTGCAAATGGGGCAGGGCTACGCTGTCCACCCATTGAATGAACTGGGGCACATTTTTTACAAGTCCGGTGAACTGGATAGCGAGCTGCCGCAGCAGGCCCGCCAGCGCCGCTCCCACCACGCCGAACAGCAGCAGAATGGCGATGGGCGCGCCGATCTTCCGGCGGATATGGAATTTGCCCACGCCCCTTTCCAGCCGAAGGAGCAGCGGTTCCAGCAGCATGGCACACAATAGCGCTGCGGCGAAGGGCCACACATACGGCAGCGCGGCCCCCAGCGCCGCGACGGCCAGCAGGGTGCCGCCCAGCAGCGCCGCCCGGCGGGGCAGACCGTTCCAACGGCGGTTCCAGTTTCGCAGTCCCTCCAACGTCTTGCCCTCCCGATGGTTTTTGAGGCAAAAAAGCCCCGGCGGGAATCATTTTTCCCGCCGGGGCCGAAGCTATGCTTTTTTAGAAATGTCCGCCGCCTCCGCCGTGGCTGGTGCCGCTGGAAGAGGTATGCACGCCGCTTCCGCCGCCTCCCCCATGGCTGCCGGTATTTTCCGGCGGGTCGGGCTTGCGCACCCGGGTGGTGGTGGTGCGCAGATAGGTGTCCTCCTGATCGGTCAGCTTCATGGCACCGTTATCCTGATAGGAATAATGATAGGTGCTGCCCTTCAGGCTGTAGCGCGACCGAACGCAGGCCACGTAGATCAGGCACACTGCGAAGCCAATGACCAGTGCCAGAATGATCTCATTCTTGGTGAGGGCCTTATGCCGGGCCGTGAGCCGCTGGCCGGTGACCACATCGTAGCGGTACTGTCCCTCGGGGATGCCCGCCCGGACGTACTGCCGCACGATGGAGATCATCTGGGACGCGCCCTGCGCGTAAGCGCCCGCCGACAGATAGCGGGTCACTTCGTCGATGGCATTTTCGATCCGTGCGTCGGTCATGTAGTCGATCATCGCGCCGGTAGTGGACAGGTAATGATAGCGATCGTCCATGTCGATGTAGTACAGAATGCCGCTTTTTTCCTCATCCAGCCCGAAGCCGCCCTGATCGTAGTATTCATCCGCGACCTGCTGGGCGCTGCCGTCATGGCTTTCGCTGGAGGTCAGAATGACAAAATCCATGCCCGTTTCTTCCTGAAAGGCCTGAATTTCCTGTTCCAGCTCCTGAACCTCCGAGGCGGTAAACAGTTCCGCCCGGTCGAAGACCCGGTCGCCGTCCGCCAGCGCGGCGCTTGCCCACAGGCAGGACAGGACCAGCAGCAGGGCAAAAATCCGTTGGCGAATGTTTCTCATGATCTTCCTGCCCCCTTAGAAAAGAAAATAAGCCAGCACGCAGTAGAGAGCGGCCACGATCAGACCTGCCAGCAGCCCGTGCCGCCACAGACGGCCCATGTCCACCGGCAGCTTGCCGCACACCTGCCCGGTGCAGCCGTTCATGACGTAGTAATAGGGCTCGTCTTTGTTCTTCTTGTTGGGATAGGTCAGCACCCACGTAGGCAGAAGCACATACTTCGTTTTGATGTTCTTCATCGCGGAAGAGGTGCTGGCGGAGCAGGTCTCATACTGACTGGCCGTGTCCCGCAGCATGGAGTTCATGTATCCCTGCAATTCCTGCTCGATCTCCTGCCGGTAGCTGTCCGCTTCCAGATCCCGGCGCTCAGCCAGAAAGCCGGAAAGGAACGCGCCGGAGAAGGGCTTGGCATTTTCCAGCGGGAAGGGGTGAACGCCCTCGGTCAGCTTGCGGTTGGCCTTGGACAGCGCAGGGCGCAGAATATCCTTAAACACAAATCGTCCCTCCCGGCGCACATGATAGTGCCGGGTGTTGGTGACCACATATTTGCCCTCGTCAAACACGTCGGACGTGGTGGCTTCGCCGTCCAGCGTACCCTCCGCCTGACATTCGCTGACGAAATGGGGGTAGTAAACGCCGCTCATTTCCTGAATCTGCGCCTTGGAAAAGAACTTTTTGGGAACGAATTTCCGGGTGCGGATCCATTCGGAAATTTCCTCGATGGCCTTCTCCCTGCCGATGGTAAAAGGCAGCACCTCGTCCGGCTTCATATCGGCGGTCAGCTTACCCTGCAGCACCACCGGGCTGTGGCAGTAGTAGCAGTGGGTGGCCACAGTGGTCTCGTCGGTCATGATCTCGCTGCCGCAGCTGGGGCAGTGGTAGACCACCTGCGCGCCGGAGGACTGCTCCGCCTCTTTATCCGCTTCTTTCTGGAAGGCCTCCGCCTTGCCCTTCAGCTCCGTCTCGGGGAAAGCGGAAGAACAGAAGGGGCATTTCCATTGCTGACTGTCCGGGTCGAAGGTCAGATAAGCGCCGCAATTGGGGCATTTATAGGTTACACCCGCCATGTTTTCACCTCGTTGCATGGAGCGCTTCGGGAATACGGGAATCCCGAAGGCTGATTCGTGCGTACAGTATAGCATGAATTTTATGGTTTGACAAATGGAGGACGAGCGTTCCTGAAACCGGCTCATTCATTTTGGCCATCTGCCGGGCGGCCTACTGCCCGACTGGAAAAAGCAGGGCCGCCCGGCAGCAGCAGAGCGACCCTATCCAAAGAGGGTTACGGATACGTTTGTCATTTTCAATCCGACTTTTTGGGGGAGAGGGAAGTGGAACATTCCGGGGCAGCCAGCATCCCGGCCAGCAGCACCGGTACCCCGTAAAAGGCCGCCAGCAGATAGCGCAGGATGGCTACCGGCCCGATCAGACAGGTGAACCACACGGTCAGGATAAAGGTAAACGCGGCCATGTAGCCCTTCTGGCGGCGGTAAACAGCCAGCGCCAGCCCCGCCATGGCCAGCCAGATCTGGAAGGCTGCGTCGCTCAGCAGCCGCACGCCCGGCAGTCCCAGCAGGGTAAGGGTCTTGTCGTACTGGCGGTACAGCTCCTTCAGCGCGGGAATGCGGCTTTGCTCCACCAGCGGGAAGGTCTCCTCCATTACGCTGACCCGGGATTCGGTGTCCAGATAGTAGATCATCTCGGAGCCGGGCAGCAGATAGGGCAGGTTCTGGATCAGGAACGCTTCCACGTAGGGCTTGAGATTCGCCGGCAGCATCTGCGCCCAAAGGGACAGGATGTCGCCCATCCGTTCCTCCACCACATCGTAATCGCTGGCCCACTTGACCGGGTCGGCCAGCACCGGAGAATAATATTCTGCAAAGCCGTCTGGATACAGGGTCTCGATCAGCTCCCGCGCTTCGTCGTCGGGCAGCGCGTCGGGGTTCTGCTGCAGGGTGCGGGCCATCTGCTGCAGCGGAATGGACAGCATCTCCACCCGGTCGATATTCTCCGCCTCCAGCGCCGCTTTCAGGCCGGTATTCACGCCGAAGTACAGCGTCATACAGGCCAGCAGCAGCGCGCCCAGCCGCACACGCGCCCCCTTGGCCCACGCCACGGCAAAGGGCAAGAGCAGGGCCAGTGCGTACACGCCGTTATTGCGCATCAGCAGCATCAGCACGGTAATAACCGTCAGCCGAATCACGCGCCAGGGAGAGCGCAGCGCCTTGAAGCCGTCCTGCCACACGTCCACCAGTTCCAGCAGAAACAACAGACCCAATCCACTGAACAGAATGTCCTTCTGGCAGCTGAATGAGAAAATGGAGTAAAGTGGGAACAGGGCGAACAGCAGCGTAACGCACACGCGGCTCCAAAGGGGCGCGCGGTGCTTGCGCAGCCAGCGCAGCGCCCATGCCATCATGGCAGCCAGCAGCACCATCTGCACCATGGAATAGATCGCCACACCCAGCGTGCTGTAGCCCTCTGGGTCCAGATCCACGCCGGTCATGACGCACCAGCCCAGCAGCAGCGTATGCAGCAGCGGGTGATGGGCGCTGAAATCCTCGTTATAATACTGATAAAACTGAGTCGCGGAGTCGGCCGCAAAAATGCCCGGCCAGAAGGCCAGCCATACCGGCAGCCAGCACACCAGCAGCAGGGCAAAGGCAAAAGCCCAGTTGCCCAATACCTTACTGAAAACTGACTCCGCTTTCGCCGGGGACGCGGAAAGGCGGTTCATGCCTTGAAACAGCAGCGCCAGCGCCGCGCCGTACACTGCCGTGAAGCTCGCCGCCGCCAGCACCCCGTACAGGAACGGCAGCCATCGGAACGCCGAAAAGCCATTATTGGCCCGCACGTCGGCACAGACCACCGTGACTATGGCGAACATCCCGCCCAGAAAATAGGCCGTCCGATTCAGCCGCCGGTCCGTGATCTGAAAGGCGTTTTTCAGCAACAGGTACAGCCCCGCCAGCAGGATAAGCGTGATCGCGCTGCCCGCAAACAGGCTGTCGTTCTCCGTCAGCCCGTACCCATTGGGCATCCGCCAGGCCGCCACGGCGGCGATCGCCAAAGCGGCGGCGTTGGTTTGCCGAGACGTAAGCTGTTTCATGGGGATTCTTCCTTTCCTTTGTTTGCTATGCATTCGAATTTTACCGTCATGGAAAAGCCGTTCGTTCACTTCTGGAAACTTCGTTCACTGCCGGCGTGGAACATTCGATATACGCTGCCGTTGGCGCTCGTGCCCATCTCATGTTTTCTTCGTTGCACAGGGTGGTTCGAGAAACCGAAGTCCGGTCAGCCCGCCCAGTATATCATGATTTTTTTGGCTTGACAAACCGCCCAATCAGCGGGAAACGAAGCCCGTTTTCCCCCGCAGCGCATGACCTCCCGCGTTTTGGCGTACACTTTTTCCGGTTTCGTTTTGACATCCTGCCCAAACTGCGATACAATCAGAAACAGGATCTCTGCCCCGGGTTTCGGGAACGAAAGGAGACGCGCCATGGAAACGGGAGCCATGCAAGCTCTGTATGAACGGCTGTTGCCCCTTTTTTCCAAAAAACAGCTGATGGAAAATGTGCCCATGAGCCGGTACACGACCCTGCATCTGGGCGGCCCGGCCCAGCTTTTGTGCGAGCCGGACGGGCCGGAGCAGCTCAGCGCCGCGTTTCAGGCGGCCCGGGAGCTGAACGTGCCGGTCACGCTGATCGGCAACGGCTCCAACCTGCTGGTGAAGGACGGCGGCATCCGTGGGCTGGTCGTTCATCTGGGAGAGCGTTTTTCCGAGGTCAGCGACCCCGCGCCCCTGCCGGACGGCCGCTTCGCCATCACGGCGCAGGCGGGCGCGTCCCTGCAGAAGCTCAGCAAGGCGGCGGCGGATCACAGCCTGACCGGGTTGGAATTTGCCGCGGGCATTCCCGGCACCGTGGGCGGCGCGGCCTATATGAACGCGGGCGCTTACGGCGGTGAGCTGAAAGACGTGGTCACGCTGGTGACAGCCATGGAGCAGAGCGGCAAGACCGTGGCCTATACCCCGGCCGAGCTGCAAATGAGCTACCGCCATTCCCGTTTTTCGGACGAAGCCGTGCCCAGCGCCATTCTGTCGGTAACGGTTGCCCTGCACCCCGGCGATCTGGAGACCATCCGCGCCACCATTCGGGAGTTCGCCGCCCGTCGCCGGGAAAAGCAGCCCCTGTCCGTCCCCGGCTGCGGCAGCACCTTCAAGCGGCCCGAAGGCCAGTTTGCCGGGACGCTGATCGACAATGCAGGGCTCAAGGGTCTGCGGATCGGCGGGGCCAGCGTCTCCACCCTGCACGCGGGCTTTCTGGTCAATGACGAAAACGGCACTGCCGCCGATTATCTGGCCCTGATCGCCGCCGTACAGAAGGCGGTGCAGGAGGACAGCGGCGTATGGCTGGAGCCGGAGGTCCGCATTCTGGGAGAGGACGCGCCGGTTTCCCTTCTGTAAAGCCCAGTCAATACAAACGAGGTGCAAAAAGTATGCAGTACCTGATCCTGACCGGGATGAGCGGCGCGGGCAAGACCGTCGCCATCCGTTATCTGGAAGACCTTGGCGCGCTGTGTGTGGATAACCTGCCGCCCATGATGCTGGTGCCCTTTATGGAGGCCTGTCAGAACACCAATCTGCACAAGCCCATGATCGCCATCGCGGCGGACGTGCGCTCCGGCGAGTTTTTCGACGCCAAGGCCGTGACCCGCATGATCGATGAGGCCCGGCTGGTGGGTTTCCACATCGACACGCTGTTTTTCGAGGCCAGCGACGAGGTACTCATCAACCGTTACAAGGAGACCCGCCGGGAGCATCCCCTGAGCGGCGAGGGCCTTTCGCTGGAAGAAGCCATCCGGGAGGAGCGCAGCCGCCTGCAGCCCCTGAAGGAAGCGGCGAACCATCTGTTTGACACCAGCAATCTGCGGCCCCGTGCCCTGCAGAAGATGCTCAATCAGATCGTGCTGCACGCCGGGGAGGAATCTCCCCTGCGGGTGGAGGTGCTCAGCTTCGGCTTCAAGCGGGGCATTCCCCGGGAAGGCGATCTGGTCTTCGACGTGCGCTTCCTGCCCAATCCCTTCTACATTCCCGAGCTGGGCCACCACACCGGACTGGATCAGGATGTGAAGGACTTTGTGCTGGGGCACCCCGTCACGAAAGAATTTCTGGAAAAATGCATGGACATGCTCCGCTTCCTGCTGCCCAACTACATCAACGAGGGCAAGCATCGGCTGGTGATCGCCATCGGCTGTACCGGCGGCGCGCACCGCAGCGTGGCCATCGCGGAGTATGTGGCCGCCGAGCTTCAGAAATTGGGCTATGGAGTCAACGTCAACCACCGGGACATTGCGCTGGAGCAGGCTCACTGGGCCGCCCGCAGCGAGTATCAGAAGGGCGAGCCGTAACGTTTCGGTTTTTCAACCCCGTTTTTCCGTCCATCTTGCGGAAAAGCGGGGTTTTTGATTTGCCCGGTTTCTTTTGTTTCGGGCCAAAACCGGCAAAAAGTTTGTCAAAAAATGTCAAATTTATTTCGCCGCATCAATCGAAACCTACCATGAAATAGCAGATTCGTTGACAAGTCATGACGCGCATGTTATACTTGCAACAGTTTTCAGGCGAAATGAGGCGGCATTTTACCGGCATTTCAAGTCCTGCAAGGGCATACGGCGTTTCAATGTTCCTTAACATTTTGTAATATATCAATTTCATATTCCGTGCAGGGAAGGGGTATATTACACGATGAACAGGCAATATGGAGGCGTCGGTATTGGAGAAGCAGCTTAAAATCGTATACTACTACAACAGCGGGTTTTCGGTGCAGGTGGGCAGCACGCTGTTCATCTTCGACTACTGGGAAGGCGAAAATCGGAGCCTTTCCGCGTCAGTCCGCATCCGGCCGGAGTTGTTGAAGGCCTACGAACGCATCTACGTCTTCATCAGCCACGCTCACCCCGACCATCTGGATCCCGTGGTATACACGTGGGCCAAGGAAGGGCTGCCCATTACCTACATCGTTTCCAGCGATATGCCCATCGGCACCATCGGCAAACGGCTGGCTCCCCTGCAGGAAAAACAGCTGACGCAGGACATCTGGGTCAAGGCCTATCAGTCCACCGATCTGGGCGTGGCCTTTCTGGTGGAGGCCTACGGGCTGCGCATTTTCCACGCGGGCGACCTGAATCTCTGGCACTGGCGGCAGGAAAGCACTCTGCGGGAGATCGAAGCCGCCGAAAAGGATTTCTACGACGCGCTGGAGCCCCTGAAGGGCGAGCACATCGATGTGGCCATGTTCCCGGTGGACCCCCGGCAGGGGCTGATGTACGACGCGGGCGCGAACCACTTCATCCTGACCGAAAAGCCGCGGGTCTTTATTCCCATGCACTGGCAGGACCGGCCCGAAGTGGCCATCGACTTTGCCCGCAGCAACATCCGCTGCAACGCCATCTGCCCGGGCGGCGTCGAGACCGAGATCGGCGGCTCCATGATGTCCGGCAGCGGCATCAACCAGTTTGGCATGGGCCGTGCCATGGCCGGTCTGGACAAGGAGATTCGCACCGGCAAACCGGAGGAGCTTGCCGCGGCGGTTCTCTTTGTGGCCAGCGACGAGGCGTCCTTCCTCAACGGCGTGAACCTGCCCATCGACGGCGGCGTGACGTGCTATTAAAAAATTGCGGAAGGAGTGAATGGATCCTTCCGTGAGAGATTTGCCGTCTGCTGTGCGGCACTGAGGCAAAAGAAAGCGGAGGGGGAAACCATGTTTCCCCTCCGCTTTGTGAGACGATCGGTATACAGTTGGATCGCAGGACCCGTTACAGGAGGTCATCGGCGGGCTGATAGCCGTAAAGACTGCGGGAGATGTCGGCGGAGGCCTGCCTCAGATCGTCCAGCAGTCCACCCCGCAGGGCAGTGCGGACACGGGGGGTCATGCCGGAGATGCTGATGGAGCAGGAGACTTGCCCCGGTGCGGAGAACACCGGCACTGCCACGCAGGACAGACCCACCTCCACCTCCTCGTTGTCCATGGCGTAGCCGTCGGCCCGGATGTGCCGCAGCTCCGCCTGAAGCTGACGGGGGTCCACAATGGTGTTGAAGGTCAGTGCCTTCAGCGGTCCGGCGAGGATGTGCTGCTGCTCATCCTCCGGCATATAGGCCAGAATACACTTGCCCACGCCGGTGCAGTGGAGGTAGTTCTT
>ERZ827168.5193-NODE-5193-length-11136-cov-5.659507_pt1 | contig 11136 bp, 5 predicted proteins | sample MGYA00519868_ERZ827168 | MGnify/ENA primary metagenome ERZ827168 (study PRJEB31778, sample SAMEA3449271) | human gut metagenome | biome: human gut; feature: human-associated habitat; material: faeces | place: United Kingdom | collected 2010/2012 ...
GCGCCAGCAGCGCCTGCATGGCCGGGGCCGTCGTGTGCAGGTCGGCAAGCGCCTGCGCGGAGGGGATATTGATCTGTTTTTGCAGCGTCTGGATGGCTTTTTTCGCCGCGTCGCGCTGCGCCTTGACGCGGTCGCGCACGTCCGGATCGGGCGGCTTGCGCGTGCTGCCGAGCCGCGGGAACGGCACGTCCTGCAGCGCTGCCACGGCAGTGTCCCAGCTTTGATCACAGGCGCGCACGACGGCGCGCAGACCGGCGGCCGTGGACCCGAAGCTCGTACCGTAGATGCCGTAGAGCCACTCCATGTCGTGTGCCGCCATGATGCTCAGCTGCTCGTCGAGCACGCCTGCCCAGTGTGCCGCACTCTCGCGCACGCGCGCGAGCAGCGACCGGCCCCACGGCGTGGCGCCCGCGTCGGTCACGCCGTCGAGCGCGAGCAGGTCCACCTGCTGCGCGGCCCACTGCTCGGGCCGCGCGTGGCACTGCATCTTGTCGTAGAGCGTGAGCACGAGCTCGCCCAGGCGCGCATCGTCGCGCCCGCCGCCGACCGTGTCAGCCAGCAGGCGGAAGGGCGCGTCGGTGTCGATGTGCATATAAGCGCGCTCGAGCGTGTGTTCGAGCGCCGCTGCGCGCAGGGCGGCGCAGCGCTCGGTATCGGCGACCTGAAAGTCCGGCGCGAGCGCAAGGGCTGCGCAGTTGGCGCGCAGGAAGTCGGCGCAGAAGCTGTGGATCGTGCCGATCTCGGCGCGGGCACACAGCGCGGCCTGCCGCCGCAGGCGGCGGTTTTCGGGGTCGGAGGCGATGCGCGCATAGATCCCGTCGAGGATGCGGCTGCGCAGCTCGGCCGCGGCTGCGCGCGTGTAGGTGATGACGAGGAAGCGGTCGATATCGGCCGGGTTTTCCGCGTCCGTGAGGTAGGCCATGAGCCGCTCGGTGAGCACGCGGGTCTTGCCGCTGCCCGCTGCTGCGGACACGAGCACGGTGCTGCCGCGCGTGTCGATCGCGGCGCGCTGCTCGGGTGTGAAGTTCAGTTCAGGCATCCGGCGCGCCTCCTTTCAGGTTGCTCCAGACCTTGTCGGCCGGGAGCTTGGTGAGCACACGGTGGCAGTCGCCCCCCATGCCGGGTGTGAAGTGGCAGACGGTCAGATAGTCGCAGTGCGTGCAGGCGGTGTCCTGCCCGGAGCGGAAATAGGGGTCTGCCGTGATGCTGCCGTCGCGCAGTTCGTGCGCCAGCTCGAGCAGTGTCGTCTCGATGTGCCGCGCAAGCAGACCGAGCTGCTCTGCGCTTGCAAGGGTGTCCGCCCTGCGCAGGGACGAGAGGGGCAGGTACTGCGGCGTGTCGCTGTGCTCCATGGCGTGCAGCACGGCCTCGTCATCGAGCAGCAGGCCGGAGCGGCGCACCGCGCCGGCGCGCTCTTTTGCCGCTTCCTCCGGCGAGAGCCGGCGGTCGGCCGGGATGAGCACATCGCGCGCCGGGACGTAGAGCACGCCCGCCGGCACGATCTCGTGGCCGTAGCGCTCCGGGCCCGAGCGCTCAAGCGCGAACAGGTACAGCAGCATCTGCAGCCCCATGCCGTACCACACGTCCGAGAGCGAGAACGCCTTGCGCCCGGTCTTGTAGTCGACCACGCGCAGGTAGAGCTTGCCGTCGTGCAGCCAGCCGTCCACGCGGTCGGCCACGCCGCTCATGTTGAGCGTCACCGCACCGTCCGAGAGCGTGATCGGCGCGATCTGCTCGGGGTCGGCGAAGTTGAGCTCGAAATCCAGCGGCACGAAATCGCCCGCGCGCAGCTCGTGCGCCATGTCGGTCACCACCTGCCGCACCTGCCGGCACAGGCGGCGGAAGAGGTAGATGAAGCGCGCGGATTTCTCCTGAAAATCATTGAGCTCGTCGTGGATGTAGCGCTGCGTCCAGCGGTCGGTGAACGCGCCGAGCTGCTCGTCCGTCACGGCGGCGAAGCCGCCGGCGTCCGTCACGTCCTGCGCCGTGTGCTGCAGGACGTAGTGGAAGAACGTGCCGATCTCCGGCGGGCTGAACGCCGCCGGGCGGCGGGGCCTGGCCTTGAGCCCGTATTGCAGGAAATAGGCATAGCGGCAGGCACTGAAGCGCTCGGCCTTCGATGCCGAGAGATACAGCCGCTGACCGTAGAGCGCGCGCACGCGCTCGGGCGAGAGCCGGCCGCGGGCGGTGTGCGCCGCGCGTGTGAGCGCTGCGAGCGCGGCGGGGTCGTGCTGCCCGAACCATGCGCGCGCAGCGGCAGCGTTGGCGTCCGTCGCGCCGCGCAGCGTGCGCGCAGCCAGCTCCAGCGCCGGCGCGGGGGCGAGCAGCCGCTGCGCATCGGGGTCAACGGGCTGCGGCAGCGTGCCGAACAGCTGCTCGATGCGCGTGACGAGAAAGGCAGCACGCGTGGGCGTGCCGCTGCCGTCAAAGAGCGGGTAGGTCACCGTGAGCGTCTCGGACGGGAGCGTCACGCACTGGTAGACAAGGTTGTATTCGCGCCAGAGCGCATCGTCCGTGCCGCCGCCGATGTCGAGCTCCAGCTCCAGCAGCTCGCGCCGCTCCTCGGGCGAGAACACGCCGTCCGGCTCACCGGCGCGCGGCAGCCGGTCGTCCGACGCGCCGAGCACAATCAGATGCCGGATGCCGCGCCGGCGCATGCGGTCGAGGTCGCCGGCGGTCACGCGGTCGAGCGCGACGGGGATCGTGCCGATGTCGTAGCACGAGAGCATGCGCAAAAACAGCGTCGCGAACGTGTCGGCGTCCATCTGCGTGCCGCCGAGGATGGCGGCAAACTGCTCGAGCGCGCCGACCGTCAGCTCCCAGAGCTGCGCATACTCGGCCGCGAGCGCGCCGCGTCCCTCGCGGCGCAGATCCTCGGCGAGCGTGTCGAGCCGCTGCGCCAGATGCAGCCGCTCGAGAAAATCTGCCAGCGCCATGGCCTGCGCCTCGGCGGTGGCGGCGGCGTGGCTCTCCGCCCCAAGCAGCCGCAGCGGGTCTGCGGCCCGGCGGCGCAGGTCGTTGATCTCGGAAAGGCGGGCGGCGGCCTCGTCCGTGTCCGGCGCGCCGTAGCCGTCGGGATGCTGGCGCCACAGCTCGGGGCGCGTCCATGCGCCGCCGCGCAGCGACCAGAGCAGAACATAGTTTTCGAGCGTGTCCGTCTCCTCGGGCGTGAGCCCGGCGAGCCCCGTGCGCAGGTAGGCCGAGACATCCTCAGCGTCCCAGCCGCCGGTCACGATGTCGTAGGCTGCGCGGATGAGCGCCACGAGCGGCTTTTGCAGCAGGTCGGTGCGGCGGGCAAAATAGAGCGGCACGCCGTAGTAGGCGCACATGCGCTCGAGCGCGGGCGCGTAGTCGGAAAAGCCGCGCGCGGCGATGGCGATGTCGCGCCAGCGGCAGCCCGATTGCACGAGCTGCAGCGCGCGGGAGGCCGCCCACGCACACTCGGCCGTGAGATCGTCCGCCGTGCGCACGCTGATCGTGTGCGCAGGGTCGTCAAAGTGCGCGGAGGTGTAGGAAAACAGCTGCTGCTCGAGCACGCGCAGCGGCGTGTCGGCGGCACGGGCAGGGCAGGCCTCGACGGTGGCGGGCACGCCGCAGTCATCCGCCATGTCCAGCAGCACGCGCGCCGTGTGCCGCGCCGTGCCGAAGATCTCGTTGCCGTCCGTGAGCGCGTCGAGCGTGAGACAGACCGTCACATCCGCGCCCGCCGTCAGCAGCGCGCGCACGACGGCAAGCTCCTGCCGCGTGTAGTCGGTGAAGCCGTCGAGATAAAACTGCCCCGTGCGCCCGAGCGTGCTCTCAGGGATGCGCTCGGCCAGACGCGTCAGCCGGTCGGTGGGGTCTGCGTGACCCTGCGCGGTCACGGCGTCATATGCCGCGAGTACGAGCGCGAGATCGTGCAGCTTGTCGCCCAGATAGCCGGGACAGCGCGCGGCGGTCTTCTCGAGCGCATCAGGTGTGACGCATGCGGTCTTGAGCTCGTCGACCGCGCCGAGCAGCGTCTGCTGCATCTGCGCCCGGCGGGCAGCCGCACCGAACAGCCGCAGCCGCGGCGCGACCTGATCGAGCGCCAGCGCCATGCACAGCAGCCGTCCGCCCTGATCGAGCAGCGGCGCGTCACCCGCGCCGGTCTCCACCGCGACGCGGCGCGCCAGTCCCGTGAAGCTCAGCACCTCGGCGTACAGACTCAGACTGTCGCCGCAGGCGGCGCACAGCGCGCGCTCGGCCTCGTGGCTGTATTGCTCCGGCACGAGCAGCACCTGCCCCGGCGTGCGCGCCGCGACGGCTGCGCGGATGCGCCCCATGAGCAGATCGGTCTTGCCGCTGGCGGCAGGACCATAGAGCAGATGCAGCATAACATTGCCTCCTTGTGTGTTTTCTAAAGTGTAGCATATCTGGTGTCCCGATAAAAGGACAGTGCCCGGCGGTGCGGCTCACCACACCTGCCAGCGCAGGGCGAACGCGGCGAGATAGCCGAGCGCGGCGAGCGCGCTCAGAGCGGTGAGAATGCGGTCGGCGGTGCGCTTTTGCGCGCACTGTGCCAGCGCCAGCGGCACCGGCAGCAGCACGAGCAGGTAGCGCGGCGCACTCAGCAGCCATGTCGCGCCGACGGCGATGATGTAATACGCGAGAAACCACGCCGCCTGGCTTGCGCGCAGCCGCGGTGCGGCCTTTGCCAGCAGGATGAGGGCGGAAAAGCACGCAACGAGGTTCGGCAGCCAGAGACCGAGCGCATCGCGCCAATTGCCGCTGCGCAGGCAGCGCAGCAGGTAGTCCGTCTGGTACGCAGCGGTGCTGAAAAACAGTCCCGTGCGCTGGTTCCAGTGCTCGCGCTGGTAGATGAGAAACTGAAACGGGTTTCCCGATACGTGCCGGTTGATGCAGCAATACGCCGCGAAGCCAAGCGGCACGAGCAGCAGCCCGGCGGCCTGCCGGATGCTGACACGGCGGTGCTGCACGGCGTCGTGCACCAGCTCCCACAGCAGCGGCACGATCAGCAGCAGCCCGAGCGAGCGCGTGAACGCGGCGTATGCTCCGCACAGCCCGCCGAGCACGGGCCTGTGCGTGCGCGCGAGATAGAGCGCCGCCGCCGTCAGCAGCAGAAACAGGCTCTCGCTCATGGGCGCGGCGAAGAAAAAGCAGCCCGGTGCGAGCACGAGAAACCGCAGCGCGCGCACGGCGTCGCGGTGCGGCAGGTCGAGCCGCAGCAGCCGGTAGATCATGCACCCCGCGCCCGCGAAGCACAGCGCCGACGTGAGCAGCCCCGCGCAGATGTCCGAGGAAATGAGGCGCATCACCGCGCGCACCACGAGCGGGTAGCCCGGCAGAAACACGAGCTGCACGACGCGGTCGGGGTCACCGGCGGTGATGTAGCCGTCGCGCGCGATGTCGAGATAGTGCCGGCTGTCGAGGCAGCGCCAGAATTCGAGCGCCTGCGTGAGCGTCTCCGGCTGTCCGGCGAGGGCGCGGACGCCCCACGTGAGCACGAGCAGGACGAGATCGAGCGCGAGCAGCGCGGCGAAAATACGCGCGGCCATGTGCTCCGGCTCCTGCGCCGGGATGGCGGGCGCAGCGTCCTCCCGCTGCCAGAAGCGCACCCACGCGGGCACGAACCGCAGCCCCACGGCGGCAAACAGCGCCGCGCTGCATCCGGCGGCGATGCCGCCCGCAGCGGTGAGGTTCGGCGTGCGCACGCACCAGAGGACAAAGAGCGCCGCGAGCGCGGCAAGGCCCAGCGCATCGAGCGCAATGACGGCGCGGGTTTTCGGCTGCATGGCGGCACCTCCTGTGTGGATCGGATGATGATAAATTGTAGCACGTGCGGCGGCTAAGGTACAACCGTTTGCGTCAATGAAAAACAAAAAGAAGACATCGTTTGCAGGCTCTGGAAGCATGCAGTCGACACGCAACCATTCGAAAGGAGAGCGCAAACGATGTCCGGGATACTTGTACAGTGAAACGGGAGAACGATCCGAGATGCGTGCAAGGAACCGGCCCTGCAGCGGATGCCGTCCGCCGCGCCGCAGACGCATGTCAGATGCCGAGGTAGAAGCCGGTGCTGAGGATATCCTCTGTGCGCGAGAGCACCTCATGTGCTTCGTCATAATTGCGCAGCGCCAGCTCGGCAACCAGATAATTGGTCAGGCACATGGGCGCCGTGAGCGAGTTTTTGCACGACACACTCTGGATCGCGCAGCGAAAGCAGATATCTCCATAGCTGCGCACGGGGAGATTGTTGTTGGACGTGATGAGCACGATCTTCACGCCGCGGCTGCGCATCCAGGCAAGGATGTTGATGCCCGTCTTGGAATAGCGCGGGAAGATATAGGCGATGCAGACATCGCCCACGTCGGCGCTGACGATCTCCTCGGGATAGATCAGGCCGGTGAGCTGGACAAAGTGCACGTTTTTCTTAATCTCACCGAGGCGCGAGACCATGTAGTGCGCAAGGGAAAAGCTGCTGCGCATGCCGAGCACATAGATGTTCTTTGCCCCGCTGATGAGGCGGATGGCCGCCTCCAGCTCATCCGGCTGCAGACCGGCGAACGTCTGGTTGAGATTGTTGATATCGGTCGTGAAGGTGTCACTGAGCAGATCGTTGTCGCTGACTGCGGCGGCTCGTTCGAGCCGGTCGGGCAGCGAGCCCTTTGTCTGGATCTCTTTTTTGATGTCCTCCTGCATTTCGGAATAGCCGGAATAGCCGAGCGCGCGGGAGAAGCGGATGACCGTCGTCGTGCTCACGCCGGCCTTGGCCGCGAGTTTTTCCAGAGTCTCGAACGCGACGTCCTCATATTTCTCCTGCACATAGTTTGCCACTTTCCGCTGGGAATACGTCAGGCCGGAATAAGCGGCGCTGATCTTTGCGTCAAACAGCATCCGTGAGTCCCTCCCTCTGGGTGTTGATCGCTTGTGACAAGATGTACTCAGTGTACAACATTTTTCCTGTCATTGCAAGCGGCTGTCCGCGACGGGCAGACACGCGCAAACTGCGGTTTGACGTGTCCCGGTCACGATGATATAATAAAAAAATAATGATTTGTCGATCGCGCGAATTTGATTTCATCTGGAGGTCCGACCATGCCGCTGCCTGATTCTCCCTACCCGACCGAGGTGCCCTGCACAAAGGCGGAGATCCTCGAGACTCTGCACAACTGGATCATCCTCATGCAGATGAAGCCGGGTGAAAAGATCTCCGATACGGAGCTGGCCGACTATTTTCATGTCAGCCGTACGCCTGTGCGCGAGGTGCTCAAGATCCTCGAGCAGCAAAAGCTCATCCTCACCTATCCCGGCAAGGCCACCGTCGTGGCGGATCTGGATCTGGACAAGATCGAGAGCTACTATCTGCCCATGCAGACGCTGCAGTGTCTGGCTGTGCGCCTGGCCGTGGATCTGGCGACCAATGAGGACATCGACGAGCTTGAGCATCGCAACCTGATCTTCCGGCGGATGGCTGCGGACAACAATACCGAGGGCTTGCTCATGGCCGACCACGCCTTTCACGAGAAGATCCTTGCCATCGCCGGCAATGCCTACATTCAGGAGTTTTGCTCGGCGCTTGCCGGGCAGATGGACCAGCTCACGGCGCAGAGCATCGCCCTGTCGGAGGAGCTCACGCGCGAGCTGGACAAGCAGCTCGCCGCCGGCGGGCGGACGTTCTCCGCGCTCAACGACGATCCCGGCGCGATCGCGGCCGTCGAGACGGCGCTCTATCCCGCGCTGAACACCTATTTGAAATCCAGCGCGTGCAGCGGCGCGGTCTTCTGTCTGGACGCGACGGCCAACACGGCGCTGCCGGGCGCGGCGACCTCGCGCGCGGGGCTGTACCTGCGCTATTCGGCGCTGCGCGCCATCGGTGCGACGGACCAGCACGTCACGTGCTTTCGCGGCACGGCGGAGACGGCGCGCAGCGCGCAGGTGCAGATGCACAACCGCTGGAATCCGGAGCTGAACGTGCAGGCCGTCCCCGGCTACACGCAGCTGCTGCGCGCATCGGACGGCCGCCTCGCCGAGCGCTGCCTGTGGACGGGGCGCATCGCCCTGCCCGACACGTGGGAGTCGGTGACGCTGCTGTGCGTGCCGCTGCTCGACAGCGCGGGCAATGTGCGCGGCATCTGCGGCGCGGAGCTCAGCGATCTGTATTTTCGCCTCACCTATCCCGCCGTGGACAGTGCCTACGGCAGCATGGTCACGGTGCTCGCCCCCATAGACGGCGACCGGCTGCTGCTCGGACAGGCCATGATCGGCAGCCCCGGCGGGTCATATCTCACGGCCGACGGCACGCTCACGTGCAAGACCGGCCGGTATTATAATACGTATTCCGACGGCAGCCGCACCTATCTCGGTCTGCACGAACCGATCGGCGCGACCGACGCCGCAGGGCGGAAGCTCGCCGCCGTGGTGCTCGTGCCGGATGCCGGGCTGCGCACGCTCGAGGCGCGCAGCCGCATGGTGTGGATCGCGGGCTCGCTCGTGTTCCTCGCGGCGATGCTGCTGCTGTCAACATACCTGTCGCGCCGGTTCGTGACGCCGATCTCCCGCAGCCTGCAGGCCATCCGCGAGCAGACCCCCGGCGAGCACCCGTCCGGCATCTCGGAGATCGATGAGCTGCTGGCCTTCGTCCGCTCGCGCGCGGCCGAGCAGCTCACGGCCGGAGGTCTCCCGCCGAACATCGAGGAGCTGCTCTCGGGCTTCCGCGACCGGGTGCAGACGCTCACCCCCATGGAGCGCACCGTGCTGCAGTATTACATCGACGGCTGCTCGCTCGAGGAGGTCGCGGCGCGCGCGTACATCAGCGTCTCCACCGCCAAAAAGCACAACACGAACATCAACCGCAAGCTCGGCGTGACCTCACGCGAGGAGCTCATGCTGTATATCGACCTCTTCCGCCGCTGCGGCCGTCTCGATGAGATCGCCGCGCCGCGGGCAGAGGATACTGCAAGGTGCACAACCTGACCGTCGTCAGGCTGTGCACCTTGTCTACTACTCAGTCGTATTTTGCGGTTTCGGCGGGGTTTTTGCGCCGGGAACGTAGCATTTCCGGCCCTGATGCCTTATACTATCAGCATAGCTGAAAAATCATCAGAAACGGTTAGATATGATGAAAAACATCTGCGTAAAGGAGCATGCTTATGGGACTTATCAAAGCGATCGCCGGAGCCGCCGGCGGTGTCATGGCCGACCAGTGGAAAGAATTTTTCACCTGCGAGGCGCTGCCGGCCGATGTGCTGGCGGTCAAGGGACAGAAGAAAACCACCCGCCGTTCAAGCAACACGCACGGCGATGAGAACATCATCACCAGCGGCTCGCGCATCGCGGTCGCCGACGGGCAGTGCATGCTCATCGTCGAGCAGGGCAAGATCGTCGAGGTCTGCGCCGAGCCGGGCGAGTACACCTACGACGCGTCCACCGAGCCGACGATCTTTGCCGGAAACCTCGGCGCGAGCATCGGTCAGGTGTTCCAGAATATCGGCAAGCGCTTCACCTTCGGCGGCGAGGCACCGAAGGATCAGCGCATCTACTACTTCAACACCAAGGAGCTGACCGGCAACAAGTACGGCACGCCGAGCCCGGTGCCGTTCCGCGTGGTCGATCAGCGCGCCGGCATCGACATTGACATCGCCATCCGCTGCTTCGGCGAGTACAGCTACCGCATCACGAACCCGCTGCTGTTTTACACCAACGTCTGCGGCAACGTCACCGAGGCCTACACCCGCGACACGATCGACGGTCAGCTCAAGAGCGAACTGCTCACGGCGCTGCAGCCGGCGTTCGCGCGCATCAGCGACATGGGCATCCGCTACTCGTCGCTGCCCGGTCACACGCGCGAGATCGCCGAGGCGCTCAACGAGGAGCTCTCGGCGCAGTGGCGCGACCGCCGCGGTCTGGAGATCGTGGCCTTCGGCGTCTCGTCCGTGAAGGCGAACGAGGAAGACGAGCAGATGATCAAGGAGATGCAGCGCGAGGCCGCCTACATGGACCCGACGCGCGCCGCCGCGATGCTCTCGCGCTCGCAGGGCGAGGCGATGAAGGCCGCCGCGTCCAACACGGCCACGGGCCCGGCCATGGCGTTCATGGGCATGGGCATGGCCGGTCAGATGGGCGGCATCAACGCCCAGAATCTCTACGCCATGGGTCAGCAGCAGGCAGCCCAGCAGGCGGCGCAGCAGCCCGCTGCCGCACCGCAGCCCGCGCAGCAGCCCGCTGCCGCACCGCAGCCCGCACCGCAGCCCGCACCGCAGCCCGCCGCCCCGGCGGCAGCGCCGGCGGCCGATGGCTGGACGTGCGCCTGCGGTCAGACCGGCAACACCGGCAAGTTCTGCGGCAACTGCGGCCAGCCCAGACCCGCGGACGAGAGCTGGACGTGTGCGTGCGGCGCGGTGAACAAGGGCAAATTCTGCGCCGAGTGCGGCAGACCGCGCCCGGCCGCCGTGAAGAGATTCAAATGCGACAAGTGCGGCTGGGAGCCGGAAGACCCGACCAACCCGCCGAAGTTCTGTCCCGAGTGCGGCGACCCGTTCAACGACGGCGACACCGTTTCCTGACCCACAACGAAAGGAGGCGCGCACATGCCCACCCAGGTAACCAACTATCAGTGTCCGGCCTGTACCGGCCCCCTGCATTTTTCGGCCGAGACCGGCAAGCTCGTCTGTGACTACTGCGGCTCTGCGTATGACGTCGCGGAGATCGAGGCGCTCTATGCGCAAAAGGAGGCCGAGGCCGCCGCTGCCAAGGAGGCGGCCGACGCAAAGGCGGAGGCGGCGAAGGCGGACGCCGCCGACGACGGCGGCTGGGACGCCTCCGACCTCAGCAGCGACTGGGGCGCGGATGCCGACGGTCTGCGGGTCTACGGCTGCCCGTCGTGCGGCGCGGAGCTGATCTGCGACGAGACCACCGCCGCCACCTCCTGCCCCTACTGCGGCAACCCGACGGTCGTGCCGGGGCAGTTTTCCGGCGCGCTCAAGCCGGAGTTCGTGCTCCCGTTCAAGATGACGAAGGACGACGCGGTGCGTGCGCTGCGCGCACACTACCGGGGCAAGCCCTTCCTGCCGCGCTCGTTCACGGCCGGCAACCACATCGAGGAGATCCAGGGCGTGTATGTCCCGTTCTGGCTGTTTGACGGCGGCGCGGAGGGCG
>ERZ827168.5201-NODE-5201-length-11123-cov-2.977412_pt1 | contig 11123 bp, 11 predicted proteins | sample MGYA00519868_ERZ827168 | MGnify/ENA primary metagenome ERZ827168 (study PRJEB31778, sample SAMEA3449271) | human gut metagenome | biome: human gut; feature: human-associated habitat; material: faeces | place: United Kingdom | collected 2010/2012 ...
GGTTTATTCCGCCATAAATCCTTTGGCCTGCAGCGCCGTTATCAGCGCCTCGCTTGCCGGGCCGGTCAGCGTGCCTTCCTTGTCTACGCTGTACTCGCCGATGGCGTAGGCGAAGGTCGGGGCGTTCTGGTAGACCGCCGGTGCGTCTATGAAGGCGCTCACTGCCGTTACCAGCGCTTTACGCTGTTCGCCCGTTGCATGGTAGTACAGCGCCATTGAGTATTCCTGCGGAGCTTCTTCCGGCTTTGTACTTTCCGCTGTTTCCTCGCCATCCTCTGCCGTGATGATGATCTCCGGCCCATTGACCTCAGCCCGAACCTCTGCGCCGTTCATGGCAGCCTCGGCGACGTCCTGTACCGGCTGCCCTTCCGCTTCCGCCTGTTCCAGAGCGTTCTGGATGACCTCGGTCACATTCGCCGGTATCTCTGCTTCCGCCGCTTTCGCTGCCCTGCTCTTGCGCTGGCGCTTTTCCGGCCAGACTTCCGGCAATACGCCCGGCTCGAAGCTGATCTTGAAGGTGATGGCTCCGGTAACCGGTACGCTGAATTCGAAGTCCTGATAGGGCAGCTTCTTGATCTCATCGGGAATTTCGATGTTCTTGAAGCGCTTGATCTCCTTGCCGTTCTCGATGAAGCAAACCGGCACCGTGTCCCGAAGTTTCGCTGTGAGCTTTCCGCATTCCATGATGAATACCTCCCGTATTGTTGTCTGCCTCGCGGCTGAGTCACAGCTTACGCACGGGTGGTCAAAAAGCAAGCTCAGAACGCACTTTTTACAAAAGAAATTAGTGGCCGCTATGCGCCCACTAATCGCATTTTCGTGTTGTCATGGCTATAATCCCCATGGGCACCAACAAACGCCCGGTTGGCGGGCGTTTGTTGGCCGTAGGATTAGGCCTGTTCAAATGGTACGTCGCAGTCGCCGCATACCACGTTGACCTGCCGCGTCGCCCGAATGATGACTCCGCAATTCGGGCAGACGTACTTGATGCTGCGGTTCTTGCTGGTGCTGCGCCCGCCTTTGATGGTCGTGGTCGTTTCGCCGCCATCGTTATCGTCGGCCTTGGTTTTGATCTGGAGTACCGCTTTGCGGCTGGCGGTTATATCCTCCATACCGGGCTGCTGGGCCAGCCATGCGGCAGTTTCCTCGGTCAGCGTCGTAATTGTCCAGCCATAGGTGGCGTGATGCTCAATGTGCAGGCCGTGTGCCTCAGCCGTTTCTTTGAATTTCTTGTTGTGGTAGTACCCGTTGTTGCTGACGTCCTTGATCTCATGGGTCAGGTTGTAGAGATGCGCCATTTCGTGGAGCATGGTCGCTGCCACCTCGCCGATAGGTCGGTCGATGTACTCGGCGCATATGTTGATTTCCCGATATGCCTCGCCGCTGGCCTGCCAGATTTCATATACGCTGCACCAGCCGTAGGCTCCGCGCCCGCCGTCCGGCGATACGGTGATGGCCGGGCGGGTAAGCTCGTTATTATAGAAGTGATGGTTGAAAAGGTCGAACATGGCCTCGGTCTTGGCTACGATTTCAGATACGCTCAGCATTGCTGTGGCCTCCCTTGCTTTGATGTGATCACAGCTTATCCTTTTGAACATATCTTTCAAGTGAGCAAAGGAGACAAAGAAATCTGCATAGTTTTGCCGAGTTTACCAAGCATGACAGCATATATAAAGTCAGCCGTTTGGCTGACTTTGAGATTATACTAGTTTTTTTATATCAGTAGCCATCCTTATAATCCATGTAGCCACTGTTGTTTTTGTCGGAATGCACGTTTTCAAAATGCCCATCGGGGTATTCGTCATAAGACAAATGCCAATTCGTTGTCCTGAGATAGAGCGAATGGTGAATAGAGCCGTCCCAATTTGTTCTTACGTTTTCACCGCCTCCATTTCTAAGAATCGTTTCTCTCGCAAGTGAAATGTTCACAATGCCACAGTTCTCGTATTTCGCCATGTGTTTTCCCTCCATTTTTCTAAAATGTATTGTGTTTTAGCATTTCCTTATCCGGCGTACCCAACGTTCAAAATGATGTTGGCACCTTCTGTTTTGCCCTCAATGCTCAGGCTTCTGGTCGGATTTGCTTCAAATGATGCAAACCAGAATGTGCCCCTCCCGGATAAATGCTCGGAAGAAAATTTCTCCTGAAACGTTTTCCGCACCCGCTCGCTCATTAAAAGACTCATGGCGCGAAGCAGATCCTTATAGCCGCCCGTGGGTAAATCGTCGGCCCAAATGCAATGACCGCTCTGTGTGCGGACGTTATATGCGTTTACGCGGGGCAGAATCGTTAGCGTGACGGGCGCGTCTTTGAAGCAGGCGGCCAGCATTTCCGCGACGTCGTAGATTTCCTGTTCCATGGGTTCACACTCCTTCTGAACGCGCTGCTGCGCGCTTTTATTTGTTTATGGATTCCGGCTCAATGATCTTTCCCATGACGACGAAGCGTGCGCCCGTATAGGAATAGGCGCAGGTAGAAAGCAGCAGGATTCTGTCGCCGTACTGAAGCTCAACGCCTGTCTCATAGGGCGTTGCAGAAACGGCCTTTCGAACGAATTGCGTAAAGGCTGCTTCATCCTCAAAAGAGGTGGGATAGCCGAAGGTGTAGCCATTGACGGTATAGGCCGCAAAAACAGCGACGTCATAGTCGCCAGCAGGCGTATACAGGCGAATGATCGGATGCGCCTTATAATATTCCTCCTGCTTGTAATCAGCCAGGCGGCCAAACATGGAACCGCTGCGCATATGATGGCCGTGCAGGATATTAACGGCTTCCGTGAAATCTCCGGAATTGGCCTGATCCATCATGATGGAGCCCGCCTTGTTGGCCGTACCGTCCGGAAGATGGTGCAGATAGAAGTCGTTATCCTCGCCGAGAACAACAGGATAATCGATCACGCTGTCATTCAGCCGAATCCAGCCGACGACGTCCGGGCAGGTCTGCCAGATGGTCGGAAAATCGATTTCAGAATAATTGACGAAGGGCGTAGGCGCGGGCGTGGCCTGCTCTGTAATTGGCTGGAGTGTGGCGGGAGCAATCCATGTTTCCATGGGGACGTTTGCCTGAAGCGCGGATGTTTCCTCAGGCGTAGCAGCAGGTTCCGCCGTAGGCGCGGGCGGCATTGTGGGTACAAGCATTTCTGTCGCCTGTACTGTGGGTATTTCGGTTTCAGGCGTTGAAATACTCGCGCTTTCAGTCTGCTGCGCTTCTGTATCTTCTACAGCGGCGGCAAGCTGGGCGTAGAAGTCGTCGCCCTCCTTGCGCTCCATGAGCTCCATCGCACCCATATAGGCCAGATACGCGGCACCTGCCAGGCAAATCAGGAGGAGTAAAATGAGGAGGGCGCGCCCTATGCGACGCCCCCTCTTATTCCTTTTCGGTTTAGTTTCCCTCATGGCTGCCATCCTCTTTGCGGCGCAGGAAATGGACGATGACAGCGGCGGCAACGAGCAGAACGGCAGCGCCGCCCACATAATACATCCACATATCGTTTACACCCGTCGCAGTGATCTTTCCGGGAGGGGTGGTCGGTGCGGGCGTGGGGAGGATAGTCTTATAGACATTGTGGAAAAGGGCCGTGTCGGTCTTTTCCGTCTTTCCGTTTTCACGGAGGGCCACCTCGATGTCAAAGCCTTCCTTTTCGCTATTGACGACGCTGACCGTGAGCTGATAGGTGCGCGCGTCATAGGTGCAGTCCGGATTCGTTCCCGGAATTTCCGCAATGGTGTACTTGTAAATGCCCAGGCTGTCAAAGGTCATGGCCGGGAATACGGCGCTGCCCGCACCGGTGATGATCAGGTCATAGTTGCCGCCCTTCTGGCCGTTCGGCATGGGGTTCGAGGGATCGTCCGCCGTCATGCGGATGGTGTAGGCTTCCGCTGGCGTTGGCAGCGTGCCCTCCAACGTGATCTGCGCATTGATCTGAATACTCAGAGGTTCTGCAAGGGCCGCGGGCATGAGGGTGGCCAGGCAAAGGAGCAAGGCCATGAGGGCAAGCGTGATTCTGGAAAGGCTCGATTTCATGGTTGAACATCCTCCCTGTCTTCCTGGCGATAGTCGTTCATGGCGGCCAGGACAATTGTTCTTGCGTCGGTAAACTCGGATGCGCAGGTCGTGAAGGCCAGCACCTGCGGGCTTTCTCCCGCGTCGATGCGGCTGCGCAGCTGCGCGATGGTTTCCGGGGCTATGTGAAGGGCGTCTGCTTCCGCGTAGTCCAGCAGGCCCTTGACGCCTTTATCCCATATAGATGGGGTGAAAATCCTTTCCTCCGACGCGCTGACGAGCAGGCAGGCAAATACCTGCAATGAATAGGTGCGGTCGGGAAGGATGAGCATTCCGGTTTGATTCTTCTCGAAGAAGGCTTTGTCCTTATACAAGTCCAGATCGCCGAACATTCCGCCGCTTTCCATATGATGGCCGTAGAGTACAGAATAGAGATCGGCGAAGGAGCGGTCATTTCGCGAGTCGAGGAAGATGCTCCCTGCGAGTGCGAAATTTCCATATACGTCAATGTTGATGTAGTCCAGATTGGTTTCGCCCTGCAAAACCGGGTAGTCGACCTTGGTATTGTCCAATGTGACCCAGGCGCACACGTCCGGGTTAATGGCCAGCAATTCAGCAAAGGTAGGGCCTGTGTCCAGAGTGGCATCCTCGCTGATCTTCGGCTTCAAATTCAGCAGCTCCGCCTGTACGTTTTCCGCTGCGGAATAGATCTGATTGTTGTCCCAGAGGCAATAGGCCGAATAGGCCCCAGCAGTCAGGAGGGCAAGGGAAAGGACGATACTGATGCAGCCGTTGGTAAACTTCAAAAAGAATCGTGACATACCTTACCGCTCCTTTCTGCCGGGATGCTTGCCGATGAGTACTCTCATCGGCAAGCGGAGTAACGAATTGAATTAGTTGTTGGTCGCGCGACGCTTGATGAGCATGGCAGCGCCGATCATGGTCACGATACCCAGCAGCATGACGTAGGGCAGGCTGTCGGTGGAGATGCCGTTATCGATCACAGTACCCTTGGTGTTCGTGACTTTCGCTGCGGCAGTGCCGTCCGCGGTAATGGAAGCATTCTCTTTTTCGTAAGAAACAGTGTAGCCCTTGGAGCCGTCGCTACCATTGGCATCCGCATCGGTGTGCTTCTCCTGCTCAACTACGGTATAGGTCACACCAGCGGGAATGTTGTTGAAAGTAGCTGTTTCGCCGCCCGCCAGAGAGACGGTGGTGGTGTAGGTGTAACCGCTTTCCGTAGCAGTCCAATCGCTGCTGTTGATCGTGGCAGCACCGGTGATGGTGCTACGAACGGGCTTATCAGAGGTGAAGGTCACATCGATGTCGAACTTCTGAGTTTTGCTGGCCAGGTTACCAGAAACGATCTTCTCTACGCTCATATTGCCCAGGTCATAGGTATTGACGATGGAATCGATCTTACCTTCATTGCCGTCAGAGGTGGTGAAGGAAGTCTGAGCAACCAGCGCGGTGCCAGCTTCGTTGTAAGAAACGAAAACCTGAACGCCAAACTGGGTATTGGCATAGGTAACGCCCTTGGTATTGCCCGCAACTTCAGATACGGTGTAATTCCACTTACCAACCGTGGTGTAAGAAGGAACGGTCACAATGATCTGATCCGGGTTGCCAGCAACGCTGTGGTCAGCGATAGTAATCATGGTGCTGTCCGGATTGCCCTGATCAGCAGTCACAGTGAACTGCAGCGTTTCAACCGGGTAGGTTGCAGGAGTATTGCCCGCGGTTGTCTTGTAGGTCTTGGTGAAATTGAAGGTCTTTGCCTCGGTACCAGTAACGGACGGGGTCTCGGCGTCGCCAGTATCTTCCGCGAATGCCGCAACGCCCATGCAGAGCACGAGCATCAGCGCGAGAATCAGAGAAATGATCTTTTTCATGGTTGGTTCTTCCTTTCTTCCTTGTTTGTTCTGTATTTTGTCTTCCGCCGAATTGCGGAAGCAAATACCGGATGGTGGCCGCGCGTTACAGCCCGCGCCGCCGCAAAATGGTGATGACCTTGCCCTCTACGTCGTCCAGGGAAATGGGGCCGTAGATGCGGCTGTCCGTCGCCTTCGTTCGGTAGTCGCCCAATACGAATACGCAGTTTTCAGGAACGCGGAAAGGATACTCAATGCCCTCCAATGCATAGGTGGGATAGAGGATTTCTCCGCTCTGCGTCGTGCCGTTGACCTGCCAGGTGCCGCTGTCGTCCATGAAAACGACGTCGTTTCCGCGGGCAACGATGCGCCCAAAGCGGATTCCCTCGGTGGTCGAATAGGCGATTACATCGTTCTTGGCGTATTCCTGCTGCATACGGAATACGATTGCCAAGTCGCCGTCCTTGAGTGCCGGGAACATGTCCATGCCGCTTACCTGAGTGATGAGGAAAAGCTGTGTAAAGAAAACGTACCCGGCTGCCGCAATGATGAGAATTCGCGCAAGCAGGCTGCGATAGCCCGCGTGGATAGATAACCTCGCTCGGCGTGCGGCGATCACGTCGGCGGCGCTTTCCGTTTTCTTTGCTAAGGCCTGCCACGCTCCTTCCCGTCCAGATTTGTATCAATACTGGCATAGTCGCCCATACTGGCCCATTGCTCCTGCAATAAAGCGTCGTAGCGGGCGCGCTCGGCAATGAGCGCCAGATTGTACATAGAATTGAGCTCCTCGATCTTCTTCCAGACGTCGCGCTCGCTCACGCCGCCGAAGAGCTTCTTCTTGAAGCGCACCTTGCGAAGCCAGGTAATCATGCGCTTTTGCTCCCGGTTAATCGGCTGGATTTCCTCCTGTTCCGCGGGAGCGCGGCCTTTTCGGCTATTCGGATTCGCCATAGGCCCTCCTTAATCATCGTCGCGGTTGCGGCGCTTGCGAATGAATACGATCACGCCGATGGCAATGACCACAGCCAGAATGAGGATATAGGGCAGGCTGTCCAGAAGGACACCCGTGTCGGGTGTAGCTACGAGGTTGTTGGTGACGACGATCTCATTGTTGCCTTCCTGTACGGTGATAGAATTGCTGGCAGCCGTGCCGTTGAAGGTCATAGAGAACTCATAGCCCGTTGCTTCTTCGGTAACGGTCAGAGTAGCGCCGATGGGCACGTCCTTGAGCGTCATGGAATGGTCGTGCGACAATGTGAAGGTCGCAGTCATTGCATCGTCCGAAAGCGTATATCTTTCGTCACTCCCCATGGCCACAGAGCTGACTACGGTGAAGTTAAAGCTCTTGCTGCGGTCGCCCATATTGCCGGTGACCTGCTTGGTAATGATTACGTCTACCGTGGTGCGCTTCCAGATGGCATAAAGCGTGGTTGTATCCTTCGAAAGCGTAATACTGCCGGTTCCCAGCGCATAGGTCGGGGTTGTCGCATTCGGGTCTTCATCCCATCCAAGGAGCACATAATTGTCGCGGGTGAAATGCGGGTTATTCGCATCCATGTTGTCCCAGATTGCGACGTTGCTGTTCCGCGCCCAGGTTTCAATGACATCCGAGCCATTGCCGCCGTTGGCGTTATAGATCAGCTTTACGGAGTCCTTCGACCATTGCGCCTCGAATTGCATCAAGGTACGGGTTACGAGGACATACCGTCCGGGCTGATAAATTGCGCCATTCGGAGCCTTCCAGCCTACGAAGGTGAGGGTATCGTCGGTAGGAACGCCGGTGGGCCATACGGTCGTATAGGAAGGCATTTCAACGGACGCGGCGTTGATGTCAAAATCGCGCGAGTCGAAAACTTCCTGCGTTGCGTTGTCACCGCCAATACCCGGCAGATAGCTGACCTTGCCCGTGGTGCCCTTCCATACGGCATAGAGCTTGAGGACTCTGTTTTCGTCTACATGGGCCGCGCCTACGGTAGAGGTGAAATCGAAGCGTTCAAGTCTGCCATTCTGATACCAGTACCAGCCGACGAAATTTTCCTGAACGGCGGTAGGTACCAGCTTGTTTTCGATCCTGCCGCCCTCTGCAAAGCCCTGCTCCGCATACGGGGTGGCGTCGTCGGTATAGAGATAGAATTCCGCGAGGAACTGCGACGGTTCCCACTTACCGTAGAGGTTCATGTTACCGGTAATTCTGGAATTCTCATCCGGTACATATTCGGTGCCGGGCGTGAAATCCGCATCGGTGTACCATCCTGCAAAGCGATAATTCGCCTTATTCATACCGGCCTCAACGGTTTTGAGAAGGTCGGTGTCCTCGTTGTAAATCCAGTCACCGTACAGATAGGATTTAGTCTGCGCAGCCGCACCATAGGTATCGTCGTAAGCAATAATGGTCAACGTTTGGGTGTCGCGATTGTAGAGCAATACCTGGCAATAATCGCCATCACTTCCAAACCTTCCGTTTGAGCCGTGGTCGATTTTGCCCGGAAATACAGCATCAAACTTTTCCTGCATTGTCCCTCCGATGGGAGTAATGTTCAGGTCGTTTAGATTTTGATACTGTTTTCCATATTTAGTTGAAGTAGCTGCAGTGCAACCATCCAACGCCTTATATCCGAAATAGGCACTAGCTTTTGCCTGTTGGCACGCTTCGGAATAAATGGTATAGTTATTCCCATTATAGGTAAAGTCCGCCGTTTCACCCGGAAGTGTTGTTCTGGCATAGATTAACCAGAAAGTACTAGTATCCTGACCGACAGCCGGAAGCGTACCGCTAGCAACTAGCGTACCGTTTGAAATGCTGGGGCTATTAAACAAATCGTTTACCAGTGTGTATACATTGGAAACCTGTACAGTATCGTTTTGTTTTTCCCAACCATAGAAATTTCCAGTCGTCGTAACCCAGCCCACCTGCGGCCAAACGGGAACAATGTTCTGTCCATACTTAGCCGTAAACGTGTACGTAAAGCCGTTATAGCTGTTTCCCCACCCGTTACTCGTTGTAGTGGTCTTGTAGCTAACGGCATATTTCGTTTGATCTTCTGCAGACATATGGTCATTAACACTGATCGAACCATTGCTTCTCAAACTATAATTGAACGTCAGCGTTACCCGTACACGGTTATAATATACCAGCATGACAGTCGTGCCGTCCGGCATAACGAAGCGGTTGTTCGATGCGGAAGCATACTGAAAATAAGTGTTATACACATCCGGAATAGTAGCATTGCTGCCGCCCGCGCCATTTGTCGTAGCATAACCCGTCAGATCACCGCCAGCGATTTCTGCAGTACGCACATTATGAGTCTGGCCGATGTTCGTAATGGCGCTCTTTTCAATAGAAATGTAGCTTCCTGCCGGTGCATAAACGGTTTCGCTATGGCCCGCGGGCGTGTAACCGTCGTCGTCAGCGTTTTCAAGCATGAATACGAGGTTGACCGGAACGAGATCGGCGTCCCAGAAGGCATAGAGCGTAATGTCTTCGTTGATGGGCGTAGTAAAGTCGAAGGCAATGTACTCGTCCTTGGAGGAAGACCAGCCGCGGAAGGTGAAGCCCTCGCGCGTAGGCGTAACGTTCGAAGCCGTTTCGCCCTGGGCGATAATCTGCGTCGGCACGGCAATACCGCCGTTCGAAACGAAGGAAATGCTGACCTCAATACCATACCAGGCATAGAGATTCAGAGTTTTTTCGTTTTCCGGTACTGCATTGCTGATGGGAGTACTGAAATCGAAGGCGTTAATTGCCGATATAGGCGTGTCGCCCTGCAGCGTCGTAGCCCAGCCGCGGAAGATTTTTCCTTCCAGAGAAGGAGCCGTAGCAGGATTGACGGTGCGGCCTTCGTCAACGGAAACGGTCAGGTGAACGGTTGTGCCGTCCTGGCTGTAGAAATTGACATAATAGCGGCCTTCCGCGTCGGGATCAACCCATTTGGCAAAAAGAGTGATATTGGCGGTAATCGCAGATGCTGTGCTGAATTCATTGGTCAGCTTTTCGTCCTTATACCATCCGGCAAATACTTTTACAGCTTTGCCGCTCTCGTCCAGCCATGAAATGGCTGGGAGCGTCGTGATGGTATTGCCGTCTTCAACAGTAACAGAAGCAGGCGCAACAACGCCAGCATCCAGCGCATCGGCTCCGATGTTGAATTCTACGGTATGTGCAGTTAAGGCATCATTTGCAATGGGCTGTTCTGTCGGAGTGTTAATTGCATCCAACAGTACTCCGCCGTCTACAAGACCGGGAATGACGGGATCAGAGATCGTTTCTGCGTCCGATGCTAAACCGGTGGGGAGAAGCAGCAAGAGCATCAGCGCGATAAGTACCAGCGCAGTTACCCTTTTCAGCTTTGTTCTCATGGTTCTCTCTCCTTCCTATTGATGATTGTTTTTCATCACTCATTCACTGTTACGCACATTCTCCATGCCGTGAGCAGGTTCTTTTCCGTCAAGACATAGGTGAAGGAAAGTTCGCCGGACTGTGCGTTCTGCCATTCCCCAATGATGCTGCCGTCGCTGCTCGCAGCGGCATACTGCCAATAGCAGGTGTAATTCAGACCCTCGTAGCCCGTGAGCGTCGCGGTCAGTGTGATCTGGCTACCGAGCTGCAGGGTTTCGGTGTCATAGGACGTGGTGACGATTACCGATTTCGGCGTGGCGTTTTCAGCGGTCGCTTCCGGAGCTACCTCGGCATCCTCTCTTACGAGGGTGCGGATGTAGACCGGGCTTTCGACGGGCTGGCTGAAATCATAGGGCGTGATGCCGGTATAGGTGCCGTTTTCATCGCAGGGATACCAGGCGAGGAAGGTACCTTCTTCAAAGAGGAAAACCTCTTCCTCGAAAGTCTTGCCGCCCTCGATCTCGTAGGCCGTAAGCAGATTGCCGTTCGCGTCGAAATACTTCACGGTATAGAGAATGGGCATATCCTCTGCAATGGGCTGCTCCGTTTCTTCCGGAAGAACGACTTCCGGTTCGTCGGTCGGCTCCGCGTCGGGAATGAGCGCATCGCCCTCATAGCGCATTTCGGGAATGTCGCCGATGGCGTTCACGAGATCGGCGCGAATGAAACCCTCGCTGCCCTGATAGACGACGGCATACCATGCCTCGCCCTCGGCATTGATAACCCTGGCGATCACTTCAATGTTCTCGCCGTTCTGGAGCTTGGCAATGCGATCCGAATGCTGGCTCGGTTCGCTGCGCATATTCACGTCGGACTTGTTGACGTGAGACTGGCTCAGATCCCCCTCCGACTG
>ERZ827168.5202-NODE-5202-length-11121-cov-3.614585_pt1 | contig 11121 bp, 8 predicted proteins | sample MGYA00519868_ERZ827168 | MGnify/ENA primary metagenome ERZ827168 (study PRJEB31778, sample SAMEA3449271) | human gut metagenome | biome: human gut; feature: human-associated habitat; material: faeces | place: United Kingdom | collected 2010/2012 ...
TCCTACACTCATCAGCGTCAAGGTGATAATGGTTGTTTTCAATCCCGGTAGTGTGATATGTACAATTCTCTGCCAGCGGTTTGCACCGTCGATAGATGCAGACTCGTAAAGACTGGCATCCAATCCTACTACCGTTGCATAATAGATAATGCAGTTATATCCCAGGTTTTTCCATACATTGACAAAGATCAAAATGAATGGCCAGTACTTCGGATCAGAATACCATCCGATGCCCTGTTTTCCCATTGGTTTCAGAATACTGTTATTAATGAATCCGGCATCTGTGCTGAGGAATCCATATACCAGGTAGCTGACAACGACGATAGAAATCAGGAACGGTACCAGAATTAACGTCTGGTATATTTTCTTTCCCATCGTGGAACGGATTTCATTCAGCAGAATTGCCACTGCAATTGCAAGTACGGTTCCGACTACGATAAAGATTACGTTGTATCCCAGTGTGTTTCTTGTAATTGTCCAAGCATCTTTTGTCTTAAACAAAAACTCAAAGTTTTTAAGACCTGTAAACGGGCTTTTCAGGATTCCCAGACTGTAATTATATTTCTTGAATGCAATGATAATTCCAGCCATAGGCATATAGTTATTGATAAATAAGTATACAAGCCCCGGAAGCAGCATCAGATACATGGGAATAAATCTGCGGATTTTACCCCAATTTCTTTTCATCTTCCCAGCCTCCATTATTTGTTGGCTTCCAGCCAATCATCTAACTGTCTCTGTTTCTCAGCGATGATGGTATCTGCTCCTGCTGCTTTCAACTCATCCAGGAATTTCGGAATGGTAGTTTCTGGATCCAAGGAACCGCACTGCAGTGCAGGACCATATTTGGCAGTTACGTTTGCGCATGCAGTTACTTCGTTCTGTACATTTGTGTTGTCCCATGCAAAACCTTTGGCCGGAGAAACAACCGCATTGTTGTTGAACTCCTGGGTCTGATCCCAGATATCCGGATCATTTCCTTCCCATACATAGGAAATTGCCTCATTCGGCCAAGCCCATGGAAGACTGGTATAACCTGTGTTACTTGCTGTTACACCGTCTGGGTAGTTGATGACACCGTTGTCTTTGTCTGTAAACTCATAATGAGTTCCTTCCAGACCATTGATAAGAATATTTGCCAGATCCGGGTTTGTGTAGATCTCGTTTAATACCTGTACAGCTCTTTCCGGTTTATCACTGTTATGCGGAACATACCATACAATGTCAACACGTGTTGTGGTAGTATATGGTTCTACCAGATTCAAAACAACGATTTCTTTTCCGGACTCTTTTTCGATCTCCTGCTCGATACCTGGTTTTGTATTTGTAAAACGTCCAAAACCTTTACCAGAACCAATCAGACTATTTGCCATTTCAGTAGAAGTGGAAGCATCCGGCATGATCAGACCTTTCTGCGCCCAGTCATAGCGAAGTTTCATTTCATTCATATATTTATCTGTTGCGTAGTAATTAATAACTTCTGTGCTGTCAGAAGATACACTCTCTAAAGATCCGATATCTCCACCAAGGTCATCTGGGTTTGTCATAAGGCTCATGGAACCCACATGAGAAACAATGGGATATACATCTGGATACATTTCTTTTACTTTTTCAAGGAGCGGCTCCAACTCCTCTTCTGTTTTAATAGAACTATAGTCAATTCCGGTTGCATCTGCCATCTCTTTATTCATAGCAAATCCCCATCCCGTTGCTTTCTCTTTATTGGACGGAACACCATAAATATTGCCGTTAAAGGTTACACATTTCCAGTCGGATTCACTGATTTCAGATTTCATATCGCTGCCATAGCTGTCCAGATAATCCGTAATCGGAAGGATCTGTCCGCTGCTGATTGCAGATGTTACATTTCCACAGTACTCATACATCAGATCCAATTTTTCAGAAGATGCCAATGTCAGGTTTACCTGCTGATCATAGCTTCCAAAGCCAACTCTTGTTACTTCAATTTTTGTATTAAATTTTTCCTCTGTGATTTTGCTCGCTGCTTCAGAAATTTTTGCGCAGTCATCTGTACTTGCATCACCAGGTGCCAGAATTTTTACTGTATAGCTGTCATTATTGCTACTTTCTGCGCTCTTAGAAGATGAACCCTGTGCAGAGCTTGCATCGCTTCCGCAACCTGCCAGCATACTTCCCGCCATAACAGAAACAAGTAAAAATGCCATTGCTTTTTTCTTATTCATTACATTTCTCTCCTTTGTTCTTTTCTTTGTTTTACGAATAGCTATATCCTATCAAAGAAGTATCTCTTTCTCTATAAAATCTGTGACTTTCTCTTTATATATTGTGACATACCACTGTAACTTTCGTTATTTTAACGAATCTGTATACTTATTTCTTGAAAACACACGACATCTATATTAGAATAAATGGCATGTTCCAACAGTTGGAACGCTCACACGATTTTTCTTATATTGTTATATTTTGGGAGGTTCTTATGTTATCTCGTAAAAATTTTTACATCTCATCAAAAATTTTTTTCACCCTTATAAGCCTTATCATGCTTATTCCGCTTACATTTCTGACGATATTTTTTGATTTCTACTCGCTTCGCCTGCTGAACCGCGAAATCGCTTCTGCAAATCGAAATGCTCTGTTTCTCTATCAGGAACAGTTAGAAGCAGATCTTTCCCAGATAGAAACCTCAATGGCACAGAACTGGGCTACGAACTGGAATTATCAGAAACTAAAATATAAACTTGATCCGCTCGATGTTCATTTAAATACACTCTCCATTGTGAATAAAGCACGGGAACAGCTTGCTCTGACAGAATGTCTCGGTGCTGTCTATATTTATTCTGCTCCCAATGATGTCTGCCGCTGTGCCTATCAGGACTGCTATTCCTATAAAGAATTAATAACAATGCAGAATTACGTAAAATCCCTTGATTTTGAATCAACTCCCAAATCCTGGTTTTACGATAAAGTCGGTGATAAATACTTTTTGGTTCGCCTTATCGGTTTTTCCAATGCCTACAGTGTTTCTCTCGTAGATTTTGATCTGGTCATGGCTCCATCTCGCCTCGCCACACAGACGCATAAAACTAGTTCACCCGTCTATCTTTCCAACGACGGAACCGTATTAAATCCTTCTAAAACCATTACAGAAAATAAACTGACCTTTTCGCCTGAAGACAATAACCACATCAAAAAAGGACAAAAAGAAAACTTTTTTGTTGTACAGGATCGCTTAAAATATGCTGATATTACCATGCTTTACCTTTCCCCTTACCAGGGAAGCCAGTTTTATTTAAATGCGACACAGATGTTTGCCATCATTGCCTCTGTGCTGGCACTGCTTTTGATTCCGTTCATGTGTTTTTTGGCCATCAAAATTTACTTTTCTCCATTAAGAGATGCAATCGCTACCATGGAGAATATTCGAAACGGTAAATTGAACTCAAAACTGCAGGAAACACAGTTTATCCGTGAATTTTCCGTCTTTAATTCCACTTTTAACCGAATGATGGATGAAATTCACAATCTGAAAATCCGCACTTATGAAAATAAGCTGATCATTCAAAAATCTCAGCTGCAATATTTTCAAATTCAGTTGAAGCCTCATTTTTATCTGAACTGCCTGAAAACTCTTTACGGTATGATTCAACAGAATAAAGGAAACGATGCACAGCAAATGATTTTATATGTTTCCCAGTATATCCGCTATACCTTCCGCGACAACAGCAGTCTTGTGCCACTGCAGACGGAACTGAATCAGGTACAGAATTATTATAAACTTCAGAAGCTAAACACAAGAGATTCTTCTGAGCTGACCATTTCTGCCGATCCCGCTGTTTCAAAGTTTCCGGTTCCCATGCTCTGCATTCAGACATTCGTCGAAAATTCTTTTAAGCATGGGCGAATCTCCAGCCAGCCGCTCAATGTACACATTTCCGTACAGCTGACAGAGACTGAAGAAGGAAATTATTTAAATATCAGTATTCAGGATAACGGAACCGGATTTCCGGACGAATTTCTGCAGTCCTTTCTGCAACATACAGAAGATGCAGTAACCGGACAGCACATCGGTATACACAATCTCCGTCAACGACTTACCTTACTTTACGGTGATCAGGCCGGACTGATCTGTATGAACAATTCCTCCGGCGCCCTGACAGAAATTATCCTGCCCATCCAGGAAGAACCAAATACCAGTTCAGAAACTAAAAGTAGCTTACTCTCAAACGAAAATTTGTTTTCATTATCCTAGAAAGAGGAGGAATCCCGAATGAATGTATTGATTATTGATGACCAACCCGATGTTGTCGCCGGTATTCATTCCGGCATCAACTGGGATGCGCTTTCCATCCGACAGGTTTTCTGTGCTAACGACATTATCCGTGCGCGTGAAATTCTTTCAAACAATTCCGTGGATATCATGCTCTGCGATATCGAAATGCCGCTCGGCAGCGGTCTTGAACTTTATGAATGGGTTGCGGAGCATTTTCCAGAAATCAAATGTATTTTTCTCACCTCACATGAAGATTTTTCCTATGCACAAAAAGCACTGCAACTCGGCGGATTCGATTATCTGATTCAGCCCGCTCCCTACAGTGCAATTGAGGTTTCCATTCAGAAAGCAGTCCTGCAAATTCAAAAGGAAAAAAAGGAAAAATTTTACAGTGAATATGGAAACTATTTCAGCAAACGCGAAATGGATCTTCTTGATGTGCTTTTAAATGAATTTTTGCAGAAACAGCCTGCAGAACCGCAGAATATCCTGAGTTTTCTGGACACGATCTCCATAAAACTCGATCCCGGCCGTTCCTGTGTTCTGACTTTGATTGATATTCTCGAACAGGACACGCCACATCCAGTTCGTGACCTTTCTCTCCTCCGCTCTATCCTGCAGAATGTCATTTCCGAGCTGTTTAAGCCGTTCACTAAAAAACTGCTTTTCTGCCATGTCCACGAACAGGTTTTTGCCCTTATTTTATACGAAACCGATAATTTTACAAAAGATCAGGTGCAAATTTATTTGCATACTTTTGTGGAAGCCGCTTCACAGTATCTCCACTTTAAAATAGCATGCTACTGTGCTCATTCTGCAAATTTTCTTCTGCTACCAGATAAAATACAGCAGCTTTTGGAACAGCGCAGTGAAAATGTGGCAAACTATAGCGGTATTTTTTATCAGAAATCCAGTATTTCCCAGGTTCCCTACACCCCTCCGGATTTTGTCCACTGGAATGTCATGCTCTCCTCTGGTTATTACGATGCCGTCCGTGCAGACATGCATGATTATCTGCTCCGCCAAAAAGAATCCGGTCATGTAAACCAGAAAATGCTCAGTCTCTTTTTACAGGATTTTCTTCAGCTCTTCTATCAGATTCTGAACCATCACCACATCGGTGCACACGGTGTTTTTGAAAAAGAATACGATATTCACGCCCTGAACAACTCCTGTCATTCCATAGAAGAGATGCATAAACTGCTTGATTTTTCCGTTGATTATCTAAAAAGCCTTCAAATTAGCGCAGAACCAGGTGTTTCACAGATCGACCAGGTGGTAAATTTTATTCAGAAAAATATTCACCAGAATGTTACCCGCACCGAAATCGCACATCAGGTATACATGAACCCGGAATACCTCTCCCGGCTTTTCAAAAAGGTAAAAGGAATTTCACTTTCTGACTATATCGTGCAGGAAAAACTGAAAATTGCGATTTCCCTGCTTGAGGGAACCAATCTCCCGGTCAGTGTAATTGCAACGAATATCGGCTACACGAATTTTTCTTATTTTACACAGGTATTCAAAAAAGTCTACGGAATTTCTCCGAGTGAATACCGTCAAAAGAAAAAATAATGCAAAAATAGTACTGCGGAGCGTAAAGTTTTCCCAAATAAATGTTAATACCCGGGTATAACGAAAATACGTTCCGCAGTATTTTATTTTTGCATTACTGTTTTATCTTCAAACAAGTTTTTATACCGGCATCGCCGCCACAAAATAGTACATCACAATAAAATGGCAGAAGCTTCCACCCATCACAAACAGATGGAAAATTTCATGTGTTCCGAACTTTTTATGTTTTGCATTAAACACCGGCATTTTTAAGGAGTAAATCACCCCGCCGACTGTATAAATAATTCCGCCGGCCAGCAGCCATCCAAACGCCGGCCGCGAGAGGGCCAGAAACAGCGGATGAAACGCCAGAACGCACAGCCAGCCCATTGCGATATACAGCACCGAAGAAAACCACTTCGGACAGTTGATCCAGAATGCCTTGACGAGAATCCCGCCAATCGCTGCCGCCCACACCAGTGCACAGAGTGCAATTCCCGTCCGTCCATGCAGTGCAATCAGGCAGATCGGTGTGTAGCTTCCCGCAATCAGCACTGAAATCATCATATGATCAAACTTTTTCAGTCGACGGTTCACCTTCCCGTTTACATCAAACGTGTGATACACGGTGCTCGCCAGATACAGCAAAATCATACTCAGCATAAACACTGTCATTGCGACCACATGCAGATGATCCGGCTCCCGCGCCGCCTTCAAAAGCAACGGCAGCGTTCCCACCACCGCTAGGATCAGCGCAGTCCCATGTGTAATCGCACTGCCAGGATCCTTGATTCCATTTTTTCTGATATACTTCATTCTGCCCACTCCTTTCCTGTCAGAAACGCTGTTTTATTTCAATTACCGTCTCACATAGTTTTTATTACTACTTGTTGCCGTTTCTTTTATTATAACAGGATGAAATTATTTTGCAAGTCAAAATATCTGGTTTCTTCCGGAATCGTTCGACACATTTTCACAAAAAAACAGACTTTCCGCATCCACACATTATTGTGTCTGTTCGAAAAGTCTGTCGAGTTCCCATCCAAGCCTTTCCGCACCAGTACGAATAATATCACGTGAACATCCTGCGGCGAATTTTTTGTCCTTGAATTTTTTCTTTATGCTTGAAATATCCATATCGGAAACGCTTTTTGACGGGCGCATGAGCGCTGTGGACCATATAAGACCGGTGAGCTCGTCGGCGGCAAAGAGTACTTTTTCCATTTCGCAATTCGGCTCAGCATCGCAACATATACCATATCCGTGTGAGCATATCGAATGGATCATATCCTCACCGACGCCGCCTGCGGCAAGCAGCTCCGGCGCCTTTTTGCAATGTTCCTCTGGATAAAGTTCAAAATCAATATCGTGCAGCAGACCGACAATACACCAATATTCTTCCTCGTCGAGATAGCCGAGCGATTTCGCAAAAAAACGCATTACGCCTTCAACTGTCAGTGCATGTCTGATGTGAAATGGCTCTTTATTGTATTTTTCAAGAAGCAAAAAAGCTTCTTCTCTTGAAATTGTACTTGTTCTCAAAACGGTACACCTCTTAATATAATACTGCATGCAGTATACCATACCGAAAAGGAAAGTTCAATATATTTTTCTGATAAAAAACAAAAGAAGGTTGAAAACTGTCGCTCGAAATGGTATAATCTTTACAACTATAATAGCGTACTGTATGTGCGCTTCAACGGAGGAGAAATCGTGGCAGAAATACAGGAATACAAATGTCCGTGTTGCGGCGGCGCAATAGCGTTTGACAGCGCATCGCAGAAAATGAAGTGCCCGTACTGCGACACCGAATTTGAAGTGGAAACTCTCAGAGAATACGATGCAACGCTTAAGAATACACAAAACGACGATATGAACTGGGAAGAAGCATCGGGCGGCGAGTGGCAACCCGGCGAAACAGATGGTCTCAGGGTATATTCATGCAAATCGTGCGGTGGCGAAATTATCGGTGACGAAAATATGGCGGCAACAGATTGCCCGTTCTGCGGCAATCATGTTGTCATGATGGGACAGTTCAAGGGCGAACTTCGTCCGGATTATGTTATCCCTTTCAAGCTTGACAAAAAAGCGGCAAAAGAAGGCCTTATGAAGCATCTTTCGGGAAAAAGGCTTCTGCCGAAGATTTTCAAAGACAAAAATCACATTGATGAAATCAAAGGCGTGTATGTTCCATTTTGGCTGTACGATACCGAAGCCGATGCGTTGTTGAATTTCAAAGCCACAAAGGTGCGTTCGTGGAGCGACCGAAATTATAACTACGTCGAAACAAGTCATTATTCAGTGACGCGTGGAGGTACGATCGCATTTGACAATGTTCCGGTTGACGGTTCGACAAAAATGCCCGATGATCTTATGGACTCAATCGAACCGTATTATTATAAAGAAGCGGTGGATTTTCAGACCGCATACCTCGCAGGTTATCTTGCCGATAAGTATGATCTTACCGCAAAGGACTGCGAGGAACGTGCCAACGCACGAGTTAAAAAGTCAGCCGAGACGGCATTTGCCGCAACCGCAGAGGGCTATACAACGATAACTCCGGAGAACACATCGGTGAAGCTGAACGCCGGCAAGGTCCGATATGCTCTGCTTCCCGTATGGATACTCAATACAACTTGGAACGGAAATAAATATATTTTCGCAATGAACGGTCAGACCGGAAAGTTTGTCGGTAATCTTCCTGTTGACAAAAAAGCGGCATCGCTGTGGCGCCTTGGGCTTACACTCGGCATCGGTGCCCTTATATATGGCTGCGCCTGGTTGCTTTGGCTTGCTAACATACTTTGAGGGAGGAGAACATCAACATGAAAAAAATTTTTTCAATTGCACTTCTTTTGCTTTTATGTGTGTCACTGGTGATTCCGTCCGCTGCATCCCCCGATCTCGTTGTCGATGATGCAAATCTGCTCTCCGATGTCGAAGAATCATCGCTTCGCTCAAAGCTCGGCGAGATTACGAAAAGACTTAAATGTACTGTTGCGGTTGTAACTGTAAACGATCTTAACGGAAAAACTGCGCGTGCTTTTGCCGATGATTATTACGACTATAACGGCTATGGCTACGGCGAGGGATATGACGGTGTGCTTTTGCTCATCAGCATGAGCGACCGTGATTGGTACATAACCACTTGCGGCTTGTGTATCGACGCAATAAGCGATTATGATCGCGAAAGGCTTTCCGATGAGTTTCTCAGTTATCTTTCGTCGGGTGCTTATGCCGAAGCTTTCAACATATTCGCCGATGGTTGTGATGAGCTTATAACCGATGCTCTCGATACAACACATTACCCGCTTTCATTTGCATGGATACCTATTTCACTTGTTGCCGGATTCATAATTGCTCTTATATCTGTTGAATCAATGAAGCGCAAGCTCACTACGGTTCAGCTTGGAACGGAAGCTAACAATTATGTCAGAGAAGGAAGCATGAGCATGAAAACAGTGAAGGATATTTTCCTTTACCGTAATGTTTCAAAAACAGCAAAGCCAAAGGAAACTTCATCCTCAGGCAGCAGTACCCATGTATCGTCATCAGGAAGAACGCATGGCGGTGGTGGCGGGAAATTCTGATCTACGTATTAAAGAGAGTTTTGTTATGATATATAGTGATTTCCATGGTGAAAAGCTTTCGCGCCTCGGACTCGGAATGATGCGCCTGCCGACAAATGCCGACGGCACGATCGACGAAGGACGTACCGCCGAAATGATTGACTACGCCATAAAAAACGGAATCAATTATTTTGATACTGCTTACCCGTATCACGGCGGTGAATCCGAACGCATCGCAGGAAGAATACTGTCGCGTTATCCGCGTGATTCATATAACCTCGCGAGCAAATTTCCCGGACATGCGATTGCGGAAAGCTATGATGTGAAGGGTATTTTTGAAGAACAGCTTGCAAAATGCCGGGTTGACTATTTTGATTTTTACCTTTTCCACAATGTCAATGAGACCTCAATCAAAGTATATACCGATCCGAAGTGGGGTATCGTCGATTATCTCAAAGAGCAGAAAAGGCAGGGAAGGATTCGCCATCTCGGCTTTTCCTGCCATGGACTTATTGATAATCTGCGTGAGTTTTTGACTGTCTATGGCGATATAGTCGAATTCTGTCAGATTCAGCTCAATTATCTTGACTGGACTCTGCAGGGCGCAAAAGAAAAATATGAACTTCTGAAGGAATACAATATTCCGGTATGGGTCATGGAGCCTGTACGCGGCGGCAAGCTCGCTTCGCTCAATCCCGAGGATACAGAAGCTTTGATTGCCCTCAGACCATATGAAAAGATACCTGCATGGGCTTTCCGCTTTATACAGGGACTTGACAATGTTGCCGTCACTCTGAGCGGTATGTCCGATATGCAGCAGCTGAAGGACAATATCGAAACATATTCCTGCGAAAATCCTCTTGACGAAAAAGAGCTTGCAACGCTTTTTAATGTTGCCGAACACATGAAGAGAGGCGCGCCATGTACGGCTTGCCGCTATTGCTGCGAAGTCTGTCCGATGGGACTCAATATACCGCGGCTTATTTCCGCATATAATGATTTCAACTATCAGCCTACATTTTCCGTAAGCATGATGATCGATTCACTGCCGGAGAATAAACGTCCTTCGGCTTGCATCGGCTGTGGTTCGTGCAGCGCAATATGCCCTCAGAAGATCGATGTGCCTTCCGTAATGCATAGCTTTGCATCGTCGCTCGAAAAGTTCCCTTCGTGGGCTGAAGAATCAAAAAAACGTGAAATTGCTCAGGAAAAAAATCGCCTTGCGGCGGCTCGCAAACGTGTCAATGATTTTTTGAAATCGGCAGAAACATATTTCCTGGCAACCGTTGACGAGAATGGTGAGCCGCGTGTTCGTCCTTTCGGAACGATCAATTTGTTTGAAGATAGGCTTTATATACAAACCGGCAGAAAGAAAGATGTTTTCCGACAGTTAATGAACAACGAGCATTTCGAGCTGTGCGCCTTCAAGGATGGCGAATGGCTTCGTGTTTCCGGACGCTTGCTGGAAGACCCGCGTCACGAACCCGGTATTGCAATGCTTGACGCATATCCGGAGCTGAAATCTATATACAATGTCGATGACGGAAATTCCGTTGTTATGTATATCAAGGACGGAACCGCAACATTCTCGTCATTTACAAAACCGGAGGAAAAAATCAGATTATGATGAAAAAAACTATTACAATAATTCTTCTTGTATCACTGCTTCTTCCGGCAGGTTGCTCCCATACCACAGAAGTTTCACACGGATCGTCTGATGATGCAGCTGTTTCAGCAAATGAATCT
>ERZ827168.5205-NODE-5205-length-11113-cov-4.799783_pt1 | contig 11113 bp, 11 predicted proteins | sample MGYA00519868_ERZ827168 | MGnify/ENA primary metagenome ERZ827168 (study PRJEB31778, sample SAMEA3449271) | human gut metagenome | biome: human gut; feature: human-associated habitat; material: faeces | place: United Kingdom | collected 2010/2012 ...
TGCAACGCTGCTGATGTAGAAGCCAATCAGGAAATGGCAGAGATACTTCGTAGAAAGAAGAAACGCAAACGAGGAATGAGATTGTAACAACCATAGAACATAGTCCGGTGGAAAATTTCATCGGCGACTATATTATAATCGGACGTTCGGGATTATGTGCGAAAGATGAAATCCATCCGAACGGGATAAAAACAAAACAAAGAGATAAGGGTGAATTATTGGATTGTATTCGCTCTTATCTCTTTTCGACTAAAGATAAGTTAAAATGATACTGCACAAATAAAAATAATCGGAAACACTTGCGCATTCCGAAATATGTTCGTAATTTTGCGAACAACAAACAACACCGTGAAAATGGATAATAAAGAATATACTACAACTCAAGAGCAACTTGCCCGGTTCGCCAAAGCAATGGGACATCCAGCGAGAATGGCAATTCTTGAATTTCTGATAAAGCAAAATACGTGTTTTTTCGGAGATATACATGAGGTACTGCCGATTTCTAAAGCAACTGTTTCTCAGCATCTGAAAGAGCTGAAAGATGCAGGATTGATACAGGGAGAAATAGAAACTCCCAAAGTAAAATACTGCATCAACCGTGAAAATTGGAAGATTGCCTCTATGCTCTTCACCGAATTTTTTGGGCAATGCCTGTGCGAAAAAGAAAGATGTTGCAAGTAATCGCAATTCTTTTTTATCCCAAATGTTCGTTGTTTTACGAAATACAAACATAAGTTTAATCAAATAAAAGAAGAAGTATGAACAAACTGATTTTGGCTTTTGTCGTTTGCTTCGGACTGACCGCTTGCGGAAACAACGATGCAAAAAAGAACGACACTGTGAAAGTGGAACAGACACAATCACAAGAAGTGAACAACCGTGTGGAAATTCTGTATTTTCACGGTAAACAGAGATGTGCCACCTGTATGGCGATAGAGAAAAACGCCAAAGAAGTCATTGAAGCACAATTCGCAGAAGAAATTAAGAACGGTACTGTGGTTTTCAAGGCAATTGACATTTCCAAACCGGAGAATGAAAAGATTGCCGAGAAATACGAGGTTACATGGTCTTCCTTGTTCATCAGCAAGTGGATAGACGGGAAAGAAACCTATGAGAACCTTACCGAATATGCCTTTGCCAATGCTCGTAAGAACCCAGATGCATTCAAAAGCGAGATAAATAGTAAAATCCGAACCGCCTTGAAATAATCATATATGGACTGGCTACAGACTTTATTGGATAGCAGCACAACACCGACACTGACGGCATTCCTGTTAGGATTACTTACAGCGGTATCGCCTTGTCCGTTGGCTACAAATATAGCGGCAATCGGTTTTATAAGCAAAGACATCAAGAACAGGCAACGCATCTTTCGTAACGGTCTTTTATACACCTTGGGTCGCGTCATCGCCTATACCGTATTAGGTGTCATCTTGATTCTTATACTGAAAGAAGGGGCAAGTCTGTTCGGTATCCAGAAATTCATAGGCAAATATGGAGAATTGATTCTCGGTCCGGCATTACTTCTGACCGGGATGTTCATTCTGTTCGGTAACAAACTCAAATTGCCCTCTTTCGGATTCAAAGGTAATGGTGAAAGCCTGGCACGAAAGGGCGGTTGGGGAGCATTGGCTCTTGGAATGCTGTTCGCTATGGCATTCTGCCCTACAAGCGGTGTGTTCTATTTCGGTATGCTGATACCGATGTCTGCCACAGCAACGATGGGTTATCTGTTGCCGATATTGTTTGCCATTGCTACGGCATTGCCTGTTTTGGTGGTCGCTTGGATATTGGCGTTCAGTGTCCAGCACATCGGCAGTTTCTACGGCAAGATGCAGACCGTACAGAAATGGCTGAATGGAATTGTTGGTTGCCTGTTCGTAGGAATAGGAGTATATTATTGTATCGTAATGTTTTAATTAACCAAGGATGCAATGAACACTTTGATAGAAACATTAAAATACTTCGTGTTTATCACGGCAGAATTGATAGCACTGTTCCTGCTGATCAGTGCGGTTGTCGAAATAATACTGATGTATATTCCGCAAGACAAAATCAAGCAATGGCTTTCTGGACGTGGAATCTTAGGCAATGTCATGGCAGCAGGATTCGGGGCACTCACCCCATTTTGCGCCTGTTCCACCATTCCGATGACAGTCGGTTTCCTCAATGCCGGAGTTCCTTTTGGAAGTACCATGTCATTCCTTATAGCTTCTCCGCTGCTCAATCCTATAATAATAGGAATGTTGGGGGCAATGGTCGGTGTAAAGGCGATGCTTGCATATTTCATTATTGCTTTCGCCGCCTCGGTCCTGTTCGGTGTGGTATTGGAAAAAATGGGGATGCAGAAGTATGTGAAAAACGTACGTCTCCGTAACGAACATAACGTAGGCAGTGAGGACAAAAGACAATGGACTATAAAGCGTAAACTGAGAGAAGCATTCGTTTCGGCTTGGGACAGTCTGCGCCCTATTTTAGGTTACTTGTTAATTGGAGTCGCACTCGGAGCAGGGATATACGGCTATATGCCACAAGATTTTGTGCTGAAGATAGCCGGACCAGACAATCTGTTTGCCATTCCTATCGCAGCCGTATTGGGCATACCGTTGTATATCCGTGCTGAAACGGCAATCCCTATCGGGGTCGCACTGATGGCTAAGGGTATGAGCATCGGCACTGTGATAGCGTTGGTTATTGGCGGTGCAGGTATGGCAATTCCGGAAATGACAATGCTTGCAAGCATTTTCCGTAAGAAATTGGTCGCAACGATTGTCGTTGTAATATTCCTTACGGCTGTAATTACAGGTTATTTATTTAACATATTATTGTAAGACAATTAAATATCAAAAGAATATGGAAACAAAAAAAGAAAACAAAAAAGGATTCTGGGCTTCATTATTCTCTCCGAAGCCTTGCTCGTGTTCATGTGGCAGTAATCTGATAATAGAAGAGCCCGAAAAACCAGAAACGTCTTGTTGCTGCGGAGATAAGTCATCTGCAAATAATTCAGGGGTAACGGAAATCAAGATATTGGGACCGGGGTGCGCCAAATGCAAATCAACCTATCAAGTTATTGAGAGAGTGGTCAGCGAAAACAAACTTGATGTGAAGCTTACGAAAATAGAGGACATTGCCGAAATAATGAGCTACAACATTATGGCAACTCCTGCGGTTGTAGTGGACGGTACTGTCAAAATAAAGGGACATGTTCCGTCTGAAAGTGAAGTAAAACAACTGTTGGGAATTTAATCTGTCTTGTATGGAGTTAAAAAAGGAGTTGAAAATTCTGTTATGGATTGTCGCTGTTTTTGTGGCAGTATTCTTTCTGCCACTTGACAGCGAACGGTTCATGACAGCCGTCACTGCAACGCTTGACCTTGCGAAGTGGTATGCAAGGGAGCACGTGGTTTTGTGCTTGCTGCCAGCCTTCTTCATTGCCGGAGTAATTGCCGTATTCGTAAGTCAGGGTTCGGTACTCAAATACTTCGGGGCTAATGCCAAGAAATGGCTCTCCTATACGGTAGCAGCCATTTCTGGTGGAATCCTTGCAGTATGTTCGTGTACTATACTGCCATTGTTCACAAGCATCTACAAACGTGGTGCAGGATTGGGTCCGGCAGTGGCATTCCTGTATTCCGGTCCGGCAATAAGCATTCTGTCGATTATACTGACGGCTCGTATTTTGGGCTTTGAAATGGGGGTGGCACGAATAATCGGTGCTGTACTATTCTCCGTTATCATCGGATTGGCAATGTCATTCATTTTCCGCAAGGAAGAGAAAGCCAAGAAAGAGGAACAGATGAATATCGTTCCGCCCCCAGAAAAACGTCCGATGTGGCAGACTTCGTTCCATTTCTTTACGCTGGTTCTTATCCTTGTATTTGCAAACTGGGGCGCACCTGCTTCGTCAGATACTGGACTCTGGTATTATATATTCACTTACAAGTGGTATATTGTCGGTGCATTGTCGCTGTTGCTTTGCTGGTCGCTTGTCCGAATACTGAAACTGCGAGTGCTTGGGGTGGTACTTGGCGCGATGGCTACTGCCGTTTCCGTCATCCTTGCCAATCTGTTTATTGATGATACAAAACTGATTCCACTTGTGCCGATGATTGTTGCGATTACCGCTCTCGCCGTCATCCTGCTCTTTGACAAACAGGATGAAGAAAACAGGGAATGGGCAATATCCTCGTGGGGCTTCGCCAAACAGATATTGCCGTTGCTGGCTATAGGTGTAGTGACAGCAGGTTTCCTGCTTGGCTCAACGCACGACAATACAGCCATTGCAGGTGTCATTCCGAACAGTTGGATAGAATGGGCAGTCGGGGGTAATTCGCTTTTGTCTAACTTCTTTGCATCGTTTACAGGTGCATTTATGTATTTCGCCACATTGACCGAAGTTCCAATCATTCAAGGTCTGTTAGCTTCCGGCATGGGTAAAGGTCCGGCACTGGCATTGCTGTTGGCTGGTCCGTCATTGTCTCTTCCGAATATGTTGGTCATCCGTGGTGTAATGGGTACAAAGAAGACCATTGTATATGTTACTCTTGTAATCGTAATGGCAACGGTTTCAGGCTTTATATATGGAAATCTATTTTAGAAATTATGAGAGTATTGATACTTTGTACAGGAAATAGTTGCCGCAGTCAGATGGCTCATGGCATTTTGCAATCATTGGATGATACGATTGAGGTCTGTTCGGCAGGCACACATCCTGTTGAACAAGTAAACCCTAATGCCATAGCGGTAATGCGTGAAATAGGCATAGACATATCCGAACATACTCCCACAGATGTAAGGCAATACCTTACCCAAGAATGGGATTATGTAATAACGGTATGCGGAAATGCCAATGAAACCTGCCCGGTATTTGCAGGACATGTCAAACATCGCTTGCACATCGGCTTTGACGACCCTTCCGATGTAACAGGAACACCCGATTTTATTAAAAACGAGTTCCGTAGAGTACGAGATAATATCAAGATGAAATTCTATGATTTTTATCTTCACATTAAGGGTCATTGCTGATGACCAATAAAGAAGAAGTTACCTCAGCATACATTTTCTTGTTCTACTCAATCTACCAATCACACGCTCCATTAGCAACATCGGCAACCTCTTTGTAGGTCTGCCGATGTTTTTATTACTCGGACATTCTGTTTTTCTTTCATCAGAATCACGCACATCACTTAACGAGTGCAAAACCTCCAAATTTTACTTGATAACAGACCATATGTTCAACAGAAAATAGTATCTTTGCACACATACAGAGTTATTTGACAGAAAAGCACTGCATATCGCAGAAGTTATGACCATTGCCAAGTCATTACCTCATATTTGTAAAACATATCATAAGTGGCTTATTCTTAATTAAATACTATTCTTGAATAGGATTTTTCGCAAAAAACAAACGCTGCGGCCGATTGACGTCGGCCGCGGTGCGCCCACGGCGGTTTTTTTGCACCTCGGGGCGCGCACGGCGTCTTGCCGTTACGGGATTAAATCGTTATTTTTGCATGCGGTAAAAACGATTTTTGATGAAACGACATAAATTATTGCTCGGCGCGGCCGCGGCGGCATGCTGCCTGTTCTTCGCGCTGCGCTCGTGCGGCGGGAGCGATCTTGCCCTGCCCGAGAGCGAGATAGGCTACCGTCTCAACGACTCGCTCAGCAACTCGGTATCCGATCTGCCCGCCACGGCGCCGATGGAGCGCCACATCCGCAACTGGATGGCGCGCAACAACATCCGCGGCGCATCGCTGGCCGTGATGAAGGACGAGCATCTGATCTACTGCAAGGGCTTCGGCTGGGCCGACAAGGAGCGCGACCGCGAGGCCGAGGCGGGCGACATCTACCGCATAGCCTCGGCGTCGAAGCTCATCACCGCCATAGGCATCATGAAGCTGTGCGACGAGGGGCTGCTCACGCTCGACGATCGGGTGTTCGGCCCGTCGGGCATTCTCAACGACCCTGCGCTGCTCGACATCAAGGACAAGCGTGCCGCCGACATCACCGTGCGCCATCTGCTCAACCACACCTCGGGCTTCAGCCGCCGTCTGGGCGACCCCATGTTCCGCATCACCGACGTCATGCGGTGGGAGGATATGGACACCTCGCCCACGGCCGATCAGCTCATAGCCTTCCAGCTGCGCCAGCGGCTGCGCGACAAGCCCGGGGGCTCGGCCCAGTACTCCAACATAGGCTATCTGGTGCTGTCGCGCGTGATCGAGAAGGTGTCGGGGATGGGTTACGAAGAATATCTCCAGAAACATGTGTTGTGGCCCGCGGGGTGCTACGACATGCACATAGCGCGCAACTACTACGAGGAACGCTATCCCCGCGAGGTGAAATACTACGGTCACGACCCGGGCGAGACCATCGAGTCGTACGACGGCTCGGGCCGCATGCGGCCGCGCGAGTACGGCGGCAACGACATCACGGGATTGCAGGGCGCGGGAGCGTGGGTGTGTTCGGCGGCCGAGCTGCTGCGTCTGGTGGCTTCGGTCGACGGATGCGACGGCGTGCCCGACATCCTCACCCCGCAGAGCGTGGCCGAGATGAAACGCATAGCCCGCAAGGGCGACTATGCGCTGGGCTGGGCGCGCTACGACAGCCGCAGCCGCTCGCTGATCCGCACGGGCACCATGTCGGGCACGTGCGCCTACATCGAGAACCGCGCTGGCGGACTCTCCTATGTCTTCATCACCAACACCAGCAACTACCGCGGCGCATCGTTCACCAACTCCATCGGCCGCATGGTCCGCGACGCGCTGTCGAAGGTCAGGACATGGCCGTCGGACCGCGATCTGTTCGTCGCCGTGCCGCACGGGGAGTCGGCGGCGGATGACATGTCGTAGGCGTGCGTCGGCAGGGAGTCCGCACGACTATCCCCGCCGCGGCCACTCGCCGATCTCCATGTCGCGTATGTCGTCGCCGTCGACGGTGAAACGCACGGCGGTGCGCACCTTGTGGAACCCGTATTCGCCCGCCGCACCCGGGTTTATGTGCAGCAGCGAGTAGACGGGATCGTACATCACCTTCAGAATATGCGAGTGCCCCGCGACGAATATGTCGGGCCGCGCGCTCTGTATCATGCCGACGGCCGCGGGCGAATAGTGGCGCGGGTAGCCGCCTATGTGGGTCATGAGCACCCGCTTATTCTCGCACTCGAAACATGCGAACTCCTTGTATACGCGGCGCGTCGTGCCGCCGTCGATGTTGCCGCAGACGCCGCGCAGAGGCTTGAACGCTGCTATCTCGTCGGCGGTCTCTATCGAGCCGAAATCGCCCGCGTGCCATATTTCGTCCACGTCCTGCAGGAATCGGCGCAGCGTGTCGTCGAAGGTGCCGTGAGTGTCGGAGATTATTCCTATTCGTTTCATGGGCAGTGGTTTTCAGTCGTGTATGTCGGGGACGGAGAAATTGCGCCGCCGTGCGGCGCTATCTTCGGCGGCTCGCGCAAAGCGCGACCCCCGCAGCCGCCGAAGATAAACATTTTGCAGGCAAGGAACGGGTATCTACTCCGAATAATTTGCCTTTACGTAATCCATCACCTTGAACTTGGTGTTGCGCGGCGGAAATTCGTCGCTGCGCACCTCGGTCATGACGGTCATGCGGCGACGGTCGCGCACGAAGTCGTCGAGGAAGGTCATGATCTCGGTACGGTTGTCGTCCATGGGGGTGACGGCCATGGCGTGGTCCTGATAGTCGAGCGTGTAGAACCAGCAGGGCCGGTCGTGCTTCTCGAACTGGTCGAATATGAATTTCGAGCCGTAGAATCCCACGCCCAGTATCGACGCCTTCTCGAACGGCACCTGATTGTCGGCGTTGCCGTGGAAAAACATCACGGGCGCGGGCTCGCTCTCCCATTTGGGCGCTCCGCTGACCGAGAATATCGCGCCCGCGAACGAGATCACGCCCGCGTAGTTGAATCCCGCGGGCAGCACGGCCGCCGCCGCGGTGCGGTTGCATACGGAGTTCTCGGCCTGCAACACCGTTATGGCGCCCGCGCTCGATCCGCACGTGACGATCATGTCGGTGTCGATCTTCCACTCGTCGGCGTTGTCGAGCACGAAGAGGGTGGCGCTGAACAGATCCTCGACGGCTATCGACACTGCGTTGTTGAACAGCCCCACCATCTCGCGCGTGGAGATTTTGCGGTCGACGCCCCGCAGCGGCTTGAGCCCCAGTCGGTAGTCGATCGACACCACGTCGTAGCCCTTGCGCGTGAGATAATCGAAGTAGGGCAGGTATTCGGCGTTGTCGCGCGTGCCGCCCACGAAGCCGCCGCCGAACACGAAGATCATGCACGGGCGCACCCCTTCGGCTGCGGGCGACGCGTAGTGGTCGAGATAGAGCGAGTCGGCATCCTTCACCGCATAGAGATATGTCCGCTTTTCGGGTGCGGCCTCCGTCGTCACTGCCGCTCCCGCAGCCTCGGCGAGAACGAGCATCGACAAAAACATTATGAACGATTTGCAGTACATTGTGTATCGCGATTTTTTGCGTTGAATTTCATTCTTCCATTTCTCGCCTCGGCAATTCGAGCAAGCTCGATTGCACTCGGCTTAACGAAATGGTTGCGTTTCAAATAGCATACCCTTATTCGTATTTCTTGCCCCACAGCTGCCTCATCCGCTCGGCTATCTTCGCCTCGGAGGCGTTCTGCGTGTTGGGTTCGTAGAACTTTCGGCCCGAGAGCGATTCGGGCAGAAACTCCTGCTCGACGAAGCTGCCGTCGAAATCGTGCGCGTATTTGTATCCCTTGCCGTAGCCCGCCTCGTCCATCAGCCGCGTGGGCGCGTTGCGCAGATGCAGCGGCACGGGGCGGTTGGTCGTGTCGTGCGACACGAACCCGAGAGCGTTGTTTATGGCCATGTAGGCCGAGTTGCTCTTGGGGCTCGTGGCCAGATATATGGTCGTCTCGGCCAGCGTTATTCGCGCCTCGGGCATGCCTATCTTGTGCACGGTGTCGAAACATGCGTTGGCCAGCAGCAGCGCGTTGGGGTTGGCCAGCCCTATGTCCTCCGAGGCGAGAATGACCAGCCGCCGCGCTATGAAACGCGGTTCCTCGCCGCCCGCGAGCATGCGCGCCAGGTAGTATATGGCGGCGTTGGGGTCGCTGCCGCGCACCGACTTGATGAATGCCGAGATCACGTCGTAGTGCTGCTCGCCGTTCTTGTCGTAGAGCGCTATGTTCTGTTGCAGACACTGCGTCACGTAGTCGTCGGTGATGGTTATGTCGCCGTCGGTGGCGCCCGCTATGATGTCGAGTATGTTGAGCAGCTTGCGCGCGTCGCCGCCCGAGAACTTGAACAGCGCGGCGGTCTGCTCCACCTTCACGTTGCGCTGCCGCAGCTCCTCGTCCGAGGTTAGGGCGCGGTCGAGCAGCGTGGCCAGCTCCTCGTCGTTCATCGACTTGAGGATGTAGACCTGGCAGCGGCTCAGCAGCGGCGAGATGACCTCGAACGAGGGGTTCTCGGTGGTGGCTCCTATGAGCGTCACCGTGCCCTGTTCCACCGCGCCGAGCAGCGAATCCTGCTGGCTCTTGTTGAAACGGTGGATCTCGTCGATGAACAGGAATGCCGTCGATTGGTTGAAGAGGCTCTGCTTGCGGGCCGACTCTATCACCTCGCGCACCTCCTTCACGCCCGAGGTCACGGCCGAGAGGGTGTAGAACGGGCGTTTGAGGCTGCCTGCCACCAGCTTGGCGAGCGTGGTCTTGCCCACGCCCGGGGGACCCCACAGGATGAACGACGGCACGTTCCCCGTTTCGAGGAACTTGCGGAATACGCCGTTCTGCCCGACCAAGTGGGCCTGTCCGATATATTCATCGAGCGTACGGGGACGCAGTCGTTCGGCGAGGGGAATGGACATGGAAAGCATTTTTTTGTCGCTCAAATGTACTGAAAATTTTTGTTTTCGGCAACGGCCGGACTGAATGCGGTCCGAAAGAGCGGATGCGTAGAACCGCTGCCGTCCGGTTCGGGGATTAGCAGCGGGGAGATCGTGTCTTGGCCGGATTTCGTTTCTACGTCGTGCTTCACGCTTGTTCTGCGGTCGCAGTTCCCGACGCGATGCGCTATTGTATATTTCGAAAAGGATCGCTATATTTGCCGTACATATTGATACACACGGAAAAGTGTAAGTCTGTTCCCGAATCGTGAACGTAGGAAATTCATTTTGGCGGAGAATAGGCAGACATCTTCTCGCGTCGTATTCGTATTCTGCGGATATAGGCGTGGGGCTGTCGCTTATTTCACGCCAAAAGGTACTCCTACGACCTGCGATTCTGAAATGGGCTTCGGCACCACGCTTTCTTTTTTGTTTATGCCGCCGGGGTGCAGGTGGATGAAAAGCCTCGATTATGAAAAAGTTATTGCTGACGATTTGCACTTTGTTGTTTTGTGTGTTGTCCTATGCGCAAACGGAACATTTAACCTTCAAAGGTCTGCCGATAGATGGCAGCAAACAGGAGTTTGTGAAAGCATTGCAGAGCCAAGGATATAATGTTCCGAAAATGGGTGATGACGATATTTTATCCGGAACATTTATAGGCCAGGATAGTTATGTTTTTATTTATGATACACCTATTACGAATACCATATGGAAAGTCGTGGTATTGTTCGAGTCAACATTTGATACTTGGAGCACTATTAAAAGAGCATATGATGGATTGGTGGATGTTTACACGAAAAAATATGGCGTTCCTATCCTTGACCAAAAAGAGTTTAAGTCGCCATATAAAGAAGGGTTTGGACTTGAGTTACAGGCCTTGAAAACTGATCGGTGCGTTTATGGAACGGTGTTTGCATATACAAAAGATGGAGTGGATATTGGATATGTTGAGATCCGTATGACAACTGACTGTCAAATAATGATAGGATACCAGGATAGTATTAATTCCGCTTTGTTGACAAAAGAGCGAGCTAATGAAATTTGAATGAAAAAGAGGTTGTCGTTTCGACAGCCTCTTTTTTTGTTGCATTTTAATTTTTTACTCCTCCGGCTTCCGCAGCTCCAGATACAGTTCGTCGAGCTGCGACTGGTCGATATAACCCGGGGCGTCGAGCATCATGTCGCGGCCGGCGTTGTTCTTCGGGAAGGCGATGTA
>ERZ827168.5210-NODE-5210-length-11103-cov-4.662563_pt1 | contig 11103 bp, 8 predicted proteins | sample MGYA00519868_ERZ827168 | MGnify/ENA primary metagenome ERZ827168 (study PRJEB31778, sample SAMEA3449271) | human gut metagenome | biome: human gut; feature: human-associated habitat; material: faeces | place: United Kingdom | collected 2010/2012 ...
ACGACGCACGTTTCGGATTCGTACATTCCAACGGGTTGAATCCGCAGAAAGCCCGTATATTGCTGATGCTTTCGCTGATCTCGACGTCGGATCATGTGCGGATACAGGAGAATTTCGACAGGTACTGAAAAAGAAACTGCGGCGTGTCTGCCTGAAAAACTGCGGGACGGGATTTTTAAGATTCTCTTTAAAATGTTTAATCAGCCGAAAACGCATGAGAAAATTCGCAGATAAACTGCAAAATACAGAGATAGAGCGCAAGTACCTCGTGAGTGGGGATTTTCCTTTACAGGGAGGCGTGTCGCACAGGATAACGCAGGGTTATCTGTGCGACGATCCTGCACGTACCGTCAGGGTGCGTATATCCGGGAACAAGGGTTTCATAACGGTGAAGGGAACTGGTTCGTCCGACGGGTTGTCGCGTTTCGAATGGGAAAAGGAAATAAGCGCTGCGGATGCGCAGGCCCTTATGGGGCTGTGCAAAAGCGGGGTCATCGATAAGACGCGGTATGAAGTGCCGTACCGTGGCCATGTGTTCGAGGTGGATGTGTTTCACGGTGAAAATGACGGGCTTGTGCTGGCCGAGGCCGAATTGGGCAGCGTGGACGAGAAAGTGGAACTGCCGGAGTGGATAGGCCGCGAGGTAACGGGGGATGTGCGTTATTACAATTCATACCTGTCTGCGCATCCGTTTTCTTCATGGGGTGTGGGCGAGGATGTTACCGGAAGGTAAGCGTCTTTTTAATTTTTTGTAAACAATTCCGTACGCTTAATCTTTTTAAGTCTTTTTAATTACCTTTGGCTTGTGAATTGTCGGCGCAATGCCGTCGGTGACAATAAAATGCGCACTTATGAATCCTTCTGAAATAAAAATACTGCTCGTCGACGACGAACCGGATATACTTGAACTCGTAGGTTTCCACCTCAGGAAAGAGGGTTATACCGTATTCACCGCCTCCGGCGGCAAAGAGGGTGTCGAGATAGCCCGTAAGGAACAGCCTGCGCTTATCATACTGGATGTGATGATGCCTGATATGGATGGTTTTTCTTTATGCAATACATTAAGAAGAAAGTATAAGTTTCCTATTATTTTTGTAACCGCAAAGGTAGAGGATATTGATAAAATCAATGGTTTAAGTATTGGTGCAGATGATTATGTCACAAAGCCATTCCAGCCGTTAGAACTTGTTGCACGAGTCAAAGCACAGCTAAGACGTTATAAGAACTATAATGAAAAAGAAGAAAAGAATGAAATAGATTTTAGAGGAATACGTATTAATAATGATACAAGAGAATTCTATTTTAATGAAAAGAAGATAGAACTAACTAAAACAGAATTTGCGATATTATGGGAATTATGTCTTCATAGAGGAAATGTTGTAAAGAGTGACGATTTATTCTTAAAGGTTTGGGGAGAAGATTATTATAAGAGAGATAATAATACAATCATGGTGCATATTAGACACTTACGTGAAAAGATGCATGATGGTGGAAGAAATCCTAAATATATAAAGAAAGTTTATGGAGTGGGCTATAAGATTGAAAAATAAAGGATGGATGATATGGAAACTAATACAATCTTAAAGAAGATTTATAAACGTACACTACTACAATATATAGCTTATACAGTAGGGCTGTTAGTTGTTTTTGTATTGGTAGTCTATCTAGCTGCTTTTTTTGATTTTCAATGGGTCTATGATTTTGATTCTAATATTTATACGTTTCTAGCGTTCTTTTATAATATTGTGAAGAATCCACTCTCGCTTCTGTTGTTTTTATTAATCTGTATAGTGATTTCTTTTGCGTTTATAATTCATCATCTTTATAAACAGACATCCTATTATATGGATGCATTGACTCATGCATCTCATGAATTAATAGATAAGAGTGTAGACTATATCACATTACCAGAAGAACTTTATGATATAGAAAGACGATTTAATGAACTAAAGAGTGAATCAATAAAGAATGAGAGACTTGCAAGAGAGAATGAACAGAAGAAGGATGAACTCATTGTTTATTTAGCTCATGATATTAAAACACCATTGACTTCTATGATTGGTTACTTATCTTTATTAGATGAAATTAAAGATATGCCTGATATTCAAAGAGAGAAGTATATTAATGTTGCATTAGATAAATCTTATAGCTTAGAAGATCTCATTAATGAATTATTTGAAGTAGCTCGTTATAATTCAGAAAAGATTATTCTAGAAAAAGAAGATTTAGATATTCGTCTGATGCTCGAACAAATCATTGATGATTTCTATCCTGTATTAGTAGAACAGGAAAAGAATATCCATCTTAATCAAGATGAAGATATCACATTATATGGTGATGCGGATAAACTTAGCAGAGTCTTTAGTAATGTGATTAAGAATGCGATTAGCTATAGTAAGGATCATACTGATATCAATATTGATGTTCATAGTATGCATGATGATGCCATTATTGAAGTCATCAATAAAGGAAAAGAGATACCTAAAGAAAAACTAAATCGTATATTTGAGAACTTCTATCGTTTAGATTCAGCACGTACTTCAAGAACAGGTGGAAGTGGTTTAGGTCTCGCTATTGCCAAGGAAATAGTGGAACTTCACCATGGTTCTATCTTTGCATCAAGTAATAAAGAAGAAACAGTCTTCACAACTACTCTCCCAAAAAATTAAGAAGTTCATAAGAATTCTATAAGAATGTATTAAAGAAGCGTCTTTATTTGTATTGGTAAAATACAAGTAATGAAGATGCTTTTTTAAGGAGATGAAAACATATGAAAAAAATAATCATTCTATTGCTTTGTGTATTCTCAATTCTTATAGGTCATATAGCTTATAATATAAGTGGTGGTGTAAGCGGACTAAGAGAAGATATTGGTTTAGAAATAAAAGCGCGTTCTAATCCTAAACTACGTACTATATTAAATAATAAGGATCAATATCCTGATGCAATGATTCAATCACTTTATCGTAATGAAGAACTTATTGATTTTGTTTACAACTATCCAAGTAAAAAAGGACATGTTTATACAAATACGATAGGTCCAGTCACAAAAGGACGTTATCCTCTCTTACTTCAATATGATCAAAGATGGGGCTATGGAAACTATGGATATAATGTGATTGGCATGAATGGCTGTGGTCCTACGAGTGCTGCAATGATTATTGCAGGATTAATAGGAAGAAATAACATTACCCCTTTTGATGTGGCATCTTATGCATATAGTCATGGCTATTATCAAGATGGAACATCCTGGGCTTTCTTTACTGAAGGTATGAAACATTATGTTATTCATGGAAGAAACATACCCCTCTCTTATTCTTCTATGAAGAATGAAATCGTGAATGGAATCCCTCTTATATGTAGTATGAAACCAGGAGACTTTACTACTACAGGACATCTTATTGTGATTAGAGGAATGAAGCAGGGGATGTTTATTGTGAATGATCCTAACTCTATAAAAAGAAGCAATCGTTTATGGAGTTATGATACTCTTTCTAAACAGATTAGAAATATATGGTCTCTCTCAAGATAACATTATTAAGAATAAAGTCTTGGGAAAGATAGATGGAATGGCTCTCAACAAGGAACTTAAAAGGGAAAAATACGGATAGTTGGGTGTGAATGAAAGATTGTGCTATTATTAGGGTGTAATAAATCGGAAGTTTACAGCGAGGTGAAAGAGGTTGAATTATGTAGAATATGGAAAAGAAAACAGCGATGTAATTATCCTCTTACACGGAGGCGGTTTATCATGGTGGAATTACAAAGAGGTTGCTGAAAGACTTCAAACAGATTATCATGTGGTTTTGCCTATATTAGATGGTCATGCAGGATGTGATAAGCAGTTTACAACGATAGAGAATAATGCTTTGGATATTATAGAATTTGTAAATAGCAAATTGGGCGGTTCTGTTTTAATGATGGGAGGACTATCGCTTGGAGGGCAGATTTTGCTTGAAATTTTATCTCAACGCAAAGATATATGTAAGTATGCAATAGTGGAAAGTGTACTTGTGATACCTTCAAAATTTACATATTCTATGATTAAACCGGCGTTTGGAAGTTGCTATGGCTTAATAAAGTATAAGTGGTTTTCAAAATTGCAATTCAAATCATTACGAATAAAGTCGAATTTGTTTGATGAATATTACAAAGATACTTGTGCTATTAGAAAGAGTGATATGATTGCCTTTTTACAGGAAAACTCAGTATATTCACTAAAAGATGGCATTGGAGAGTGTGAAGCAACCGTTCAAATTTATGTAGGAGAAAAAGAAAAGCAATCAATGAAAAAATCTGCTAAAATCATTCATGAAAAATTGCATGATAGTTTTATACAAGTTCTTCCTAATATGCATCATGGAGAGTTTTCAATAAATCACGCAGATGATTATGTGAGAAAACTATTAGAAATAGTAAAGCGAAGGTAACTTTCAGTCTTCAGCAGAGACTGAAAGTAACAGAAGATTTGAATTTTTAGATGAGGTGACGAATAAATGAGCAAAGAACATCATAATGAAAATAAGAATGACGAAGAAGATACTTTTACATTAGCTAAGCTTGTTAGTACTTGGTATGTAGGTGCTGTTGTAGGATTTGCGGTAGGCACTTTAAATGGTAATTCAACAACAGCAATTATAGGTTTGTTTATTGGAGCTACTGTAAGTTGGATATTTAAAAAGTGTTTAATGAGCAAAAAATGAGTTTGTTAGTTAAATTAGAATTTGTGGAGGAATAAGCATGACAAAGAATACTATGATTTTTATTTTTTTAAACATGATATACCTACTTATTTGGTATGCAACAAACAAAATAAGAAGCACTAAAGTTGGTAAAGAATTAGACAGTGGGTTTGAATTTTACAATAGTTTAAATAATAGTGATAAAGAAAATTATTGGAAAGAAGATACTAAAATTTTAAATCTTTTCTTTGTATTTTTCATAATATCTATGGATATTTCCGTTCTTCTTCTTTTTAATGAAAATAATCTTTGGATATTCTCATTAGTTGTAGGATTAATTATTTCATCAGTTGTTGCAATAATATTGAGTATTAATCTTAGGAAGAAATACAAATAAGTGAATAAATTATAGTTTAACCAAAAAAAATCAAGTTGATTATTGTTTGGATTGTGTTTACAATAAGCCTATAAGGAGTGTCCTCTGCCCATATCTGGGGGGTGCTCCTGTTTTTTTAACATACCGTGAACAAGAACTCCCCACCTTTATATGAAATATAGGTGGGGGCTAAATTGCGGTAAACACCTAAAAAAATTTCTAAAATAATTGTGATGAAAAGCTTGATGTAAGAGGTTACATGGACTATACTCTTACATGAGATGGATTGTTACTTTAAGTAGGCAAGACCAGACACATTAAAGCATGCGCTGCATCATGTCTTTTTGTGTTTGGTCTTTTTTTATTGGAGGACAATCAATCAATCAGAAAGGAAAGTGAAAATCGTGGGAAGATTAAAGAAAGTCGTAGCTGCATTATTTAGTGCGAGTATGATTATTTCTAGCTGGAGTATGACACTTGTCCATGCAGATACAATCACAAATATTGCATTAAATAAGAAAGTTACAACAAGTTATGCATGTTCTGGATTTGGTGCTGAAAAAGCAGTGGATGGTGATAAGTCATCACGCTGGGCAACTGAATTTGGTGAACATGCTGCGACTAATCATTGGATTGATGTGGATTTAGGTGCACAGTCTACGATTTCATCTTTTAATATCCATTTTGAGAATCCTAAGGATGGTAATGCTCTGCAAAGAGTACGTAAATTCAAGATTGAAGGATCACTCAATGGTTCATCTTATGCATTGATTCATAATTCAGCAGATAAACCAGAAGGATTTGGCGTAGATGAAGTAGTAACACTTGATACACCTGTACAGTATCGTTATGTAAGATTAACAGTAGAAAAATTACGTGATGGTGCTTATCCTAGTATTTCAGTGGCAGAGTTTGAAGTCATGGGTACTCAGGAAAAGACTGAGACACCTACGAATGTCAATTTAGCGCTAAACAAGAATGTTGTAGTAAGTGCAGAATATCCTACACTCCCTAAGAAAAACCTCACAGATGGTAATGAAAGTACAAGATGGTCTACAGAAGGCGCTCCAGTACAGTGGTTCTATGTAGATCTAGGTAAGTCTGAGTCTTTCAACCAGTTAAAGATGGTTTGGGAAAGTAATGATGTGTATGCAGGTTCTTATAATATCTATGCTTCAGATGATCATACAAATTGGGGTGAAGCTATTGTAAAAAGAACAGGTAACAAGAAACGTACTTCTGTAGAATACTTATCTAGTGTTAAAAAAGCACGTTATGTAAAAGTTGAAGTGACAAAGATGGAAGGGTACGACAGTGTATCATGCTGTGAATTTGAAGTATTGAATTCATCAGATAAAGCACCTCAAAACCCTACAGAAAACGTAGCATTCAATAAGCCTGCAGTGGCTTCTTCAGTTGAAGGTGGTACTTCTTTTACAGCAGGTAAAGCGTTTGATGGTAATACTAAGGGAACATCACGCTGGGCATCTGATGTAAAGAATGCACCTCATTGGATTTATGTGGATTTTGAAGATGTATTAGATGTCAAGACTGTACGCTTAACTTGGGAAACAAGAAAAGCGACAAAATATAGAATCCAGTATGCAACTGAATTAGACAAGTGGACAGATGCAAAAGTATTTAACAGTCGTCCTGCTAATAAGACTCAAAAGATTGTCTTAGATAAAGCGGTGAAGGCACGTTATGTACGCTTGTATATTGATGCAATGGATCCATTAGATCCAGATACAGGCATTAGCTGGAATAATATTTCTGTTTATGAAATGGAAGTATATGGTGGAGAACCAACAGTTGATGTGAATGAAATGATGGATTCTATTACAGTGGCAGAAGTGAAGAAGGGTGATAAGAAGGTTAATGTAACTCTTCCAGAATCTGAAGATTATACAATTACATTCAATGGTGCTGATTATGAACAGCTTGTTGGTGATGATTTGACTATCTATCAGCCTTTAGTTGATACAACTGCTACTTTATCTTTCAAAGCAACAAATAAGAAAGATAAGAATGATTATTTATTTAAAGAAATTGCAGTGAATATTCCTGGTAAATATAACGTCGAACAGGGAGATAATGCAGCCCCTATCGTATTACCAGAATTAAGAGAATGGAAAGGTCATACAGGTACATTCAACTTTAATAAGAATGGTCGTATTGTGGTGCGCAATTCTAAATTGAATGAAATGGCAAAAACATTCCAGAGTGATTTAAAGGAAATCACAGGATCTAAGCTAGATATCGTTACAAGCGGTGAAACAAAAGCAGGAGATATCGTTCTTGATCTTGTAGATAAGAAAGAAAACTTAGGGCTAGATAAGGAAGGCTATATTTTAGAAATTGGTGATACTGTATCAGTAAAAGCTGAACAGGAAACCGGTGCTTTCTGGTCTACACGTACTATTTTACAGATTTTAAAGCTTAATAAGCTCACTATGCCTAAGGGTATGACAAGAGATTATCCACTTTATTCTGTCAGAGGTCTTATTCTTGATGTAGGACGTAAGACATTTACTATGGATAATCTAACAATGTTGATGAAGGAAATGTCTTGGTATAAGTTGAATGACTTCCAGGTACATTTAAATGATAATGTCATTCCTCTAGAAAATTACTCTAATGCAGGTAAGGACCCTATGACAGCTTATTCTGGATTCCGTCTTGAATCTGATATCAAGAAGGGTGGTAAGAACCAGGCTGATTTAACAAGTACAGATGTATTCTATACTAAGAAGGCATTTAGAAACTTCATTAAACAGTCAAGAATGTATGGGGTAAATATTGTTCCTGAAATTGATACACCAGCGCATTCTCTTGCTCTTACTAAGGTGCGTCCAGACTTACGTGCTGGTACTTATGGTCGTGACAATGATCATTTGAACTTAGTAACTAAGTATGATGAGTCAGTGGCTTTTGTGCAGGAAATCTTTGGTGAATATATGAATGGTTCTGATCCAGTCTTTGATTCTAAGACAACTGTACATATTGGTGCGGATGAATATACAAAGGATCCAAATGCATATCGTCGCTTCTGTAACGATATGATTGATTATGTAGAAAAATCAGGACGTAAAGCACGTCTATGGGGAAGTTTATCAAGTCTTAAGGGTAGTGTAACTGTAAAGGCTCAGAATGTAGAAATGAACTTATGGAACTACGGCTGGGCTAATATGGATAAGATGTACGAAGAAGGCTTTGACCTTATTAACTGCAATGATGGTAACTATTACATCGTACCAAATGCAGGGTACTACTATGACTATTTGAATAATTCAACAGTATATAACTTACCAATCAATGAAGTGGGTGGTAAGCATATTCCTGCTGGTGATAAACAGATGCTTGGTGGTTCTTTTGCAGTATGGAATGATATGACAGATTACCTCAATAATGGTATTACTGAATATGACGTTTATGATCGTATTCAGGCATCTGCTGCATTATTTGGTGCTAAGCTTTGGGGTAAAGGATCATTGACTCAGAGTCAGGCAGAAAATGCAACTGGCTTATTAGGAGATGCACCTGGTACTAACTTTGCCTACAATGTAGAAGACAAAGATGGTGTATTTGAAGTTATCGACAATAACACTTCATATAAGGGTGTGAATGCAGATGTAGAAGATGTTGATTGTAAGAAGGCTATTCATTTATTGGGTGATTCTTCATATGTAGACACTAAGCTTCATACAACTGTAGGATTAAACAACAGCTTAAGATTCAAGGTAAAACGTACTTCATCTTCAGTTGATAAAGACCAGATTCTATTTGAATCAAGCTATGGTTCTATCAAAGGTGTTCAAAAGGGTACAGGTAAAGTAGCTATCTCAAGAGAAAACTTTGATATTACTTTTGATTATTCACTTCCAGTAGGACAGTGGGTTGAAATTGAAATCAAGAACCCAGATAACGGACGTAATCGCAAGTATGCTGAATTATATGTTAATGGCAAGCTTGTAGACCGTAAGGGTGATGATGAAAAGGTTGAAGGCAATAGACTTATTGCAACTACAATGATTCCATTTGAAAGAGTGGGAAGTAAAACACATGCTTTTGTGGGCTATATTGATGATATTGTGCTTGCAAAGAATAAGGACTATGCTTCAACGAGTGAATTAGATAACACATTATTGATCTTACATGCATTAGAAGCAGATAAGAAAGTAGATGCTTCTAAGAAGGATGCAATGAGATCATTAATAAAAGAAGGAGAGGCCCTTACTTGTCAGGCTGATCCAGATGCTGTGCGTATTGCGGATGTTGGAAAACGTATGAAAGATTTGATTGCGACTATTATTTATAAGAAGGCTGATTACAGCGCAATTGAAGCAATTCTTGCAAAGATTCCTAACACTGATTTGACTAAGATTTATACAAAGGATTCTTTAGATGCTTTAGAAACAGCTAAGAGCAATATTGTATATGATTTACCAAGAGGTATGCAGTCTCAGGTTGATGCGTATGCAAAAGATTTACAGAGTGCATTAGATCGACTTGTATTATTGGATGTGGCTGATTTATATTACTATCAGGGTACAATGACAGGTACTGCTTCTTCACAGGAAACTGCAAATGAAAAAACACCTGCTTCTAATGCTTTAGATGGTAACCCAGGTACATTCTGGCATACATTATGGAATGGTGCTTCTTTACCACACTGGTATATGATTACTATGGGCACAACTGAAAAGGTAGATGGACTTTATTATTTACCACGTAGTAATGCTGGTAATGGTACAGTGACTCAGTATAGTATCGAAGTAAGTACTGATGGGCAGACTTTCAAGAAAGTCAAAGAAGGTACACTTCCATTAAATGCAGAAGGTAAGTTAATCAGCTTTGATGCAGTTGATGCAAAGTATGTAAGATTTAATATTTTAGCAGCTAAGGGTGGATTTGGCAGCGCAGCTGAATTCAAGATTCATTATGTGCCAGCAACAAATGGAGCAGAAGAACTTGAAGCACTTATTAAACATGCAGAAGGATTGGATCGTACACTTTATACTAAAGAATCATTAGAAAAGTTAGATATTGCATTAAAAAAGGCAAAAGCTGTATTAAAGAAGGAAGATGCTTCAGCAAATGAAATCAATGAAGCAAAGACAAATCTTTATAATGCTTTATTAAAGGATTTAATTGCGAAGACTCCTGTGATCAAAGAAGATGCTGATACTAAGGATTTAGAGGATTTAGTAGGTTCTATTGATAAGAATCAGAAGGATTATACAGAAGAAAGCTGGAATAAACTTCAGGACGCTTTAAAGAAGGCTCAGGATGTTTTAAATAAGGAAGAACCTGAGCAATCTGAAGTAGATGCAGCTTATAAGAATCTTAAAGATGCAATTGATGGATTAGAAAAGGTCAAAGATCCAGTCATTACACCGGACAAGCCATCTAAGCCAGATGAAAACAAACCTGGTGAAACAAAGCCTAGCGATTCTAAGCCAAGTGAAACTAAGCCTAGCGAATCTAAACCAAGTGAAACTAAGCCAAATAAGAAACCGCAGACTAGTGATTTGACACCACTTGCAAGTGTATTTAGTTCTATCTTTGTATCATTGAGTGGTATTTATCTTGTAATGAGAAAGAAAGAGTGTTAAGAGTTAGAAAGGGCTTCAAAATGAAGTCCTTTTCTTTATGAGGTAATTTAAAATAACTAGGGGTTTCCTAAATTTTAATTATTACGCAGTAAGGGGTGAATCTCACCCCTTATTTCTTTATAGTCTAGAAGTCTATTTCAGAAATATCTAAATCTAACGATGAATCTTCATCGTTATTTTTTTATTAGGGAATACTGAATATCATCAATTCGGTGAGACATAGACTCCAGACGAATAAGAATATCCTCTAAAACTTCATCTTCCTCAAGTATTACTGGTTCATTACTCTCATCAACAATAAGCTTAAACACCTTACTCATATTATTTACCATCCTTTCTGATACTTGTGTAATAGAAGGTTGTATCCTCGTTTAATGTATAAAGGATACGATTGCGAAATCTCTCCCAGTTCAGATAGCCGTTTGAGGCA